>ENA-ORDA01003001-ORDA01003001.1-marine-metagenome-genome-assembly--contig:-NODE-3001-length-12193-cov-6.725239_pt1 | contig 12193 bp, 10 predicted proteins | sample MGYA00237778_ERZ508506 | MGnify/ENA primary metagenome ERZ508506 (study PRJEB26177, sample SAMN06267891) | marine metagenome | isolation source: Monterey Bay, California, USA | place: Pacific...
TCTGACTTTTTGTCTACTAAGTCCACAACTTTTTAATTGAATACTGGATAGTTTTGAAATTGTTTTTGCATTAATCTTATTCTTGCATCTTTTTTTAAATTTTAAAAAAACAGAATTAGCTGCTACTACGCTAATTTGTTGACCAATAATACTTTTACACAATGAATAAAACACATCCTTTCTAGAAGTAAGTACGGTTTCAGAGGGAGACTTATATTTCTTAATTAAAAAAGACATAGTTTTATCCTTTTTTGATAAATATTTTTTTGCTGTATTCCAATATTTTGGTGTTTTACTCATGTCTTGTAGTAGATGGTATTTTTTCTTTATGATAAATTTCTCTTCTAAAAATTATAATAGAAGCAGATACTACAAGCAAGGCTCCTACTAATGTTTTTGCAGTTGGTACTTCGTTCCAAATTAAATATCCAAAAATGATAGCAAAAATAAGCGACAAATATTTCAAAGGTGCTACTAGTGATACTTCTGAAAGTTTATAAGACTGAGTTAAAAATAAATTTGCAGATCCACCCATAATTCCTACCATCATCAAAAGAATAAAATCTTTTAAATTTGGCATTACCCATCCAAATGGTATTGTAAACAAACTTGTAATCAATATCATTATACTAAAAAACATTGATATAAGCCAAATTGGTTCTGTTGTGGATAGTTTTCTAATAGTAATAGTTACAAATGACATGCCAATACAAAATATTAAAGGTAAAAAATAAAGATAATTCATTTCTTTAATACCTGGTTCTGAAATTATTATTACACCCACAAAACCAATTAAGACTGCCAACCATCTATAGATACCGACCTTCTCACTTAATAGAAAAATTGACAATACAGTGATAAATAAAGGTGCAGCAAAAGAAATACTAACAACAATAGCTAAAGGTAGTTTTCTTAGGGCAATAAATATCGCAACTAATGCCATTAATCCCATAACACATCTGAAAAAATGTTCGATTGGTCGATTAGTTTTATAAAAGGTTTTTAGTTTTTCCTTAGGAATTAAAAAAAAAGTAGGAATAATTCCAAAAAAACCCCTAAAAAACATTACTTGTCCAGTTGGGTAATCACCTGACCACTTCACAATTAAATCCATGATGGAAAAAGTACATACTGATAAGAACATGTACAAAAAGCCCAATTGATTTTTACTTAACATAAGAATAATTTGTAAATTATATTAATCTATAATCAATGGAAATAGCAATTTTAGGTTTGGGATGTTTTTGGGGGCCAGAAATTAAGTTTAGTAAACTTGATGGAGTTATAAAAACTGAAGTAGGTTACTGTGGAGGTAGTAATAGTCAAACTAACTACAAGGAAGTGTGTTCGGGATCAACAAATCATGCCGAAGTAGTAAAACTAGATTTTGACCCTAAAATTATTTCTTATAAAGAAATTCTTGAATTTTTTTATGAGATACATGATCCAACCACTTTAAACTCTCAAGGTCCAGATTTTGGAACACAATACAGAAGTGAAATATTTTATTTAAATGATCAACAAAAAAAAATAGCAGAAAATATAACTGAAGATATAAATATTAAATTATCAAAAAAAGTTGTAACAAAGATTTCTTTAGTAAAGAATTATTGTCCTGCAGAAGAGTATCATCAAAAATATTTGGAAAAAAGATAAAATGTCTTTAGTTAACACAAATTGGTTAGAAAAAAATATTAACAAAGTCAAAATTATAGACTCTTCTTGGCACATGCCTCAAACAAAAAGAGATGGTTTTGAAGAATATAATAAAGAACATATACCAAATGCAATTTTTTTTGATTTAGATAAAAATTCTAAAATAGATACAGATTTACCACACATGTTAACTGATACTAAATCTTGGGAAAAAATTATAGGTCATATGGGAATTGAAAATAAAGATGAAATTGTAATTTATGATAATTCAGATGTAATAAGTTCGTGTAGGTGTTGGTATAATTTAATTTATTTTGGTCATGATCCAAAACTTGTTCATGTTCTTGATGGAGGACTTAAAAAATGGAAAAAAGAAAATAAAACTACAAACAATAAAAAAGCTATCACTGAAGCTTCTATATATTCATGTAAGGAAAATATAGAACTTGTTAAAAATAAAAAACAGATAGATGAAAATATTGATAAAAACGATTTTAATGTTGTTGATGCAAGAAGCAGAGAAAGGTTTGAAGGTAAAGTTGCTGAACCTAGAAAAGGTTTAAGAAGTGGTTCAATAAAAAATTCTTTATGCTTACCTTTTGGAGAACTAATAAATAATGACCGTACATTTGTTAGCAAGGATAAGATATCAGAAAAATTTAAGTCATTAAATTTTGACCATAGTAAAAATATAGTGTTTTCGTGTGGATCAGGAGTGACTGCGAGCGTATTGGCTCTAGCTTATTCCCTAATAAATGATAGATATATGCCGACAATTTACGACGGCTCATGGTCTGAGTATGGAAAGAGTTAAATTATGAAAAGATCAACGAAAATTATATCAATAGTATTAATCTTCTTTTTTATCATTGCGGCAGTAATCATTGCTAGAACAATGATTGGTAATCATTTTAAGAAAAAATTTAGCAAAAGACCACCTCCAGGAATAATTGTTCAAGTGGTTGAACAAAAATTATTTCAAAACACTATCGAGACATTTGGTACTGCAGTTCCAGCACAAATTAAATCCTTTAATATTGAAAAATATGAGATTTTAGAGCCGATTAAATTTAATACAAAAGTTAAAACAGGAGATGTAATTGCAAAATTAAAGAATAGAAACATAACCACTCCTTTCGATGGAATTATTGGTAAACGAGATTTTTCTAATGATATAGATGTATCAAAGAGTTCAATTATACTAAATTTAGAAGATACTTCAGTTCTATTTGTTGATGTAGATATACCTGAAACGTTTGCGCCATATGTAAAAAAAGGTCAAAACGTAAATATAAAATTTTCTGGAAATGCTCTTAAAAAATACTCTGGAACTGTAGAATCTACTGCAAGCAGAATTGACACAAATAAAAGATCTCTTCCAGTTAGAATTAAACTTGATAACCCTGACAATGAACTTTTATCTGGATCGCTATTAGAGATCTCTATTAACTACAATGAGAGAAACTCGTTAAGCATTCTTGATACTAGTTTGCTAATGGAGGGTGATAATGTTTATGTATATAAAGTAGACAAAGAAAATACTGTAAAAAAAGTAGCAGTAGAAATTGGCTTAAGAAAAAAAGGAATTGTAGAAATCAAATCTGGTCTTGAAGATGGTGACACAGTAGTTGCTGAAGGTCTAAAAAAAACAAGACCTAATGGAAAAATAAAACCAATTAAATATGGTTCAAAACCAAAGTCATCAAGTTGGAAGAAAAAAGGTAAACCAGCTAAAACAGAGCAGAAAAAAAGTAAGTTTGATTGGTTAAAAAAATTAAACCCATTTAAAAAATCTGAGACAGAGAAAAAATAAATAAATGTACATCACCGAAGTAAGCATAAAACGACCTGTAGTAGCTTGGGTTCTATCTTTAATACTTATTGTATTTGGTTTATTTGTTTATTCTGAACTGCCGGTAAGAGAGCTACCTGATGGTTTACAGCCACCTGTAGTGCAAGTTAAAGTTGATTATAAATCTGCGTCAGCTCCAATTGTAGATCAAGAAATAACTCAGGTTATCGAAGATGTTATTGGAGGAGCAGAAGGAATTAAGAATATTGACTCTAAGTCTGAAAACGGAAGAAGTAGTATTAACATCGAGTTTGATACAGATATTGAGCTTGATGATGCCGCAAATGACATTAGAGAAAGAGTGGCTAGAGTAGTTGATAATCTTCCTTCTGAAGCTGACGCTCCACAGATATTAAAACAAGCAGCTGGTTTTACCACAACAATGTGGCTTTCTGTTTCGTCTTCAACATGGTCAGATTTAGAACTTGGTGATTATGCAGATAGATATTTGGTAGATTCTTTCTCAAGTGTAAAAAATGTTGGAAGAATTCTACTAGGAGGGCTTAGAGAACTTAGTGTTAGAGTTTGGATTGATCCTATTAAGCTAGCTGCAAATGATATGACTATTCAGGAAGTAGAAAATGCACTTAGAAATGAAAATATAAGTCTGCCTGCAGGAACTTTAGAAGCAGATAATATAGATTTAACAATCAATTTAGATAAATCCTATAACAACATTGATGAATTAAAGTTTTTACCCATTAAAAGAACAAAAGATAAAATAGTAAGATTATCAGATGTTGCAAATGTAGAATTAGGTCCTGTTTCTGAAAAAACATTATTTAAAGCTCAAAGTAAAAATAATTTAAATCAAAAAACAGTTGGTATTGGGATTTATGCCAAAAGTGGTGCCTCAACAGTTGAGCTATCAAAAGAAATCCAAAAAAAAATTGTTGAAGTTAGAAAAACTTTACCAGAAGGTCTCAAGTTAGAAGTTTCATTTAACAGAGCCACATATGTTAAGGCAGCAATTGATGAAGTTTATAAAACTCTAGCAATTGCATTTGTTTTGGTTGTAATAATAATTTATTTATTTTTAGGTAATATTAAAGCAGTAATAGTTCCTGCTGTTGCTCTACCGGTTAGCTTAATTGCATCATTTTTAGGTATTTATTTATTTGATTTATCAATAAATATTTTTGTGCTTCTAAGTTTTATACTCGCAATTGGAATTATAACTGATGACTCTGTTATTATGACAGATGCAATATATAGAAGAATAGAAAATGGAGAAAATCCATTAGTTGCTGCATATAAAGGGTCTAAACAAATTACTTTTGCAATTGTTGCAACAACTTTAATTTTACTTGCTGTTTTTATTCCATTGATTTTTATTAAAGGAATATCAGGAACTTTATTTAGAGAGACTGCTATAGCTTTATCTTTTTCAATTGTTGTATCATCATTTGTTGCTTTAACTTTGTCGCCAATGCTTGCGAGCAAATTTTTAGATAAAAAAGCTAGTTCTGGATTTTTTGTAAAAAAATTTAATATTTTTTTTCAAGGTTTTTCTAATTTTTATAAAGAAACGTTAAACTATTGGATTAATAAAAAGAAAACGATAATAACTTTTATTTTTTTAATTATAGCTGGATCTGTGGCCTTATTTATGTACACAACAAAAGAGCTTCTTCCAAAAGAAGATAGGGGTGTTTATTTAGTTATTGGTTTTACGGATGAAGGGAGTTCGTTTGATTATACACAACAAAAAGCACAAGATGTAGAAAAGAGATTGCTTCCATTGCTACAGGCTGAAGATAGTCCTTATAATAGATTCATCATGAGAGTTCCGGGTTTTGGAAGCTCTGCAAATTCATTTAATAGTTTTATTATAATTGCTTTACTAGATGATTGGAAAAAACGAGATAAAGATGCAATGACAATCATGAGACAAGCTATAGGCAAGATAGTAACTGTACCTCAAACTCTAGCTTTTCCAATTTCACCTCAAGGAATAAGGGTTTCCAATTACAATAAACCAGTCCAAATGGTAATTTTAGGAAGTACCTACGAAGAATTAGAAGGTATTCAAAAAGAAGTTATAAGTAAACTTAGAAGAAATAGAGGATTATCAAGAATTGAGTCAGATTTTAATAGGAATAAACCAGAAGTAAAATTAGTTATAAATAAAAATAAAGCTAAAGATTTAGGAATATCGACTAGATCTATTGGTCAGACATTAGAAACTTTATATGGTGGTAAAAGAGTTACTACATTTAATAAATTAGGAAAAGAATATCCAATTATTCTTCAGCAATATCTTGTTGATAGAAAAGATAAAGATAGTTTGAGCAAGCTATTTGTAAGATCTAGCATAACTGGTGAATTAATCTCACTATCAAACTTAGTTGATTTAAAAGAAGAAGGGTCCGCAAAAGTACTAGCAAGATACGATAGACAAAGAGCAGTAACAATATCAGCGAATGTAAATCCAAATTACTCGTTATTTGAGGCAATTGAATATCTAGAAAATATTATGTCAGAAGTTGCACCCACAAACCAAATTACTTGGAAAGGTGAGTCTGAAGAGATCAAAGAAACTACCAATGAACTTTATATTATTTTTGCACTTGGTTTACTCACAGCATATTTGGTAATGGCTGCAACATTTAACTCTTTTGTCCACCCATTTATAATTATGCTTACAGTGCCATTGGCTGTTTTTGGTGGTTTAGTTTTTATTCTATTTTTAAATAGCTCAATAAATATTTTTTCTCAAATTGCTCTTGTAATTTTAATTGGTATATCAACTAAAAATAGTATTTTAATTGTAGATTATGCTAATCAAATAAGAACGACAGGTAAAGATTTGGTAAGCTCAGTAAAAGAAGCATCTAGTTTAAGATTTAGACCAATTATGATGACATCTATAAGTACCATGATAGCAATGATGCCTTTAGTAATTGGAAATATTGGACCAGGAGCTGGAGAAGCATCTAGACTAGCTGTTGGAGCAACTATTCTTGGAGGAATGATAATTTCTACCTTCTTTACACTATATGTGACACCAACAATGTACTTGGCACTTGCCAGAAATAGTAAAAGAATAGACTCGGTTGATTTAGAGTTAAAAAAAGAATTATCTAAAAAATAATATATTTATTTCTGCTCAGTGAAGTACCACATTCTTTTAACTGATTTTTATAAACATTAGATTGTTTCTCAACTCTTTTTGCTAAATTAATTATTTTTTTATTTTTTTTGTAATGTTTATAATTTCCCCATCCTTCGTGATAAGCAACATATTGTTTGAAAGCATCATTTTTAGAAATTTTCAAAATAGTGCTAGATTTATTAGTGTACCAACCAATGAAATCAACACTATCCTTAAACCTAGTTCTAACTGCTAGTTTATTTCCTGTTTCTTTTTTATATTGTTCCCAGGTACCATTTACAGCTTGAGAATATCCAAATGAACTTGATGGCCTTTTATAAGGAATTACTTTAAAAAGTTTTTGTCTAGGAGGTTTTGCAAGCCAATCAAAATCTGATTCCATTTTTATAATTGCAAGCTGCAAATAAACAGGAGTTCCCCATTTTTTTTCTGATTTATTTGCATGTTTAAACCATAAATATCGTTCATTAAATATTGAACAACTATTTGAGGTATTTGATGGTATCGAAGAACAAGCAGAAATAAAAAACAATATTATTAATAATGAATTAATTTTTAAAATCTTCATGTAATTTAATTGGTAGTTATATTTTATAAATTAAATTAAAAGATTAAGAAATGAGTTATTTAATTTTAGTTAGACATGGCCAGAGTGTATGGAATCTTGAAAAAAAATTTACAGGATGGGTTGATGTAGACTTGACCGAAAATGGTAAATCAGAGGCTACAAAGGCTGGTGAACTGATAAAAATGAAAAATATAGATATTGATATTTATTATTCATCTTTTCAATTAAGGGCAAAAAATACCTTAAAATTAATAAAACAAGAATTACAGGATACGAAAGTTTCAAAAGAAGCTTGGCAGCTCAATGAACGACATTATGGGGCTCTCACAGGCTTAAATAAAGATGAAATGAAAGTAAAACTTGGCGAAGAAAAAGTTCATCAATTTAGACGTTCGTGGGATTTACGACCAGACCCTTTAGATAAAAACAATCCTTACCACCCTATTAATATTGATACCTACAAAGAAATACCAATTAATAGAATTCCTGACACTGAGTCTCTTAAGGATACTTATGAAAGAGTATTAGAGTTTTATAAACAAGAAATTGAAAATAAAATTTCAAATAATAATATTTTAATATCTGCGCATGGAAATTCGATTAGAGCATTATGTAAATATTTATTTAAATTAGATGAAAATCAAATATCTAAATTGGAGATTCCAACTGGAAATCCACTTGTAATAAAATTAGATGAAGAGAATAAAATTACAGATTGCAAATACTTAGATAAAGAAAGAGCTAAAGATCTTGTAGTTTTTTAAAAGTTTCAAGATCAGTTAAATGATAAAAATCATTATCAGTCTCAAATCCATATAGTTCTTCTTTTTCAATTAGATCGTTCCATACATTTGTTATTGAAAAATTTTTATCTTTATAATCAGAAAGAAGTTTTTTATTCATAATTTGGCATCCTGTATAAATAAATTTACTCTCATTATTTTTTATAATTAAATTCTCTTTAAGATCAAAATCACCATTTAAATTTTTATCAAAACTTAATTCTTTTTTAACAAGTAAAAGTATATTTTTTAGTTTTTTGGAAAAATACATCTTTTCCATTTCAATAATTTCATTGAAATAATTTTTCTTCCATATTGTATCTGGGTTAAATATTAAAACATTATCTTCATTTGTATGTTTCATCATATTCTTTATTCCACCACCTGTATCAAGAATACTCTCACCATCTTCAATGATTGAAATTTTAGATTTAAATTTTTTATTATTTATAAAATCATGAATTTGATCTTTTAAATAAAAAGTATTAAGAGTAATTTTTTGTATACCTAGATTTTCGATTAGATTAATACAAGTTTCAAGCACTGCAATATTGTTTAATTTGATCAAAGGTTTGGGGGTATCAAGTGTTAGCGGATTTAATCTTTTTCCAAATCCTGCACATAAAATAAAGGCTGTATTAATTCTCATTTTACTTAGTTATAAATTTAGGGAAATTAGTTGCTAATAACAACTTCAAATTAATTAAGTCTTTATTTTTACTCATCCTGCTATCAATCATATTCCAGGCATATGGAATAAGTTTTAAATATTTTCTTTTCTTATCTCTTTCTGCCAATCTCATGAATATTCCAATAATTTTTAAATTTCTAAGAACAGATAAAATATCAAAATCATTTTTGAATTTATTTACATCAATTGTTTTATTGGTGTTTAAATAATAGTTGTACACCTTATCTTTTAATGAATTGGGTGTTTTATATCTGACATCATCAATTAAGGACGCTAAATCATAGGCTTTGTTTCCAATAAGAGCATCTTGATTATCAATTAATCCAATTTGATTTTTGGAGTTTATGATTAAGTTTGAAACATGAAAATCTCTATGAACAAAAGTATCATTTTTAAAGTTTAGTTTTGATAATACCAACTTAATTTCTTTATTAAATTTACTATTGAATATATTGATTTTTTTTTTATTTAATTTTTTTGGAACATACCAATAACTAAATAACTTTGCTTCATCTAATAAAATCTTATTTTTATAATCTTTAATCAGGTAAAATTTATCTTTGAAATTTTTGATTTTTTTATCTTTTACTAATTGAATTTTATTTAAAACATTAATTACTTTTTTAAATATTAAATATTGATTTTTTTTATTTCTTGAAAGTATTTGATAAATAGTTTTTTTTCCCAAATCCTGTATTTCAATATAATTTTTTTTATAATTTTGACTTAATAATTTAGGGGCAATTATATTATTTTTAATTAAGATTTTATTAATTGAGTCATAAATTAGTAAATTTTTAATTTTTTCTCTATTTGCTAATACTATAATTGAATTTTTTTTGGTATTTCTATAAAATTTCCTAAAAGAAGCGTCTCCTTTAATTTCCCTAAAATCTTTTGAAAGTTTCATATTAAAAGATCAGTCTAAACCATCAATTTTAACAGATCTATTATTTAATTCATTTTCATAGTTAAAAATTAAATCTATGGTCTTGTTAAAGTTTACTTTATTAATTAATTCTGGCCACTCAATAAGTGTTATTGTATTTTGATTATTATCAAATAGATCTAAATTTTTAACTTCAGACTTATCTTTCAATCTAAATAGGTCATAATGTTTAATAATTAAATCATCTGTCTCATATTCATTAAGTAAGTTAAAAGTTGGACTTGTTACTTCTGTAGTTTGTAATTTTTTTTTTATTTGAAATTGATTAATTAAATATTTTACAAAAGTAGTTTTACCTACCCCCATTTCTCCATATAAAAAGATTACTTCGCCACCTGTCAGATAATTGGAAAAATTCTTAGCTAATTCTTTGGTCGTCTCTTCTGAGGATATATCTATTATGCTATTTTTAATAGCGATAGGCATCTGGTTTGAATGGACCTTCAGTCCCAACACTTATATAATCTGCTTGTTCTTTGGATAATTTAGTAAGTTTGGCACCAACTTTTTTTAGATGAAGAGTTGCCACTTTTTCATCTAAATGTTTAGGAAGTACATAAACTTTATTTTCATAATTTTTATGATTATTCCAAAGCTCAATCTGTGCAATTACTTGGTTTGTAAATGAAGCACTCATAACAAAACTTGGATGTCCAGTTGCACAACCTAAATTAACTAATCTTCCCTCTGCTAAAAGAATAATTCTTTTTTTACTTGGCAATTCTATTTCATGAACTTGAGGTTTTACTTCATTCCATTTATAGTTTTTTAGTGCATCAACTTGAATTTCATTGTCAAAGTGACCAATGTTACACAGGATTGCTCTATCTTTCATGTCTCTCATATGGTCAGCTGTCACAATATCCTTATTTCCCGTAGCTGTTACAACGATATCTGCTCTACTAATAGCCTCTTCCATCAATACTACTTCATAACCCTCCATTGCTGCTTGTAGTGCGCAAATTGGGTCTGCCTCTGTAACTAGAACTCTTGCTCCACTTTGTCTTAACGATGCTGCACTTCCTTTGCCTACATCTCCAAAACCTGCAACGATCGCAATCTTTCCTGACATCATGACATCAGTTGCTCTTCTAATACCATCTACTAAACTTTCTCTACAGCCATATAAGTTATCAAATTTAGATTTTGTGACAGAGTCATTCACATTAATTGCTGGGATCAAAAGAGACTCATCTTTTTCCATTTTATTTAAAGCTTTTATTCCAGTGGTAGTTTCTTCCGAAACTCCTTTTATATCTTTCATTAAATCTTTGTATTCATTGTGCATGATTGAAGTTAAATCACCACCATCATCTAATAGCATATTTGGTTTCCAATCAGACTTACCAACAATAGTTTGCTTGATACACCAAAGATATTCTTCTTCTGTTTCTCCTTTCCAAGCAAAAACAGGTATTCCAGCCTTTGCAATTGCAGCAGCTGCATGGTCTTGGGTTGAAAATATATTACAAGATGACCATCTAACATCAGCTCCTAAATCAACCAATGTTTCTATTAAAACAGCTGTTTGAATTGTCATATGCAAACATCCCGCAATTCGCGCTCCTGAAAGAGGTTTCTGACCCGCATACTCTTCTCGGAGTGACATTAATCCTGGCATCTCTGCCTCGGCAATTTTAATCTCTTTTCTACCCCATTCAGCCAAGCTGATGTCTTTCACTTTATAAGCTAATTTTTCTGTTGTACTCATATTTTGTATTGTGTAATTCTAATTAAGCGGCACAAAGTTACGAAGTTCCTTTGTAATTATGAATTAAGAAGGTAGAATAATGACATCCAATTCTTTACGCACCAGTTCTTCCAATCCATCGACAAATCGATCGTGGTCATTTGAACTTGGAACAAGCTGGATTTTCTCCCCTCCCTTTTCTTCAAAAAGTTCCTGGTATTCATCCCCAATTTCAATCACTGTTTCAAGACAATCCGCAACAAAGGCTGGACTAAAAGCTAAGATTTTTTTAGCTCCCTTTTCCGCTTGTTCTTCCACCACTTTATCGGCAAACGGAGTAAGCCATTTTTTGTCAAGACGAGATTGAAAGCAAACAGTGTATTTTCCCTCTTTGATGCCGAGTTTTTCAACAATCAAACGCGTTGTTGCGTAGCATGTCGCTTTGTAACAAAATTTATTTGCATCGTTGATTTCCGTCTCACACGGTTGATCAGAACACAGGTCGGATCCCTCATACACTTTATTGACATGTCGATCTGGCAAACCATGGTAAGAAAACATAATGTGATCGTACTCGTTCAAATCGAACGCTTTTGCGCGCTCCCACGGTAGCCCTTGCTTTTTCAGTTTTGATTGCAGTTGTCTCTTAGTTAGATCGAGTCCGACTCCTGCTGCGACAAATTCTCCATGCTGAACCAAAAAACACAGCTCCGTTTCAAAGTGAAGCGGCTCGTGATGACAAGACAGCAGTGACTCACCAATGGAGGAATTTGGCTTGTTGAACACCACGAGTTCGTCGGGTACGGGATTACCCAGTTCTTCAATATGCTCAACATAATTCCTGCCGATGCAGACGATTTTAGACGGCGCAATGTTTTTTCCTTCCCACA
>ENA-ORDA01003002-ORDA01003002.1-marine-metagenome-genome-assembly--contig:-NODE-3002-length-12189-cov-2.953104_pt1 | contig 12189 bp, 7 predicted proteins | sample MGYA00237778_ERZ508506 | MGnify/ENA primary metagenome ERZ508506 (study PRJEB26177, sample SAMN06267891) | marine metagenome | isolation source: Monterey Bay, California, USA | place: Pacific...
TGAGACTTTAACAGATTTTGAGTTAGGACCTTCTTTTGAGGCTGCCAAGCTTCAAGTACGCACCAATATTTATTTCATGAATTATAAAAACCAATTAATTAATACTGGAAAACTTAATGATGTGGGTGCTTTCATAAGAATCAATGTAGACGAAAGTTACAGGCTTGGAATTGAGCTAGCGGCAATTGTGCGACCATTCGATGTGTTAGATGTCCATGCAGGATTTACATACAGTGAAAATAAGATTGCTTCTTTTACTGAATACGTTGATAATTTTGACAATTATGACGAGAATGGAAATATGATTCAAGATGTTATAAGTCATACTGATACAGACATGGCTTTTTCACCAAACGTGATTGGTAACGCAGGATTTACTTACAGACCTTTAGATGGCCTTTCCTTAAACTGGATGACAAAATATGTAGGTGATCAATTCCTAGACAATACGTCAAATCAGGATCGAAAAATTGATGCCTTTACGTATTCAAATGTCAGTTTGAATTACACCATTGAGGACCTTGTTTTTAAGTCAATCACTTTGGGTATTCAGTGTAATAATATTTTGGATGCTAAGTATCAAAACAATGGTTATACATGGGGCTATATTGCAGGAGGTCAAAGAACAGTAGAGAATTTTTATTACCCCCAGGCAGGACGAAACTTTATGTTTAGGCTGTTAATTCAGATGTAGAGGAGACAATACAAATACCACAGTTACGTTTATAGATTGTACCATTTAAGAAATGGTACAAAACTTGTTAAGTTTGGAGTGCGTATATTTGGAATCCAAAAGAAATAAAACATAAAACGAAATGAAGCTTTTTAACTTATTAATACCTGTATTATTATTGTCATCCAATCTTGTTAAAGGTCAAGATTCCAAAATCGAAGAATCTAATAATAACGAGGATAATATTGAAATTAAAGTTAAAAAGCAATCTTACGAAGCGCATTGGGCAGGTTTTGATGTAGGTTCTGTTATCCTGATGAATTCAGATTTTGGAACTGATTTTACAAATGGATCATGGTTGGATGCTCCATGGTGGGAAAATGATATTGTAAATTCAACAACCATATCGATGAACCTTTTTGAATATAAGTTGCCGATATTTAAGCAATACCTCGGGCTTACCACAGGATTTGGTTACAGAAATACAAATATTGCATTCCGAGATAATTATCAGTTGTATTATAACAACGATAATGTTCAGGCGTATCAAATTGATTTATCCTCAGAGCAGGAAGCAATTTCTGAAATCAAACAGAATTGGCTTGCAATTCATTATTTGACCGTTCCTTTGTTGTTAGAATTTGCTACAAAAGCCGAGGGAAAGAAAAGCTTTTATTTCAACGCAGGGGTTGTTGGTGGTGTTCGCGTAGGATCGAGAACAACTTTAAAGGGTAAATATGATAATGGTGACAGGTTCACTAATGTTAGAAGAGCTAAATACCAACTGAACCCATTCTTTTTGGATGCTTCATTTAGAATTGGGTATGGGGCTTTTGGATTATTTGGTTCTTATAGTTTGTACTCTATGTTTAATCGAGGCAAAACAGTAGATGTTCACCCATTGCGTGTAGGAGTTTCATGGAATTGGCATTTCAGTGGAAGTGATAAGGATTCCGAATCCAATGAATTTGAATTTGATTCATTCGGAGAAGAGGAAGAAATCGATTTATAGCACACTGAAAAGTAACCCTGCTAATACAGCACCAAGAATAGGTCCAATTACAGGGATCCAGGCATAGCTCCAATTTGATTGTGCTTTTGCTCCTCTAATGAGTGTGTATATAATTCTCGGACCTAAATCTCTTGAAGGGTTTATAGCATAACCGGTCGTGCCGCCTAATGACATACCGATAGCCCACACCAAAATCCCCACAGGCAGTGCGTCTAAGGAGCCAATTCCATATTGCAGTGTGTCTATGCCATCCATTTGAAGCGCTGGCTTGACTAAGAATAAGATACCGAATACTAAGAAGAAGGTGCCATAGGCTTCACTTAAGATATTTCGAGGTGTGTTTTTTATTTTAGGCGCAGTACAAAAACAGCCGCGAAAGGTTAATTCATCTTGGGTTTCTTTGAATTGGTCGTAATACAATTGATAGTTTAAAAAACTACCAAGCATTGCACCTAATGTTTGTGCTGCGGCATATGTGGGCACCAAGGCCCAATCAAACTTACCAGCCATCGCTAGTCCGATACTTACAGCAGGGTTTAAATGAGCACCGCTTACATCTCCAGAAATAACGACGCCGAGGAAAACAGCAAACCCCCATGCCATTGTTATTAATATCCATTTAGGGTCTTTTCCTCCCTCCGTATTTTTTAAGGAAACATTAGATACAACTCCTGCTCCAAATACAATGAGTACGCAGGTTCCAATTAATTCTGCCAAAAAAGGTGTCATATAATATATTTTGAAGCCAAAGGTATAAATAAATCCAGCTGATTTGCGGTCCATTTATCATCCATTTTTAATACTGTTGCCATTATTTGTGCAACCTCAGGAGCGATTTTAAGGGTTTCAGTAGCATCTATAAATAGACATCTTGTTCTTCGAGCTAAAATATCCTCGAGTGTCATTGCCATTTCAATATTAATAGCATAAACGATCAGTGCCTCACAAATAAAAAACTTTTCAGAAAATGATTCTAAACTACCGAAGTTTCGTAATTTTTCTCTTTCGCTGCCATAAACATGAAGCGGATCGTTAAAGTCTGCATGTTCTTTAAATCCAAATAATTTTAAAGTTTCTGTTTTACTCGATCTAAAGTTTGTTTTTTCATCTTTTAATAAGTAATTCATGGCCTCTTGTCCCATAAGTCGATAGGTTGTCCATTTTCCTCCGAGAACATGTAATACGCCATCTTGCGAGCGATGAAGCGTGTGATCTCTAGACAACTGGCTTGTACTCGAAGTTTTGTTTTTAGAAACCAAAGGGCGTAAACCCGTAAACATGCTCTTTATATCGGCTTTTTGAGGCTGTTTAATAAGGTAGTTTTTTACATTGTTTAAAATGAAATTCAGATCCTCTTGTGGAACGATTTGGTCGATGTTTAGATTTACAGACTCTTCATCTGTTGTTCCAATTAATGTTTGTTGATGCCATGGAATAACGAAGAGGACTCTGCCATCATTGGTCTTGGGGATCATAATTGCACTTTCGGATTTAAGGAAAGAGCGGTCCAGAACAATATGTGTGCCTCGGCTTGCTCTAATCTTAAATTGATCACTGATAGATATCATAAAATTATTAGAAAACACTCCCGTCGCATTGATTAGGTATCGTGAAATAACTAAATGTTCTTCTTCTTTTATTCTATCAAACCCAGTGATGTGAGTTGTTTTTTTGTTCGTTTTTTTTAGACTTAGAAATTCAAAATGATTCAACAAAGTACCTCCCTCTTTTTCTATTGTATGTGCAAGACTGATGGCGAATCGTGCGTCGTCAAATTGGCCATCCTTATATTGAACCCCTCCTTTCAGGCCAGTATTTTTTAGGGTTTTTAAATGTGCAATTGTTTTTTCCCTTCCTAACAACCTTGTACCTCCAAAACTCCATTTTCCTGATATTAAATCGTAGAATTTTAATCCAATTCCATATATCAAGAAATGAAACCAGCTATAAACAGGAATAATGAAGTTTATACTGCGCACCAGATGTGGTGCATTTTTTTTTAAGATGTAGCGTTCTTTAAGTGCTTTTTTAACGAGTCTAAATTCGAGATTTTTTAAATATCTTACACCTCCATGGATTAGTTTAGTGCTTTTTGATGAGGTGCCCTTGCTAAAGTCATGTTTTTCAATGAGTAGCACCTTCATTCCTCTTGTTACTGCATCTAATGCTGCCCCCAAACCTGTGGCTCCACCACCAATAACAACAAGATCCCATTTCTCCTGTTCTTCTAAAAGTCTAATGTTTTTATCTCGATTCACTACTTAGAATCTTTTGAATTCGGCTATTCCAGAGTGCGATTAAAGCGCTGTTCGTATCAGATGTCACAGGATCAAAGGTTTTTTCCTCTTCCCATAATTTTTTGATAGTATCTTTGTTTTTCCAGAAGCCGCAGCTGAGCCCCGCCATAAATGCAATGCCTAATGCCGTCGTTTCTGTCGTCTTTGGTCGAATCACTTTAGTGTTCAATAGATCGGCTTGTATTTGCATGAGAAGATTGTTTTTACAGGCTCCACCATCTACTTTAAGATTGGTGAATTGGATACCTGAATCCTTTTGCATTTCTACTATTATTTCCATAGATCTGATCGCAATAGCCTCTAATGCCGCTCGTGCAATGTGTCCTTTTTTTGTTCCTCGAGTGAGTCCCATGATTCCTCCAGTAGCATTTGCATCCCAATATGGTGCGCCTAAACCTGTTAATGCTGGTATAAAAGTCACTCCACCATTGTCATTTACGCTAGTGGCCAGAGCTTCAATGTCTGAAGCGTTTTTTATAAGTTCTATTCCATCTCTAAGCCATTGAATTAGGGCCCCACCAATGAATACACTACCTTCAAGTGCGTACTCGACTTCACCATTCATTTGCCAAGCAATCGTTGTAAGCATTTTATTATTCGAAATCACCGGAGTTTTACCTGTATGCATCATGCAGAAACACCCTGTTCCATAGGTGTTTTTTACATCTCCTGGACTAAAGCAAAGTTGTCCAAATAAGGCAGCTTGTTGGTCTCCTGCAATTGCATAGATTGGAATAGGTCGCTCCCAACCTTCTAATTGTGCTTCCGCTTCATTTGAAGCACTCTCAACAATTTGAGGTAGCATGTTTTCTGGAATGTCAAGAAGTGCAAGAAGTTCAGCATCCCAGCAGTTTTTGTGTATATCAAAAAGCATCGTTCTACTCGCATTACTCGGGTCAGTTATATGCTTTTTTCCACCACTTAGATTCCAGATAAGCCAAGTGTCAACCGTGCCAAAAAGAAGTTTTCCTTCTTTTGCTTTTTGTCGAGCACCCGCGATGTTTTCAAGAATCCAGTTTATTTTAGTTCCTGAAAAATAAGGATCGAGTAGTAAGCCCGTTTTTGAATTTACAAGTGGTTCATACCCTTTGCTCTTGAGTTCTGCACAGAATTCACTTGTGCGTCGATCTTGCCAAACTATTGCATTGTATATGGGTTTTCCTGTTTCCTTATTCCAGACGATGGTAGTCTCTCTTTGATTCGTGATTCCAATGCCCATAATTTCATGTGTTGAAATGGTTTGTGCTTTGAGGACATTTTGAAGTGCTTCCTTTTGGCTAGACCATATCTCTAAGGGGTCATGCTCTACCCAACCTTCTTTTGGGAAATATTGCTTGAATTCATTTTGTGATTTTGCAATTTCATTACCGGATTTATCGAAGATTAAAGCCCGAGAGCTTGTTGTTCCCGCATCAATTGATAGAATGTACTGATTCATAGAATAAGTGCTTTATAAAAGGTTCCTAAAAGTTACAAAAAATAGTTTTCAACACCGGGTAAGTGGGGCATTGATTTCTTTATCTTTATTCTTCAAAGTATTTTTCAATGTACCTCATTTTTGACACTGAAACAACGGGACTTCCAACGAAAGGCTATAAACAGCCCATTAGTGATGTTGAGAACTGGCCAAGAGTCATTCAATTGGCTTGGCAGTTGCATGATGATGATGGTAGATTAGTTGAACATAAGGATTTCTTGATTCAACCAGAAGGGTTCGATATTCCTTATGGTTCTGAAAAAATTCACGGTATTTCTACAGAACTTGCGGATAAGGAAGGTATTCCTCTTTTAGAAGGATTGGATTTATTCAAAGAGGTCGTTGCAAAAGCTGATTTTTTAGTTGGTCACAATGTTAAATTTGATGTTAATGTTTTGGGTTGTGAATTTTTTAGATCCGAGCTGCCTACTGATTGGACTGAACAACCAATCTTAGATACTTGTACTGAAAAAACGGCAAACCTTTGTAAGTTACTCGGTGGACGAGGTGGACGATTCAAGTTGCCAACGCTCTCAGAGCTTCATGAACATCTTTTTGAGTCTCAGTTTAATGAGGCCCATAACGCTACAGCTGATGTTGAGGCAACGACGCGTTGTTTTTTGGAATTAATAAGACGAAAAACTTTTACTGCGAATGAGCTAAAAAAGAAGGATGATTATTTCTTGAAATATCAAGAAGTTAATCCAGCTCCTATCGCACTAATAGGTTTAAAACACTTAAATCTCAAAGGAGAGAGTGATAAACTAAGAAAAGCTGCAGAACAAGAACAGGCAACAATAAATAAAGATGGTGAGTCCATTGATTTAAAGAAGCTCAGCGATCTATCCTTTACCCATTTGCATAATCATTCTCAATATTCCATTTTGCAGTCTACAGCAAAGGTTTCTGGAATTATCGAAAAGGCGGTAGCTCAAGGTATGCACGCAATCGCATTAACGGATTCTGGAAATATGATGGCAGCCTTCCATTTTGAAGCTGCAGCGAATAAAATAAATAAAAGTATTCGCGCTGAAAGATTAGAGGCAGAGAAAGAGGGAACAGTTTTTAACAAAAAAGAGATATTACCAATTATAGGTTGTGAATTTAATGTTTGTCGCGATCGAAATGATAAATCTCAAAAAGATAATGGTAGCCGAATTGTGCTTTTGGCAAAAAACAAGGATGGCTATCAAAACCTTATTAAGTTGGCTTCAATTGCTTACACTGAAGGCATGTATTATGTCCCAAGAATTGATAAAGAAATTATTCCACAATACAAAGGCAACTTAATTGCATTATCAGGAGGTATTCAAGGTGAAATATCGAATCTGCTCGTAAATGTAGGGGAAAAACAGGCTGAAGAGGCAATGAATTGGTGGCATGAAGAGTTCGGCGAAGATTTTTATGTTGAACTAACAAGACATGGTGCTGAGGTAGAAAGTAGATTGAACCCGTCACTTATTCGTTTGGCTAGAAAACATGATGCTAAGCTTATTGCCACGAATAATTCCTTTTACATCGAAAGAGAAGATTCCAATGCCCACGATGTATTGCTTTGTGTTAAAGATAATCAGCTTGTACAAACCCCAAAAGGTCGTGGTAGAGGTTTTCGTTATGGTCTTGAAAACGATGAGTACTATATAAAGTCTTCAGGTCAAATGAAGAACTTGTTTAAGGATATCCCCGATGCTCTTTTTAATACGGAAGAGGTGGTGTCAAAATGTACGGGTTACCAATTGGCAAGAGATGTCCTTCTTCCAGAGTATGACATACCGAGTAAATTTATTTCTGCTGAAGATAAAAAAGATGGGGGTAAACGAGGAGAAAATGCCTTTTTGCGACATTTGGTATATGAAGGTGCGGAAAAGCGCTATGAAAACATCGACGCTGCACTAAAAAAAAGAATTGATTTTGAGTTGGCGACGATTGAAAATACAGGCTACCCCGGTTATTTTCTAATTGTTCAAGATTTTTGCAATGCCGCGAGAGAAATGGATGTAAGTGTTGGGCCAGGTAGAGGTTCTGCTGCGGGTTCAGTTGTTGCATATTGTACTGGAATAACGAATATTGACCCTATTAAGTATGACTTGCTTTTTGAGCGATTTTTAAATCCGGATCGTATATCTATGCCTGATATTGATATTGACTTTGATGATGAAGGACGGGGTAGGGTTATCAACTATGTAATTGAGAAATACGGTTCAAATCAGGTAGCACAAATCATTACCTACGGTACAATGGCAGCTAAATCATCTATTCGTGATACTGCACGTGTTATGGATTTGCCTCTAAATGAAGCAGATATGCTCGCTAAGATGCTTCCTGACATATCATTAAATAAACTTTTTGATATGGAGGAAAGCCTCCTTATTGATAAGTTAAAAAATCAAGAAGAAGTTTCACGAGCAAGAGAACTTCGAAAATTAATTAAGCAGGATAATAAGTCAGCAGAAGTTCTTCGAAAGGCTAAGGAAATTGAGGGCTCTGTTCGAAATACTGGTATTCATGCCTGTGGTGTAATTATTACGCCTGATGATTTGACAAATTTTGTCCCTGTAGCAACAGCTAAGGATTCTGATCTTGTCTGCACGCAATATGATAACTCAGTAGCAGAAGATGCAGGCCTGTTAAAAATGGATTTTCTTGGTTTAAAAACCTTGACTCTTATTAAGGATGCGATTAAGTATATAAAGCAAACTAAAGGTATTGATATCGATCCTGATGAAATACCAATTGATGATAAAGCTACTTATGAATTGTTTCAGCGCGGTGAAACTATTGGTATTTTTCAATACGAATCCCCTGGGATGCAAAAATATCTGAAAGAACTTAGGCCCACACAGTTTTTAGATTTAATTGCTATGAATGCCCTTTACCGCCCTGGTCCAATGGAATATATCCCTTCTTATGTAAAACGTAAACATGGCGAAGAAGAAATTGAGTATGATCTCGATGATTGTGAAGAATTTCTGAAAGAAACATATGGAATTACGGTGTATCAAGAGCAAGTTATGCTGCTCTCGCAAAAGCTTGCAGACTTCACAAAAGGTCAAGCAGATACTTTGCGTAAGGCTATGGGGAAGAAAGACAGAAAAGTCTTGGATAAAATGAAGCCTGTTTTTTTAGAGGGCGCAACGTCTAAAGGACATAATAAGGACACATTAGAGAAGATCTGGAAAGATTGGGAGGCATTCGCATCCTATGCATTCAATAAGTCTCACTCCACGTGTTATGCCTGGGTGGCATATCAAACAGCGTATTTAAAGGCTAATTACCCAGCAGAATATATGGCTTCAGTACTTAGTAATAATATGAATGATATTAAGCAGGTTACTTTTTTCATGGAAGAAAGTAAGCGCATGGGAATTCCAGTTTTTGGACCTGACCTTAATGAATCCAATTATACATTTACCATAAATAAAGCAGGTGCTATTCGATTTGGTTTAGGTGCTGTTAGAGGTTTGGGTAGTGGTCCCATCGAGGAAATTGTAGAGATTAGAAAGGAACAAGCATTTGTTTCAATATTTGATTTTGCCAAGCGTGTGAACCTTAGGTTGTGCAATAAACGTGTCTTTGAGAGTTTAATTTATGCAGGAGGAATGGATTCTATGAATCCAGATGTACATAGAAGTCAATACTTTGTTAAAGAGGCTGATAAGAAGCCTTTCGTTGAACAAGTCATAGCTTATGGCCGAAATTATCAAGATCAATTAGGTAAGCGTCAAACGACCATTTTCGATACGGCAGATGAGGTCTCAATCCCAGATCCTAAAATTCCTTTTTCAGAATCCTGGTCTAGTGTTTACAGACTGAATAAAGAAAAGGAAGTCGTGGGTGTATTTTTATCGGGTCATCCTTTAGACGATTTTAGAATTGAAATAGAATCTTTTTGTCGAGGGGATATAAGGGTGCTCTCTGATCTGGAAAATCATGAGGGGAAAAACTTGATGATTGCTGCAGTTGTAACGGATAGTGAACATCGTATATCTCGAAAGGGAGACGGTTTTGGCACATTGATAATAGAAGACTATTATGAAAGTTATAAACTCTTTCTTTTTGGTGAAAATTATTTAAAGTTCAAGCATTTTATGGAGATTGGCACCTTTATTATTGTAAAGGGAAAAATTGAAAGATCAAGATGGAAAAAAGAGCTCGAATTTGCGGTCCATGGTATGGAACTTCTTCAAGGATTAAGAGAAAAGAAAGCCAAAAATCTAGAAGTTAAACTTTCGGCATCCACAGTTAACGAAGTCTTAATTAAGGAACTTCAGTCCATATTAATGGATAATGAAGTCAAGGGAAATTGCAGGGTAAGATTTACGGTCTTTGATCCATTAGAAAAAATACAAGTAGTCTTACCTTCTAGGAGTATTAAAGTTCAGCCTACAAACGAACTACTTAAAAAACTGGAGGACTTAAAGGTTGATGTCTCTTTAAATTAAAGGATATAAAAAAAGCGCCGTCAGGCGCTTTTTCAATTTATGCTTCTTCTTGAACTTCTGTTGGAATCAGGATTCTTCCACAGTGTTCACAAATAATTATCTTTTTCTTAGTCACAATATCGAGTTCACGTTGAGGTGGGATTTTATTAAAGCAACCACCACAAGAAGCATCTTGATGCCCTGCTTTTGATTTTGCTCCATAAACCAGTTCAACAACTGCAAGACCATTTTTTGCATTACCTCTGAGTCTTTCATAGGCAACAACCAATCTGTCTTCGATATTTTTCTTTGCGTCTTTTGATCCTTTAATTAATTTATTCTCATCTTTTTGTGTCGAGCTTATAATTGTATCAAGTTCAGCTTTCTTGGTGTCAAGTTCAGCTTTTTTCATGTCCAAACGCTCAGTCGCCTCATTTAAAATCTCTTTTTTATTTTCGATTTTAATCACGGCTTCCTTAGAACGCTTTTCATTTAATTTGATCTCAAGATCTTGAAATTCTATTTCTTTGGATAACGATTCGTATTCTCGATTATTTCTTACGTTATTTTGTCTCTCTTTGTATTTTAATATTGCGGTGTCCGCATCTTTCGAAGAAAGTTTTCGATTCGTGATGTCTTGTTGAAGCTCATCAACTTCGTCTTGAATCTTTCCTGTTCTTGTTTCAAGACCAATGATTTCATTTTCAAGATCTTCTACCTCTAAAGGTAGTTCTCCTCTAATAATTCTAATTCTATCTATTTCAGAATCAATTTTCTGGAGATTGAACAAAGCGTCCAACTTTTCAGCAACAGATGCATCTTTCTTTGCACTTGTTTTAACTGTCTTAGTAGTTTTCTTTGTTTTCGTTTTGCTTTCTGCTTTAGTCGAGGTTCCTGACATAAATTAAAAATATTTTACCGGATTAGTATTTTCTTCAGTTAAATGGAGGGCAAATTTACTAAATTTTTCTTTAATATTTTCATACAAAAGATTTACTGTGTATTGTTCGCTTTCCCAATGGCCGATATCGGCAATTATTAACTCATTATTTGCATCAAAAAACTCATGGTATTTAAGGTCTGAAGTGATGTAAATATCAGCACGTTTTCTCCTTGCTGATTCTATTAAAAAGCTACCTGAACCACCACAAATTGCTACTGTTTTTATTTCATCTTTAACAAGTGCTGTATGTTTGATTACACCGGTGTTAAATGTCGATTTAAGATACTTCAAAAATTTCTTTGATGCGATGGGTTTTTTAAGACTACCAATCATTGCAGACCCCATATCTTGCTGTATGTTGTGTAGAGGGATGATATCATGTGCTACCTCTTCGTATGGATGATTGGCATGCATTGCATTCAAAACCTGGTTAAGATGAGCCAGCGGAACAAGGTATTCTGCTTTAATTTCTGCGAGCTCATTTTTCTTATGAAGTTCACCAGTTTTTGGTTTTGCATTTATGTTTGGTTTGAATGAACCCTTTCCTTCAGTCGTAAAATTACATTCTGAATAATTGCCGACGGATCCAGCACCTGCATTATAAAGTGCATCACTCAATTCAGTTTCAGCTTCCTCAGGTACAAATACGCAAAGTTTAACGAGTGTATCTTTCTTCGGTTTAAGGATTTTAAGATTAGATAGCCCTATTTTATCTGCAATTCTTTTATTCACACCCTCTTTATGATTGTCTAAATTTGTATGAATCGCATAGAGCGCAATGTCATTTTTAATACAAAGTTCTAAAACACGCTCAGTCATATTTGAGCCATTAATTTGCTTGAGACCTTTAAAAACAACAGGATGGTGAGATATTATGAGGTTGCATTTTTTTGAAATTGCCTCTCTAACAATACCTTCAGTGACATCAAGCGCAAATAATATACCTTGCACTTCATGGGTTTTGTGACCATAAGTTAAGCCGCAATTATCATAAGATTCTTGAAGTGAGAGTGGATAGCGGCTCTCTAAGTAATGAGTTATATCTCCAATAAGCATTTATAAAAAGTAAGTTAGCGTGAGTCTTCCACCCATCCCATTTGAACGATGGATATAATCTTGGTATGCTTTGTAAGTATTGTTTAATTGTTTTCTAAGTGCATATGAGGCTCGGATTGAAAATGATTTAAAGTAATATTCCATACCAATACTTCCCTGGGCTGATAAATTAAAAGAGTTTAGATCATTCTGTATTTTAGTTTCTTCATCATATTCAGAGCCATCAGGATCTGTCCAATTTGTTTGCTTTTTGTAACTATTAAATATTCCAGGAGTAATTCCCGCAGAGATATGAAATTTTAATTTTTTA
>ENA-ORDA01003004-ORDA01003004.1-marine-metagenome-genome-assembly--contig:-NODE-3004-length-12178-cov-3.627138_pt1 | contig 12178 bp, 7 predicted proteins | sample MGYA00237778_ERZ508506 | MGnify/ENA primary metagenome ERZ508506 (study PRJEB26177, sample SAMN06267891) | marine metagenome | isolation source: Monterey Bay, California, USA | place: Pacific...
TAACACCACCAGTAACTGTTACATTACTTACTGGTCCTAAGTTAGAAGTACTATTGAAATCGATGTTATTATCGAATCCACCTGATACAGACATTGTGCCTGTTACTTCTACAGATGTTCCTGTATTCTTAACTGATAGTATGTTTGCTGTTCCACCAGACGATACTCTGAAGGGTCCGTTAGTATCTACTGTTGCATTACTTGTGCCGTTTACAATAGAAGAACCTGCTGATACAGATATATTTGTTAATCCACTACCATCACCAGTAAATATACCAGTTGTTGTTACGTTACCAGCATCAACGTTGCCTGAAACATTTAATGAAGTTAATGTACCTGTTGAAGTAATGTTTGGTTGTGCGGCAGTTTCTACTGTACCTGATGTATCTGCGTATGTTGCGTTTGCTACAGTACCACTTACGTTAGCACCTGCTACAGCATTTGCTGTTGCGGCAAATGTTACTTCTCCGCTTACATTAGCACCAGCAACAGAGTTTGCAACTCCTGCAAATCCTACTTGACCTGAAACGTTTGCTCCAGCAACTGAGTTAGCAACTGCTGAGAATCCGACTTCTCCTGAAACATTAGCACCTGCTACAGCATTTGCTGAGTCTGATGATGTTGCATGTGTAGCATTTGCTACAACACCTGATACGTTGCTTCCTGCAACACTATTGGCTGTGCCTGCAAAACTAACTTGACCAGTTACGTTTGCACCTGCAACTGCATTTGCTACTTGTGCAAATGGTACTTCTCCACTTACATTAGCGCCTGCTACTGCATTAGCAGTAGTTGCAAAACTTACTGCGCCTGAGACGTTAGCGCCAGCAACACTATTTGCTGTTGCGGCATTTGTGACTTCACCTGAGACATTTGCTCCGGCTACTGCGTTAGCGGTTGTTGCGAATGATACTGCACCACTTACATTACTACCTGCGACTGCATTAGCAGTAGCGGCGTTTGTAACTTCTCCAGAGACATTAGCACCGGCAACTGCGTTTGCTGTTGCAGAGTTAGTAACTTCACCAGTTACATTTGCGCCTACGACATTTGATAATCCACCACCATCACCAGAGAATAAACCTGTGTTTGCGGTGAATGCTACAGCAGTTACTGTTGATGCTACATTTAATCCTGTTAATGTTCCTACTGATGTAATGTTTGGTTGTGTTCCTGTTGTTAAAGGTCCAGATAATGTTTGACCTTGAACAATTCCTGTGTTAGCATAGATAGCAGTTGTTGCTTCTATAGTTCCTACTGATATAGTACCTGATGTTAAATCTAAGTTTCCACCTGTAATGTTACCTGTTGCTGATAGTCCACCAGTCAATGATACGTTATTACCTATAATGTTACCATTACCAGATGTTGTATTTGCTAATACGTATCCGAAGTCTCCGGATAGATTACCGATGACTGCATTACCTTGTACACTATTTGATACTACGACATCAGTAACATTGGCTATTGTGTTTGGTAAATCAACATATAATGTTTGAGTTGAATCAGTGATCGTTGCAGATCCTGGTCCTGTTCCTGGGGAACGTCCTAATGATAATGTTGTTGATGAAAATTGAACACAAGCAATGTTAGCACCTAGTACAACGTTTCCAACTGGGGAACCGTTAACAGAGAAGATACCCGGTCCCGGTGTTTTGTTAACTGAGACTACTGCTTGATCGCCTAGTCCTGCAAATACTTCTGTAAAATTTAACTGAACTTTCTCAAATGCCGATCGTATTGCATCTGCATCTGGATCGTCAGGGAATGCTCCGAAGTCAATATTTCTTTGTGCCATAGTAATTCTATCCTAATAGTAGTATTTATCGTTTGCAATTAGAAGTCGATAGCCAAAAAAATACCCGACTAAGCCGGGTATTTAAACGGGGTACAACGTTTTGTTTTAATTATTTAAGACTATCTAATTTAGTCATTAAGCCTGCTAGACCATCATGTGACATTACAGAGCCTTCTTTAACTAAGTCAGCACCATTGTAGCCAGTGCGATCATTTTGACCTGCAATAACTGGAATAGTTGTTTGACCTGTTGATTTTTGCTTGTTAAGTCCACCTGAGATTACTTTAGTCATAAAGTCGATGTCTTGTTCAAATGAAGTTTCAGTGCCGATTTTACCTGCATCGTTAGCCCATTCGTCAAGTTTTTCTTCTTTCATATCTCCACATGCTTCATCAACATCTTTCTCAGAATCGTCTTTCTTACCTTTCTTTTTATCTTGGTATGCTTTAAGACCTGCGGGTATTTTACCTTCTTCTAAGTCATCATCTTCTGCTACTGTAAACTCTCTTTGATCATCAGTTTGTGTTTCAGTGATTTCTTCGTTCTCACCGTCGTTTACTGAGTCCTTAGGAGCATCCTCTGCGCCTTCTTTAGTTAATAGTCTCTCATCATCATGTTGTGTTAACGGCTGAGTAGGGACTTCTGAAGTTTCTGCGCCTACTTCTGCTAGTAAGTCTAAAGTTCTAAGATTTTCTTCTAAAGAATGAGGTTTGTTGCCGTCTTCTTTATCTCTCTTACCGAACTTGCCACGTGAATCATCACGGCGATCTTTCATTGATTGTTTCTTATCAGATTCTTTGCCGTCTTTCATACCGAGTTGTTCGTCTTCTTTGTCATCATAGCCTTGCTTTTCATCTAACTGAGCAAGTTCATCTAACTGTGAAAGAGTTTCTTCTAATGATTTTTCTCTATGCTCTGAATCTCTCTTACCAAATTTACCATAAGAGTCATCTCTACGTGCTTTGTCTGATTGTTTGTGATCTGATTCTTTTCCAGTTCTCATGCCTAATGACTCATCTTCTTTGTCATCATAGCCTTGTCCTTCTTTAGAGATTTCTCTGTGTTCTTCGTCACGTTTGCCGAACTTGCCATATGAATCATCTCTACGGTCTTTCATAGATTGATGCTTACCTGACTCTTTACCAGTTCTCATGCCTAATGACTCATCTTCTTTGTCATCATAGCCTTGATCTTCTTCCATGTGATGCTTATCTTTGTAGTCATCATATTCTAAATCTTTAGTGACATCTTCTCCATCTCTGCCTGAATGTCTACGACCGTCATAATGTGCATCATGTGCAACTTCTTTACCTGCTCTTTCAGCATGGTCGTCTTCTTCTGCATCTGATTCTTTTTCTTTTACAAGTTGAGGAGTGTCAGCATCGTTTGATGCTAGTGCCGCATTGGCTGCCGCATTACCTTTTTCATCGTTAGATGAATTGTGTGATCCGTCATCTGGTCCGTACTGAGCGGCCATATTTGCGCCTTCTTCCATATCGCCACAACCTTCTTCCATGTTGTGTTGGTCGCCACATGATTCACATGCTTCTTTTTCTTCTTTATAGTCATCGCCATCAATGTCAATGTCAACAGTTCCTGGTGCTTCTGCATCATCTTCCATATCAACGATACCCATTAACTTGAGCATGTCATCATGTGAACCTGAAGGCTCTTCTGATGGTGATTCTGAACCATAGAATGATACGTCTGCAACATCTGGTGTTACAACTTCCATTTCAGGGTCGCCATAGTTTCCCATGCCAACGTCTTTAACGAACTTGATTAATTTGTCTGCTTCTGCATCTGTAGCATTAACACTAACTCTGTCTTCTTGTCCTTCCATTCCAGACTGAACTGAAATGTTAACACCTTCTTCGACTTTTGCTTCCCCTTCGTTTAAAAGAGATTCTAATTCTTTTTCTAATGATTCAAATGCCCATGCATCTTCGTATGTTGCTTTTTTGTCACCTTCAGTAGATGCGTTCCAATCATACTTGTCATCAGTACCAATGTTTTTGTCTGCTTCAGTAGTCTTTGTATAAGTGTTTCCACCTACTTCAAACTTCTCGCCTTTTGCTGTGTTAGCAAGTGCGCCTGAAAATGCATTACCTTCTTCAACTTCTGCTTCTTCAAGGTCATCTGCACCATATGATGCCATAGTTGCTACTGTGCCTGGTGCTTCGTCTACCATACCTACGACAGGCTCTTGGCGAATGCCCATGCATTCATCTAAACCTTCTTTATAACCTTCGTGGTATGCTCTTGCGCCTTCAGAACCTGCATCATGTGGACATGCATATCCGCCTTTACATAGACCATGAGATTTACCCATGTGCTTAGCCGCTTTAAGAATGTGGTCTGCACCTTCTTTTAAATTTGTTTTACATTTTTTAATCATATCTTTCAACTTTTGTTTATCGCACTTAGGGTGCAGTTTTAAAATCTTTGCTTGAGTACATCCGTCTTTACACATTTTTTTGATGCGTGAAATGCTTGGCATTTTCTTTTCTTTCCACTCATCATATTCTATGTCTTTAGTAACTTCCTTACCGTCTTTCTCTGGATGCTTACGCTTGTCATACTTAACGTCTTTGGCTACTTCTTTGCCTGCTTTTTCTGCTTTGTCATCACGTTTTGCGTCTTTGTCATCTTTTGCTTTGTCTTTCATTATCTGAGTTGGTGATCTGGCTTCGTCAACTGCTTCTTTCTTTTTACCAAAGAATTTCTTTTGCTTGGCTGACATTCCTTTTTTGCCTGATTTCTTTTCATCTTCATCACTTTCATTCATTTCATCATCGCCAATTGATATTTCACCTTTATCAATCGATTGTTTCAATGAGTTGGCGGCTGCCGGAGTATGTGCTGTACCAACTACATTGTCACCTGATTTAATTGACATTGCACCTGCTTTGACAGGCTCCATAGTCACATCGCCTTCCATAAGACTATTAAATACGTCTTTTAGTGAAGGTTTAGTTGATTCAGTAGAGACTTCTGTAGTAACAGATTCATTTAATGTCTGTGTAGTAGCGTTAGAGGTGCTTACAGGTCTACTTTTAGGTGACTTAACATCTACTTTGTTGATGCCGTCTAGTTGATTTAATATGTTTTTGAAATCCATTGTATTTTCCTTTATAATCCCGCAGATGTTGCTGGTTTAGGACCGCGTTTGATATCAGTCATTGGACTCTTATCGCCTTTTACTTTATCATCAGTCCATGGTTTCCAAGGATCAAATGAATCTTTTGTGTTCTTTTGATCATCAGGTAAACCTACTTTACCTACGTTCTTTTCTTCTGCATGTTTGTGTATACTATCTAAATACTTATCACCATATGCTTCACTTGCTTCTTTTCCATTATCTTCTAACTCAGGTTGCCCTAATGCTGGATCTGCTTGATTTTCATATTGCTCTAATTCTCTAGTAATACTATCATCATAAGAAGTATTAACCATTCTGATGTAATTGATATTGTGTCCGAGTAGTTGACCCATCTGTTGTACCATTGGTTCAGTACAAGGATAAGCAAATTTACATTTAAATATGTGAACGGGTTCGTTGCTTAAATTTGGAAATCCATATGGATCTGCTTGAATTGGAGTTGACTTTGGACCTTCTATCTTAATAGGTGAGAACTTATCTAGGTTGAATTTAAACAACTCTAGGAAGTTCTTGTCAACGTCTCCTGCTACTTTGATTGTGTAATCATAAGTATGAACGCTTTCTGCGATAAATTTTTTAAGACTTCTCATAATGTTTTGTTCCCGTGTAATATATTTATCATTCTTCCGTGTTTTTCCCAGATAATACTCGCAGTAATTCGTTGCGATCAAGTGATTGTCCAACCTCACCTAGCGGAATATTATCTATTTTTTCATCTTGTTTTGCTTGACGTTGATCTAGTGTTGCTTTCTTTAATTGAAGATCAATCATCTTTAATTTCTTGTTTAACTTTGCTGTCTTTGCAGTAATAGCATGGTTTAACATGTTACTAGCAACACTAAAAATATCTCCACTGAAACGTGAATCAACTTGCATACCTAAGTCCATAAGGTCCTGAAAACTTGTTGATGCCTTGGTAGCTAAATCATCTAACTCATGGTCAGATGCTTCTAAACCTCGTACAGTAGGCAATGCTGTTTCGATTTTCTCGAGGTTACTAAGTGCTTCTTGGGTAACTTCCTTAGCGACACCCGGAATAGGTTCGTTTAATTCGTTTTCTTCCTGAGACGCAATGTCAAACAATTCTTCAAGTTTCTTTGTCATATATCTATTTAGTTACTTTGCCCTACCGTTATAGAAAAGATCATCTTCGGTAATCACTCTGAACAATACTCCTTGTGATTTAGCATATGCATTAGCAGATTGCCACTTAGCATGATTGATTGCTACTGTCATTCTATCTTTTGCACTAGCAACTTTGCTTTCAATAATACTTTGTTTCTTTGGTTTAATTTCAATAATCTCTGCTTTAACTTTGCCTAGTTTGTCTTGGTAAACGATAAAGAAGTCTGGTATATACTTATGTTGCTTACCAGTAACTGGGTGACGATATGGAATAGCCATCGACTCAGATGCCCAACTAATAATTTTGTCATTGGTGTCACAAAAAATCATAAATGTAAGTTCCCAGCCAGATCGATATTTAGGCTTACCTTTCCCTACATACTTGTTTATGTTTTTTACTTCGTATAACCCTTGAGCATACTTTTGTCTTCGTGCCATTGCAACGCCTTATTGTAGTACATTCCGTTGTACTGCCTGATTGGGACTAGGTACAGTACTTACTCCATACAGAGCAGTTTTTGATCGTATCAAATTTAAATAGAAAGCCATTGTTTGTGACAGTTCTAATTTGTTATTTTGTGACTTACCTTGAATATCTTCTAATAAAGTCATTACTTCTACACCTGATTCTTGTGCAATTCTGAATAGCACTGATGCAAATGCAGATGCAGAGGTTGGGTTTGAGGTTCCAACAAAATATGAATACACTACGTCCCATTCATTAGCAGGTACTACTAAGTCTGCTGTATAAAAGTTATTAAAGATTTTAACTGTTTGATCGTAATCGTTAACTTCAAATGATACTGGCATTATTTTGAATCCGTGAGTGATTTGATTTGTCTACCTGCTGGGGTAGGTGCGTCTGGTGTTGTGTTATTATTCGCCACTGTTGGTATGCCTTGGTTTCCTTGGTTAATGTCTGTTGGACTAGATGCATTAGTAGGAAAGAAAGCCTCAGCAGAAGGTGTACGTTTATTCGGGCTGGATGCTTGGTTAGCGGCAATCGCCGCGGCCATACCTTGATTAATGATAGATACTGAATCTGGTCTAGGTTGAGGGTTAGGGCCTTGACCACCAGTTGGATTACCTTCATCATCAAAATTATTCATGCTATCACTTTCAGCAGAATAATCATCTAATGGACTTGGTGTTCGATCATAATTTGCACTACCAAAGCCAGTAACAAAAAGTTCAGGTGATGCCGCATCCATCTTGCCTGTATTGTAAGTTACAGTTTCATAATCAAGTGACATTGTGTTAGCCATCGTACCACCACCTTCAGCATAGTCATATGTATCATGTGCAAAAGAAGTTATGATAGGATTGATTAATGTATATGCGATAAAATTCTGTTGCCAAAAACCAAATACTGTGATGTCTTTAAAGAAAGGAACTTTTGTTCCGTCATCGTTTGTGTAGCCACCTCTATAACCGTAGTTATCATCTCCAGCAATTGTATTATTATAAATGTTTCTAGCCTGATACTTTGCTCCAGTGCCATATTCCTCTACACCAAGAACGTCAGTTGCATTGATAGAATCAGCATAGTTATATTGATAGTATGCGTTCCACATTGCCGCTACTTGACTTTGATTATCATCATGGAATGTAACTTCGATTGGATCGTATTTAATTTTAGTTTGAACTATTCTTTTTCTATTGTACTGATTCATTATTTCAGTATCAAACTTATAACTAGGTAGTTTAACTGATTTTACAAGAATACCGAAGTTGTCTCCGGTTGGGGGTTTATATGCTAATTCATTAATTTCAAAATATACATGAAATAGAAATTTAACCTTAGGTGCATTGGACTGAGTATTCGGTAAGAATATTCTCGCGGCATGTCTGAAATCTCTAAGATATGTAGTCATTATTGTTCCTCTATCTTATTATTTATCAGAAACAAAAAACCGAACTTAAAATTAATTAAGTTCGGCTTCAATTTGTGTTGCCTAAGCAAAAATAACGCTATTAAACAGTTCCGCTTGGGTTACGTTGAGTTTGTAATCCGCCTTGTCCTACGCCTGCGCCTGGTAGTGATGCTAATTCGCCACTGCCATTTGTTTGGATTGCATTGTCATAACGAATCGTCAATGCAATAGTAACTGCTTCTGAAGTACCATAGTTTAGAGTCTGATAGTTTGCTTGTTGTAAGAAACAACCTGCTAATGACCAGTTTTCTAACACTGTCGGTGTATTGATACCGTTACCACCGTCTAAGATTTGAATTTCTGTTTCAAATTTATAATCTCCACCTGCTGCCGCTGAAGACTGCTCATAGAAATCTAATTGACGTTGTAACTGTGCACCAACTGCTTTTGATACGTTACCAGAAGCATCATCTCTGACGTTGATAGCAAGTGTTTGCCATGTGTGTTTACCAGCAAGATAGACACGTGAGTTGTACACGTTCATTGTGATTTCGTCAAACTGAACTTGTGGTCTCGCACAGTCTACTACTTGTCTAGTAAGAATAAGTGAAGAATCATCGTCAAAACCAAAATTAATAAAGTTCACACGGAATCTATATTGAAGTTTTGGCATCAACAAGTTTTGGTTAGCACCGCCCTCTGGTTGAACCGAAAGTTTTGCTAATGTATCTGAGGCTGTTGCCATTGTTAATCTCCTATTTTAATATATCTAATATATATTTATCTTTTTAATTCAAAGAGGCCGAAGCCTCTTTGTATATCTTTTTTACGATCCTGATAACTCACCAGTGTTGAATATTCTGACCGGAACATAGATGAACTCAGCGGCTTTCACGGGCTCTACTGCTATGTCAATCCAAAGTTCATTACGATCAATTCTTGCTGGAGTGTTGTTAGAATCATCACAAACTACTGAGTAGTCATATAATCCTCGTTTTGAAACTAGATCCTGGAACAATGTTTCTACTACTGCTTTAATAGACTTTCTTGTTTGAGGGTCATTAGGTTCAAAGACAAATGGTCTCGCGGCTAATATTAATTGTCTACGTATGTAAGCAACTAATCTTGCTACGTTCACTCTATCTAACGCAGATGATGAATTGTATGAAGTTTTGTTACCATAGTTCAATAATCCGTTACCTGTGAAGAATACCATTGGGTTAATAAAGTTAGTGTATAACACATCTCTAATACCAATACGTGTTCTGATTGAGTTGAATTCGCCTTCTGCATCAATGTAACCAATGCTTGTAGCATTATCGATTATACCACGTCTAGTACCTGCTGGTGCTAACCAAGGATAAGCAATATTGTCATTACGTAATATAGTTCTAATCATCATGTGAGATGAAGGAACTGCAACAGTAACGCCTTCTAAGTCATTAGTGACACCTGATGGATAGAATAGACCCATGTAAGTGTTTCTAGTTACAAGCCCATCTTCGCCTGTGCTGATTGCGCCTGCCGCATTAGTTGCCCATGCTTGAATGTCAGTTGCACTATCTTTCAATCTCATTGGTGTGTCACCAATGATGTAAGATGTTTCACCTCTATCAGAGTTCAACGTAATCATGTTAGGTTGTAGTTCTGGATAGTTAGGTGTTGCTTGTAAGTTAAAGAAGTTATCGTCATCTCTAATAGCAGTGTTGCTATCGATTGCTGATTTCAGTCCTTGTACAACTACTGCTCTCTGAGCCTTACGACCCATGTAAGGAGAACCGTCTGCTTGTAAACCTGAAGAAGTTACCCATGCATCTTTCTGTGCTGGAAGCACTGCTGGTGAAGGGAAACTATCAGCATTAAAGTAGTTAACTCTGTACTGCTTAACATTGTAACCTGAACGTCTGCTGTTAAACAACAACATACCAACTGGTGATGTTGAAGATAACGGAGCATCTACGTCTAAGTAGTCACTTGTTAATAATGATACAATACTTGGTACTGGGTCATTTGCTGGGTTAGTTGATCCGTTAGTTGCCCAACGTGCGTCAGCGAATGTAATACCTTGTGGAGTAATCTGATCTGTGTTGTCGATTAATACCCAACGATCAACAGAAGACACGTTTTGCCATCTATAAATGTTAGGATAGTTTTCTAAATCTGTAGTATCGATCCAAAGATCACCATATACTAATGCTGTACCATCACTTTGAAGTGTTGGAGCACTTGCACTAATGAGTGGCCCTTTAGGATCAGTTGCGTTTACTACTGAAGGAGTCGGTAGACCATTTGAATCATAACCTTGATTCTTGTAACCTTTCCAAGCACCGTTGTAATTAACCATGATATCAGATTGATCAGTTGATGAATAGAACCAATTAGTTAAGTTAGTTGGGATTGCTGTTGGAGCACCTTCGTTAGATGTTAATGAATTAGCACCTGTAGTTGTTAATGATAGTGACTGCCAGTTAGATAACTGTACTTTATATGCTGATGCACCTGTACCTGATACCCAAGTAACTCCAGTTGGAACGCCACCTGATACATTAGATATTCTTAATACTAAGTCATTAGCTGGTGAAGCACCACCTAAGTCAGAACCTAAGATAGTAACAGTTTCGCCTACTACATAACCTGATCCAGCAACACTGAATGAGTCTGGGCCGAAGTCGTAGTATTGATAGTCATTAGTAATGATTGGAACAAAGCCAGTACCTGAAGCACTTGCTGTTGTACTTGGTGTAAATGATACGTCATTTTTGAAAGGACCATCTTTACAACCAGTTGTTGTTCCTGAAACAAATCCTGCTTCTGAGAATAAACCTTGAGAAACACCTGTTGTTGCATCATAGTCATCTAATACAATAACACCACCTTTAGTGTGTGTTATAGTGATTGAACCATCGTCATTAACTACAGCAGTTGTATTTGGAATACCTGCTCCTGACCATGCAGTTACAAAGTCAGTTGCGTCTGTTGCATCTGCTAAGTTTAAAGTATAACCACCTGATAAAGATGAAACGCCTGGTGTAGTAACTTGTACTTTAGCACTATAAGGACCACTTGTAAAGTCTGGTGCTGTGTTATTACCATTAATTACCGTTGCGCCTGTAGCAGAACGATAGTATATGTATACAGGGCCTGCTGAGAAAGGATTGTCATTAAAGTTATATTGTGCATAAACTGAACCTTCTGGGATTGCTCCGCCACCAGTTGAGTCTGCCGCATAAATTTGAGCCCAGTCACTAGAAGCAAAACTTGGTGTTTTAGGTACCCAATTTGCTGTAGTGCTATTGTATGTAGATACAACAGGCTGTAATCCAGTTCCTGCTACTTTGATCCAAACAGATCCAGTTGGTCTTGGAGCCGCTTGACCTTCTTGCCATAATGGCTGTTGAGCAGATGTGCCGTATGTTAATTCAGGTTGAAGTCCAGTTGTAGTTGCATTAGGGAAACCTAAATCAGTAAGAACAGTACCTGATGCGTTGTTAAGTCTGATAAAATACGGAGCGTCAGTACCACCTGTTTGTGCAGAGTAAAGTGTTAATTTGCTGTCTGATGTAGATGCTGTAAGATATTCAAATCCTAATGCATTAATATCAGAAGCAACTTGTGCTAATGTATTGTTTGGTGCCGCCGCAATAGTAATAGTTGCTGAGTTAGTACCACTTAAAACGATTTGGAATGAATCTCCACCAGTTAATGTTGGGTTAGCAGTATCACCTTGTAATGTAGGCCATGCATTCTGCCAATCTGCTGATCCGACTACTCTCCAAGCATTGTTAACATCCTTGTAGTAGTATTGTGGAGCAGTTGCCGCTGTAGGCTCATCATAATTAAATATTGCAACTACAGCATAATCACCGATAGTTCCGATTGATGCTAATGGTGCTCCGCCTGCTACGCCACCAACTAATGAAGTTGCGTCAGAGATAACAATTGGTGCTTTAGCAGTAAATGCGCCAGTCACTGAATTAAATTCGTTGATACCCCAAGTTGAACTTGTTGTGTCTGCCCAGTAAGCGCCGTTTGTTGGTGCTCCAGTTGGACGACCTGTTGATCCTACTAAACTTGCTAGATCGATGTCTGCTCTTAATACAAATACTTGATTTGAGATACCAAGTGCAGAGTATGCCGCTAGTAATCCATATTCATTTAACTCGTATCCTTGCAGAGCAGTACCTGCCGCTGAAGTATAAAAGAATGGGTTACCGTATA
>ENA-ORDA01003006-ORDA01003006.1-marine-metagenome-genome-assembly--contig:-NODE-3006-length-12171-cov-2.561105_pt1 | contig 12171 bp, 9 predicted proteins | sample MGYA00237778_ERZ508506 | MGnify/ENA primary metagenome ERZ508506 (study PRJEB26177, sample SAMN06267891) | marine metagenome | isolation source: Monterey Bay, California, USA | place: Pacific...
GGCGCAAGCAACTAAGATCGGGCGGCTTTACGCTTGGGCCGTTGCGATTGCTCGGGCGCAAAACCGGGCTTCGCCTGCGTTGTTCGCGCAGCAGCTCGGGATCTCAAAGGACGCAGCGACAGAGCGTTATCGCAGCATGATCGCTAATGGCGTTATTCGCGCACCCATGTTTGGCGGGTTAGCGCGCGCAGCTCAGTCCTTGTTTAAAGGCGGGTATATTGTTGCTGCAGATACGCAAGTCACGCTTGCAGCGAGCGCCAAACCGAAAGATATGCAGCGCGCATTTGACAAGTTTCTGGAAGATGGCCCTGAGCCTGAAGATCAGGCCACTTGATCCAAGTTGCGCGCAATGACGAGGCGTTGAATGTCGCTTGTGCCTTCATAGATTTGGCAGATGCGCACGTCGCGATATATTCGCTCGACCGGGTAATCTGACAAGTAGCCATAGCCGCCAAGGGTTTGGATCGCGTCGGAGCAGACTTTTTCCGCAACTTCGGAGGCGAAGAGTTTCGCCATTGAGGCTTCATTCAAGCAGGGTATGCTTGCCTCTTTCAAAGAAGCGGCGTGCAACACCATTTGACGGGCTGCTTCCACTTGTGTGGCCATATCGGCAAGGCGAAAACCGACCGCTTGGTGATTGGCGATGGCTGTCCCAAAAGAGGTCCGCTCAGTTGCATAATCGCGCGCAACTTTCAGGGCAGACCGCGCCATGCCGACCGCTTGGGCAGCGATGCCGATGCGACCCCCTTCGAGGTTGGCGAGGGCGATTTTATAGCCCTGGCCCTCTTCCCCCAGCATATTTTCCGCAGGAACGCGCATGTCTGTGAAGGCGAGCTGGCAGGTGTCTGTACAATTCAATCCAAGCTTGTCTTCGACGCGCACTACCTCATAGCCGGGTGTGTTGGTTGGCACGATGAACGCGCTGATGCCGCGTTTGCCCGCGTCTTTGTCTGTGACCGCGAATACGATGATCATCTGACCGTTCTTGCCCGACGTGATGAACTGTTTCGCACCGTTTATCACCCATTCATCGCCATCGCGCACTGCGCTGGTCTTGAGGTTGGATGCATCAGAGCCTGCTTGCGGTTCTGTTAAAGCAAAGCCGCCAATCCATTCGCCAGATGCGAGCTTGGGGAGGTATTTCTGCTTTTGCGCATCGTTGCCAAAGCGCACGATTGGCACGCAGCCAACGGAGCTATGCACCGACAGGATCGTAGACACAGGACCATCGCCCGCTGCGATTTCCTCAAGCGCCAAAGCATAGGCAACTGCGCCCGTGTCAGAGCCGCCAAATTCCTCGGGCACAAGCATGCCCATGAGGCCAAGTTCACCCATCTGTGACAGTTCGGCACGTGGAAATTCGCAGGACTTGTCGCGTGCGTCCGCGTTCGGCCAAAGTACGTCTTCAGCGAATTGGCGGGTCATCTCGCGGATCGCGTCTTGGGTCTCGTTCAGGATCATTGCATCATCTCCAATGCGACTGCTGTTGCTTCGCCGCCGCCAATGCAGACCGAGGCAATGCCGCGTTTCATATCATTTGCTTGTAGCGCGCCGATCAGGGTCACCATGATACGCGCGGCTGATGCGCCAATGGGATGACCAAGTGCGCATGCACCACCGTGTATGTTCACCTTGTCATGGGGCAAATCGAGTGCACGCATCGCGGCCATAGGGACCACTGCGAAGGCCTCATTGATCTCGTACAAATCCACGTCGCGTAGCGCCCATCCGGTTTTCTCCGACAGTTTCGTGAGCGAACCGATAGGTGCTGTTGGAAACAGGCCCGGTTTATCTGCGAAACTTACATGTCCGACCATGCGGGCGAGGGGGGTAAGGCCACGTTTCTCGGCCTCAGATGCGCGCATCATCACTATTGCTGCAGCACCGTCGGAAATGGAAGAGGAGTTCGCCGCCGTCACAGTGCCATCTTTGCGAAACGCAGGGCGAAGTGCGCGGATTTTATCGCGCTTGGCCTTTGCGGGTTGTTCGTCTGTCGTGATCTGTGCGTCGCCTGCGCGGGTTTTCAGCGTCACGGGTGTCACTTCGCTATCAAACTTACCGCCCTCAATCGCAGCAATTGCACGATCAAGCGAGGCAAAGGCGTAATCATCCTGCGCCTCGCGCGTGAACTGAAAGCTTTCGGCGCAATCTTCTGCAAAGGTGCCCATAAGGCGGCCTTTGTCATATGCATCCTCAAGTCCATCAAAGAACATGTGATCTTTCATTTCCGCATGCCCCATACGCAGCCCTTCGCGCGCTTTCGGCATCAGATATGGTGTGTTCGACATGCTTTCCATGCCCCCCGCGACGATCACTTCGGCAGAGCCGGCAACTAGCATATCATGCGCATACATCGCAGCTTTCATGCCAGAACCACACATCTTGTTAAGCGTAGTGCATGTGGCAGACAGCGGCAGACCCGCACCAAGCGCGGCTTGACGCGCGGGGGCCTGACCTTGGCCAGCGCTGAGCACGTTGCCAAAGGCGACTTCTTCAACATCCTCGGGGTCGATGTCCGCGCGCGCAACCGCAGCTTTGATCGCAGCAGATCCAAGTTGGGCCGCAGGCACAGAGGCGAAATCACCCTGAAACCCACCCATGGGCGTGCGCGCAGTGGATACGATAACGATAGGGTCGACAGCAGTCATGACGCGGTTCCTAAGATGGTAAGTGAGGTGACTATAGACGAGCAATGGGTGGCAAACTATGCTGAAATCAATTCAATCAAGTGAGCTAAAATACCATGAAGCGTCTCTATGTCTAGCACCTTTATCTCCAATGCGTTTGTCAGCGAGGCGCTTGATTGTGCACGGCGTGGCAACGTAGATATCAGTGCGTTGTTGCAAAAAGCCCAGATCCAAAGCCCAAGCGGCGGACAGATCAGTCCAGAAGCATTTGGTCGTTTGTGGCTGGGTATTGCAGAGGCGATGAACGATGAGTTTTTTGGAAATGCCGCACGCGCGATGCGTCCGGGGAGCTTCACCCTTATGGCGCATTCTGTGAGGAGTGCGCCAACCGTAGAAATCGCATTGCGTCGTGCTTTGAGGTTTCTAAAGGTCGCGCTTGATGAACCCTACGGCACGCTCAGCATGTCCAAAGGCAGCGCACAAATTACCCTGCACGATAGCACGTCAGAGCGCAGCGCGTTTGCGTATCGCACATATTGGGTGATCTTGCATGGCCTCACCTGCTGGCTCGCAGATGCGCGTATCCCCCTGCATTCGCTCAGTTTTACTTGCGCTCCACCTTGGCATGAAAAGGACTACCATCAGTTCTTTGGCGCACCTGTAGAATTTGCGGCCCCGATGGGCGCACTTAGGTTTGATGCCCGTTATCTCAAGCGACCCGTAAACAGAAACGAGGCTGCGTTGAAACGTTTTTTGCGCGCCGCACCTGGGAGCTTTCTGATCGGGTACAAGTTTGATGAGGGCGTTGTTAGTATGGTGATGAAGGTTCTGAAAGCGACAGAACTGACGGATTGGCCAACCCTACCAGAGCTTGCCAAGCAGCTTGATATGTCTGCGGCCACCTTGCGTCGCCAGCTTTTGCAGCAAGGGCATAGTTATCGTAGCCTGAAAGCGGATCTCAAACGCGAGCGAGCGCAGACGTTACTGCGTGAAACCCATCTGCCGGTCAGTGAAATTTCGCACCGTTTGGGCTATGCTGAGCCAAGCGCATTCTTTCGCGCGTTTCGTCTGTGGACGAACCAAACTCCAGAAGCATGGAGGAAAGGTTAGCGACGTTATCGGCTTCATGGCCTAGAGTTACAGCGCAGGACATCGAAGTTGCCTGAAGGCCAGCGCAGCAGGTGGTGCGCCGCCTGTCGGTTAGGTGCTGTGAAGGTCAGACAATTTTCCTGCCGCATCCTTAAGGTTGGGCAAGAACTGAATAAGATTCGCGATTGAGTGGCGCTGACCGGGCGCGTGCACAGATAGGGTCGCCATCAAGCGTCCAGTGCTATCGATTACAGGGACAGCGACTGCTGTCATACCAAGCATAAATTCCTCGTCATCTTGCGAATATCCGCGCTTGCGGGTCTCTGCCAACTCTGCGCGCAAGGCATCAGAGGTGATGATGGTTTTCTCTGTCAGCCCTTCCAGAGAGCGAGAATTCAGCACTGCTTCTAGCGTACTATCGCGCAGTGTGGAGAGGTACATTTTACCGCTCGCAGTGCAATGAAACGGAACCTGCGTGCCGATGGGCAGCTGAATGCGCAATGGCCATTTTGTTTCCACACGGTCGAGATAGGTCATCCCTTCGCGGTCAGGCGTGGCAAGGTTGCAGGTCTCGCCAATCTCTTCTGCCACGGCTTTCAAGATTGCCAATCGCCCTGTGCGCAAACGCTCAGATGACATCGTATGCACGGCAATCTGGCGAAGTCGCAGGCCGGGGCCATAGGAGCGGCCATCAAGATCGCGTTGAAGGAACCCTTCGGCCTCCGCTGTTTGCAAAAGCCGATGGATGGTTGGTTTAGGAAGCCCAAGCGCTGCACTGAGCTGCATGGGCTTCAAAGGCGTGCCAGCCTTGGCGATCTCTTCAACCACAAGCAAGAGGCGCAGATTGGTAGGTATCTGCGTCTCTTTTGATTTTTGAAGGTCGTCAGGCATCAGAACTCTTTATCTACTTGGAACCAAGTATAGCGCCAAATCTGGGACAAGTGCGACCGTAATCCAAACTGTGATCAGCGCCACAAGGTACATCGTGGAATACCGAAGCAGTCTGAAATACGGAACCCCAGTTACACCAGATGCGACATAAAGGTTCAGACCGTAGGGTGGCGTAATGAAGCCAATGGATGCACCCACAAGGAAGATCACCGAGAAGTGGATCGGATCAACGCCGACGCTTGCCGCAATAGGGGCAAGAATCGGTGCGAGAATGATCGTCACAGGCAGGGATTCGAGAACCATGCCAGCCACAAAAACAATCGCCATCGCGGTGAACAGAACCGGATAATAACCACCCATGCCTGTCACAAAGCCACCAATCACTTCCTGAGCGCCCAAGAGCGACAGGATCTGCTGCATCACAACAGACACAGCAATCAATGGAGCCAAGATACCGGAGATCTGCGCAGAGCGCACAACAACCGATGGGATGTCTTTCAGCGTGAAGCCTTCGACAACAAACATCGAACTGACTGAGCGATCCTCGATCGGTGTGTCCTCCGTCGTGCCCATGATTTTGTTCAGCGGATAGCTGGCAAGGGCAACGATGATACCAAAGCCAACGGTCACACCAGCTGCCTCTGTGGGCGAGAACTTACCTGTGTAAATCCCCCAAAGAACCAGACCGATTGCGAAGAAGCCAAGCCATGCGCCAACAGCTGTTTTCAAGACACGCTTGAAAGACAGTGCGATGATGATGCCCCAACCGTTGATCGAGCAAACGACGAAGCACGTCGCCATCATAGCGAGAACCATCAAGGACCCCGGCACGATACCCGCGATGAACAGATCAGAGATCGGCAAATTCATCAGGAAGCCATAAACGATGAAGATGATCGAGGGTGGAATAATGATACCCACCGTACCGCCCGCCGCCGCAGTCGCTGCCGAGAAGCGCTCATCATAGCCGCCTTTGACCATTTCAGGGTGAAGCATCGAACCAATTGTGGCTGTCGTTGCCGAGTTTGAGCCAGAGATCGCTGCGAACAATCCGCAAGCGCCAATCGCCGCCATCGCCAGACCACCACGGATCCAGCCAAGGCAGGAATACGCAAAGTCGGACAATCGTTTGGCGATACCAGATTTGTTGATCAAGTCACCCGTCAGAATGAACAGTGGCATCGCAAGCAAAGCAAATCCGTCCTTGAAGACGTTCAAAAGCTCACCGCCCGTGTTGTCGAGCGTGAGGTCAATGACAAAGCTACAGCCAACGACCCAATAGAAGATCACCAGTAGAACAGGTGTTCCCATCATAAACAGGAACGTACACATCAGCGAGATGATCGTAATCCAAGTTGAATCAACCATTATACATCCCCCCCGATAACAGCTTGTTTGATCAGGGGATCACCTGATTTGTAGTTGGCGAAATCTTCCACCACGTTCTCAACTGCGCGGGTTGCGAGCAGGATGAAACAAACGGGCATAGTAACCATGAACCACCAACGCATCGTGTCGTCTGTGCCCAGAACAATGGCAAAATTGTCGTAGGTGTTGGCCGTCGTGCGCGACATTGTTGTCACGAGGATGATGCAGAAGACGAGCCATAGGAAATTGTCGAATGTCAGCCAAAATAATTGACCCTTGGGGCCAAACTTTGTGCGGAATTCAGAAAAGCTGAGGTGCGTGCGCAAGCGAATGTTAAACGTCGCGCCGAACCACGCCATGATCATGAACAACAGCGGTGGAATGGTTGTGGACCAAGGCACCTGCACCGAAAAGACAAAGCGCTGGATCACACCAATAAAGATGATCGAGGCCATGATGATGTAGCAATAAATCACAATTGTACGTTCTGGTGTGCGCTCAAACATGATCAACAGGATTGGGCCAAAGACGACAAGTACCGCAAGGTAGCCAAGCGTGATCGTGTTCAACAGATCGTTCATTGGCGGCAAGAATGCAGCAAGCATTCCAAGCAGCAAGAGGACGGAAATGATCGGGTGCGTGATCTTGGTCGCGGAATAACCAAGGCGGTCTTCCAAACGCTCTGCAAAGCGTTCGCGATAGTAAAATGCAATCGCACCTAGAATCGTCAAAGGTCCAAAGACGAACCAAGCTGCTTCTGAGCGATACGCCTGCACCGTTTTAAATGTAATATCGCCACCAAGCGTCGAACCGACGATTGTTGACATGTCTGACCAGATTGACATCTGGCACCCTCCCCTATGAATTATTTCTGCCCATTATGCCGCTTTCTCGCGGTCTGGGAACAAAAAAGCCGGCCCAAATTCCTTGGACCGGCTCGTTTAGTCGATAAGCCGTTTTGGACTTATGCTTTCCACCAGCGACGTGGCTCCACGTTCTCTGGAAGTGTGTTCTCGTCGATTTCACGCGAGATGTTGTAGATGTCCTGGTATGTGTCGTGACCACCGGACCAACCGTTAAGACGCTCGCGCCACTCTTCCCAAAGCTGAGGCTGGAACTCAGGTGAGCACATCTCTTCAGCTTTACGCTTCTCTTCTTTGGAGAGGAACGCGTTACGCACGTTGTTCTTCGCGAAGATTGTGTCTGGAAGGATCGGATCGGAAACACCAACCGTCTTAACCAGAGCTGCTTCGTTTGCTGCCTGAACGTGTGTCTGTGCCCAGTAGGAGCTTTCCATAACAACGTCCTGCAACTCGCCGGAAAGGCTGTCAAAGACGCCTGCGTTCATCGCTGTGTGCTCTGTTCCGCAGAAGAAGTCGAGGTATACGGACTGTGATACAACAGGGCTCATGTTCGCGTATGCAACAGCAGAAGACCATGTCTCCGCACCGTCGATGAGGCCAGTCTTAAGCGCGTCAAGCGTCTCTTCCCAAGCAACTGGAACTGGGTTTAGGTTCATCGCAGTCATGGCGATACGGCCAAGCTGTGTCCCCGTAACGCGGTTCTTTGTGCCAGCAAGCTGATCAACAGATGTGACAGTTGCTTTGTCTTCCCACTTCAGACCCAGCTGGATGCCGCGAAGTTCAGCATGTGAGAACAAGAACTTCAGACCATGACGCTTTTCATATGGGTCACGCAGAAGGCGTTGTGAATCTGGGTGATAGAGGAAGTGATACTGGTCTGCGCGGTTACGGAACTGGTACGCATAGTCCAAAACGTTGAGATATGGAGCGCCACCCGCAGAGTTCTGTGTAGACGCCGCGTAGATGTCTACAATGCCTTGCTGACACTTCTCAACGCAAGAAACCTGACCACAGATCTGGTTATCGCCGATGAACTCAACACGAATCTCACCGTCGGAGCGTGATTCGAGGTCACGCGCGAATTCCAAAGCGCCAGCGCGCTCGATCAGAAGGTTACGTGCGTTGAAGCCAGCCGCACCAAACTTAAGCGTGTGCTTAGGCTCTTTTGCGAAGCGCTTCTCATATGTGGATTCAGCCGCAGACGCCAAGTTTGCAAGGCTCATCGCGCCACCAAATGCGCCAGCCGCCATAAGCGTGGAGCTCATGCCATACTGACCCGCAACCTTGAAAAGGTCGCGCCGTGTTAGGTGATTGATTTTATCACTCGTTCCCATCATTTTCTCCCTATTGATGATTATTGAGACGTTTTGTTTCAAAAAAAGGCTAGCTTACAATTTCTAATTTGCATAGAGTTTTTTTGAATTGATGTTGGAGGACCTCCTGTGGAAGCGGATTTTATTGTTGTTGGCGCAGGCTCAGCAGGCTGTGTGCTCGCAAATCGACTTAGCGCAGACCCGAAGAACAAGGTTATTTTGCTCGAAGCTGGTGGCAAAGATTCGAACCCTTGGATCCACATTCCAGTTGGCTATTTCAAAACCATCCATAACCCTAAGGTTGATTGGTGTTATAAAACAGAACCTGACGCAGGCTTGAACGGACGCTCCATCGAATGGCCGCGTGGCAAGGTTTTAGGCGGTTCTTCTTCGCTTAATGGTCTGCTCTATGTGCGTGGACAATCGCAGGATTACGACCGCTGGCGTCAAATGGGAAATGTCGGCTGGGGTTGGGACGATGTGTTGCCGTTATTCAAACGCTCAGAGGCGAATGAGCGCGGCTCGGATGAGTTCCACAGTGATCAAGGTGAGCTATCGGTTTCCAACATGCGCATTCAGCGCCCTATCACAGACGCATGGGTCGAAGCGGCACAAGGGGCTGGCTACAAGTTTAACCCAGATTACAACGGTGCTGATCAAGAAGGCGTCGGCTTCTTCCAGCTGACGGCCAAAAATGGCTTACGTTGCTCTTCTGCCGCCGCCTTCCTGCGCCCTGCAAAATCGCGCGCGAACCTGACAATTATCACCCATGCGCAAGCACAAAACATCCTCTTTGAGGGCAAGCGCGCGTCGGGTATTCGCTACAAAGACCGCTCTGGGAAAGATCGGATCGTCAAAGCACGCAAAGAGATTGTGATCTCCGGCGGTGCAATCAATTCGCCGCAACTCTTGATGCTTTCTGGCATCGGTGATCCTGAGCAATTGGCCGAGCACGGCATAGAAGTCGTCGTACCGCTCAAAGGCGTCGGCAAGAATATGCAAGATCACCTGCAAGCGCGCCTTGTTTATAAGTGTCACGAACCAACGTTGAATGACGAGGTCGGTTCGACGTTTGGGCAGGCCAAGATCGGCCTCAAGTACATCACATCACGCTCCGGCCCGATGACGATGGCGGCAAGCCTCGCGACTGGGTTCCTAAAAACCCGTGATGATCTTGAAACGCCCGATATTCAATTTCATGTTCAACCACTTTCTGCTGAGAACCCCGGCAAAGGCGCGGATAAGTTCTCGGCCTTCACCATGTCTGTCTGCCAATTGCGCCCAGAATCCAAAGGTGAGATCAAACTGACAAGCGCCGATCCGATGGCGTATCCGACGATCCATCCGAATTACCTTTCGACGGAAACTGATTGCCGCACCGCTGTGGCGGGCGTCAACATCGCGCGCACCATCGCGCGGCAAGAACCGCTTGCTACCAAGATCTCCGAAGAGTTCCGCCCGCATGCATCCCTCGATATCGATAACTACGATGAAACGCTGGATTGGGTACGCAACAACACGGCCTCAATCTATCACCCGACAGGGACCTGCAAAATGGGCAGTGATCCCATGTCGGTCGTTGATGACAAACTACGTGTGCACGGGATCGAGGGGCTGCGCGTTGCTGATTGCTCGATTATGCCGGAAATCGTCAGTGGCAACACAAATGCGCCTGCAATCATGATCGGCGAAAAGGCAAGCGATCTGATCCTGAACGCTTGAACCCCAAGCTTCCCTTTTCCTTAAATATCCCGAGAGAGCATTGGTCTTTGGCCAAAAGGGGCAGTGCCCCTACCATAGCGGCGCAGCACGCGGCGCAATCCCTATTTCGGCATCGGGCTCAACGCTTTGTTATACGCACGCCATTCAGTAATTTCGGGATAATACATCTCCCGCCAACGCTGCACACGTGGGTTCATGATCCGCTTCCACAAACGCGGATACATCGCCGCCATTGTCATCACGGGATAGCCGTAAGGCAATTGTGGCGCATCAGCCTCGGTATAATTCTGGAGCAAGGGAAAGCGACGGTCAGGTTTATAGTGATGATCCGAATGGCGCTGCAAATTGATCAATAACCAATTCGATGCCTTATGCGCTGCATTCCAAGAGTGGCGCGGCTGTACGTGTTCGTACTTACCGTCGCCCAGATGCTTGCGGGTCAACCCATAGTGTTCAACGTAATTCACCAGCTCTAACTGCCAGATCGCGATGAAAGCTTGGAAAATGAATAGGGCAAGACCTGTGAAGCCACCAAGCAGGCAGGCCAATAGCAAGAACCCAGCTTGAAGCGTCCAATATCTGAAAAACGGGTTACTAAGGTCGGTCCAAGGCAAATCCTTGCGCGCAAGCATTGCCTTTTCAGCATTGAAGGCCGAGTGCCAGCATTCGCGCAAAACACGCGGAAAGAAGCGATGGAACCCTTCCCCATAACGCGCAGTAACTGGATCGCGCGGGGTCGCAACGTAGCGGTGATGCACCAGCAGATGCTCCGACCGGAAATGCGAATAAAGCACCATCGCCAGGAGAGTATCGCCCAACCAACGCTCGCGTTTGTTCTTTTGGTGCATCAACTCGTGACTGTAATTGATCCCGATCGTGCCTGAGCCGACACCGACGCTAAGGAAAAGACCAATCTTTTCCCAAGTGCCTAAATGCTCTGCTTGGCCAACATAATAGATCAACCCAAAGATTGTCAGAAACTGGATAGGCACCCAAGCACTCGTGAGCAGGATATACGACGACAGCTGTTCCTCTTCGGTTTCAAGATCGACATTCTCAAGGTTCAGCCCGCCAATGATATCGAGCACGGTGAACAGATACCATGTCATAACAGGGATTACCAAAACCCACCATCCACCAGCAAACGCCGCAAGCCAGATCGCGGGGATCAGCAGGAACGACAACCAGAAGGGCAATGCGCTTTGCATTTTTGCGGCTGTTTCAGATGAGATCATGTCGTTTTGCTCCTCGCGCTGGGCATGCGGCCGATTTTAGGCGCATCTGAGGCTAAATCAAAGACTTTGCGCATCACGGTTGGTAAATCGGACACTCGAAAATCCTGCAAAGGTACAAAATCGCCAGCTTCTGACGCACGATCCATCGGTACCAGCGCAGTTTTAACCACCAAACGCAGATGAAAATGGGTGAACGTGTGACGCGCCTCGCCAGCAAGCGTTTTCCATTGCGCCTTCATTGGGGGTCTCTCTGTAGGCTCGCCCTCGATCCAGTCAGTGCCGGGCCAGCCGAGCATGCCGCCAAGTAGCCCTGCATCGGGGCGCGTTTCCAGCAAGTATGCACCGTCCACTCGCTTCGCAATATAAGCGATGCCTTTGCGGATCGGCTTGGCTTTTTTTGGTAACTTCTTTGGCAGCTCCAAATGCGTGCCAGCCGCTTGACCGATGCAAGGCTTACGCCATGGACATAACCCGCAAGCAGGGTTCTTTGGCGTGCAAATCGTCGCCCCAAGATCCATCACAGCTTGCGCATAATCACCCGCGCGTTTTTGTGGCGTAAGGGCTTGGGCAAGTTCCATCAACTCAGGCTTAGACGTTGGAAGCGGCGTGTGAATATCATAAAGCCGCGACATCACACGTTCGACATTTCCATCGAGCACGGTTTCAGGAAGATCATAAGCGATAGAAGACACGGCAGCGGCGGTGTAGGGGCCAATGCCCGGAAGCGTCAAAAGCTCTGCGTGCGTGTTTGGGAAAATGCCATCGTACTCATCCGCAATTACGCGCGCGCATTTCAACAGATTGCGCGCTCGCGCATAATACCCAAGCCCGGCCCATTCGCCCATGACATCTGCATCTTTGGCACCGGCTAAAGCCGTCACGCTTGGCCAGCGTCGCGTGAAACGCACGAAATATTCCTTGACGGCGGCCACAGTTGTTTGCTGCAACATCACCTCTGACAGCCAGATGCGGTAAGGGTCAGGTTGCACTCCCGCACGCCGGTCTTGTGGGCTAACGCGCCACGGCATGAGGCGCGCATTATGGTCATACCATTCTAAAAGCG
>ENA-ORDA01003009-ORDA01003009.1-marine-metagenome-genome-assembly--contig:-NODE-3009-length-12168-cov-3.941692_pt1 | contig 12168 bp, 8 predicted proteins | sample MGYA00237778_ERZ508506 | MGnify/ENA primary metagenome ERZ508506 (study PRJEB26177, sample SAMN06267891) | marine metagenome | isolation source: Monterey Bay, California, USA | place: Pacific...
TCAATTATTTCGTTTACTACAGAATTTTCTTCAAAATGGAAAGTATCAATGCTTTGAGTTGTTTCATCAATCATAGTGAGCCATTGTGGACTATCGTATGTTACACCAAACCTAATATTATTTAGTCTTAGGATTCCACCAATCTGAACTGAAGTCCCATCTCCAAGTGTTAGTAGCGTATTTTTAAAATCTATATCGTAGATATTAGATTTGAGCGACTGCCCGGTTTCTAATAAATTTTGAATTGAACTAAATTTTAAATTATGGCTATTAATATTTACACCAACATGAAAAATATTTCGGTATAATCCGCTAATATTAAAGCTGGTTTTCCGATGCCATCCATCGTTGTTAATGGACAGCTGGTGATTTACTTGATTATAATCAACATTTGAATAATATTCTGTATTTCCATTTTCAAAATTAAATGGATTCACGATATAACTCTGGTAGCCTAAAAAAGCTTGCTGGGCCCCAAAGCCATTTTCAGCTCCTAAAATCTTATAAACTTCAGATACTGTTTCACCGTCGTAAATCGGAAGATTCTCAAAGTCCAGCCCATCTGCATAATATTCAAAATATTGATCTATCCCATTTGTATTAGTTCCATTTACAAAAGCTTTTTGATCGTAAGTAGCTATTTTGTGAAGATTTATACCCACACTCACTCTAGACCATGGACTTTCAGTATTCTTGTTATTAAAAACAAAGACTGCCCCAAAATGATCTAAACTAAGGTCATCATTTTCTCTATTTGTTGAAGTTCCAAAATAAGTTCCTTCTGTGAGTTTGTTTTTATAATTTATGGAAGCACCAAATTCAGAATTTAAAAAAACTGAAGAACTGGCTGGATTAAAACTTAATGCAGTTAAATCACCCCCTAGGGCTCCAAATGCACCCGCCATTGAAGTGTAGCGTGCTGAGCCATTTAGCTCAGTTGTTAAAAATCGGTTTACATCATTAATATTTTGTGCTACAGTCACTTGCATCATTAGAAGACTACCAATAAGTATGGTAAGGTATCGCATTTTAAAAAGTTATTAGGATTAATTTCGACGTCCCCCAGAAGAACTTCTTCCAGATCCGCCACTACTTGCACCACTACTACTGCCTCTGCTGCTGCTGCCAGAATTATAAGACCTTGCAGGGGAAGAATTGTATGATCTAGCAGGACTAGGATTATAGGACCTTGCAGGGGAAGAATTATTTTTTTTTGTACGATTGTAAGAAGTCTTAGCTCCTTTTGTCAATTGTTGTGCAGTTCTTCTCACAGCAGATTGTCGATTATTAACAACAACCGGTCTTCTTGTATTTACTGGTCTGAGGGTTCTTGGTGAAGATGTCTTAGTATTGTTTCTTGCCCCCAGAGAATTTCTAGACAATGAAACCCTACCCATACTATTTCCTTGTAGTGATTTAGTAATATTTGTGTTTGATCTATAGAATCCTGTGATCCCCGCAGTAGAATTAGCGTTTCTAATATTGGCTGATCCGGAACTACTAAAAATATTTTTATTCAATTGATTAGTTCCAATACTAACGCCTCTACCAATTGAGCTTACACCCCTTCCAACATTAATTCTATTAATTGTTCTTTGCACATCGCGGTCGTTAGATTTTGATTCTTTAGAATCATCATTTCTATTATTTCTATCAGAGGAATCTCCATAATTTTTTTCTCCTCTTCCTGATCTTACTCTGGCAACTGTAGAGGCAAAATCTCTATCATTTAGATTCTGGTCATTATAACCATTCATGAAGCGGTTTCTGCGCCATCTTTGATTAACATTCCAAAAATTCGCATACCCATAAGGACTGTAAAAGTTTGAATATGCACTGTATGGATTCATGAAAGGATTAAAGAATTGATTTCCCCAAAACCCAAAATTTGACTGATAGGGGTTGAAAAATGGATTGAAAAAATTACCATATCCAAATCGGAATGAATCTCCATAATAATTATTCCAAAATGAAGAAGTTCTAAAAGCAAAACCAGAGAGACCACCCCAGAAATAGTTTGGACCATTATTTCCTACAATGATTTCAGTTTGTGAGGTTTGCCCACCCCAAGGAATTTGACTTGCTGCAGAATCAATATCATTAGACTGGTTTTGACCTGAAGATGTGTATGCGTCAGTATCTGTAAAATAGGTTTCCTGAGTAGTTTCTGGAATGTATCCATCGGCAACATCTTGAAAATATTGACTGTAGTATGTATCCTGTGTTACTTCCTGTGAGGACTCTTGAAAATTTGACTTCTTTGAAACGTATATACCATCAGATTCAAAATATGATGCACTTTGAAAACTACCACAGCTTATCATAAGGACAAAGGATAATAGCCCTAAAAATATTTTTTTGATTTTTGCTAAACTGAAGGTTGCATTCATATAAAAACGTTTTAGAAATATGGTTATAAAAGTTTAGTTTTGTATCATACAATTAATACAAACAAATATAGGCAAAATCCATGCCAAATTAATATGGCTAATAAATTAACTCCCAGAAGTACAGATTATTCTAAATGGTATAATGAAATTGTTGTACAAGCTGATTTAGCAGAAAATTCTGCAGTACGAGGTTGCATGATTATAAAACCTTATGGCTATGCTATATGGGAAAAAATGCAAGCTGAACTTGACAAAATGTTTAAGGCTACAGGACACGAAAATGCATATTTTCCACTTTTTGTTCCCAAAAGTTTATTTGAGGCTGAGGAAAAAAATGCTGAGGGTTTTGCAAAAGAATGCGCAGTGGTGACCCATTATAGATTGAAAAATGATCCTAATAACAAAGGAAAACTTATAGTTGATCCTGAGGCTAAACTTGAAGAAGAATTGGTGGTAAGACCCACCAGTGAGGCGGTAATATGGAACACTTATAAATCGTGGATTCAGTCCTACAGAGATCTCCCTATTTTGATCAATCAATGGGCAAATGTTGTTCGCTGGGAAATGCGAACACGTCTTTTTTTAAGAACAGCTGAGTTTTTATGGCAAGAGGGGCATACAGCACATGCAACAAAAGCAGAAGCGCTTATAGAGGCTAAACAAATGAATCAAGTCTATTCAGATTTTGTTCAGAATTATATGGCAATTCCAGTAATTCAGGGAACAAAATCAGAAAGTGAACGTTTTGCAGGCGCCGAAGAAACCTACTGTATTGAGGCGCTAATGCAAGATGGAAAAGCACTTCAAGCAGGAACTTCTCACTTTTTAGGACAAAATTTCGCAAAAGCATTTGATGTTAAATATGCTACTTCTCAAGGTGGATTGGAATACGTATGGGCTACTTCATGGGGTGTTTCTACACGTCTTATTGGGGCACTTATTATGACGCATAGTGATGATCATGGACTGGTATTACCTCCTAATTTAGCACCCATCCAAGTGGTGATTATTCCTATTTATAAAGGAGATGAACAACAAGCTCAAATTGCAGAAGTAGCACAGAAAATCAAAGCTTCACTTGAAGAAAAAAATATTCGTATTAAGTTTGATAATCGAGATAAATTTAAACCTGGATATAAATTTAATGAGTACGAACTTAAAGGAGTACCGCTGCGAATTGCAATTGGTCCTAAAGATTTAGAAAAAGGTACTCTAGAGATTGCACGTCGAGATACTTTATCTAAGCAGTACGTGTCTCAAAATGATATTGTAGATCATGTTACTAGCCAATTGGAGGTCATTCAAATCGATTTATTTGAAAAGGCAAAAAACTTTAGAGAAGAAAATATAAGGGAGGTTAATGACTTTGAAAGTTTTCAAAAAATAATCAAAGAAAAAGGTGGTTTTATTTCTGCTCATTGGGATGGAACTAATGAAACTGAAGAAGCGATTAAGAAAAAAACTAAAGCTACGATTCGCTGTATTCCTTTAGAGACTAAAGTAGAGGAGGGGGTATGTGTTTTTTCTGGAAAACCCTCTAAGCAAAGAGTTCTTTTCGCAAAATCTTATTAATTTTAAAAACAGTTGAAGTTCTTTATTTGAGAACAAAATAATTAGCAATCATAATCCTCAAGATTCAAAAATAACTATTGACGAGTTTAAACTCCTGCATCTTTATCTTATTGAAATTTAATTTTCAAGAACTCCATATTGTAAAAATTTAACCAAATCAGTGGGAATAAGTCTTGCCTTCTAAATAAAATTCAAGTATTGTTCATTTTAGGGTTGGAAAATAATATTTTTACATGTACATTTGCGCTCGAAAATATGGCCCGTTCGTCTATCGGTTAGGACGTTAGGTTTTCATCCTAGAAAGAGGGGTTCGACTCCCCTACGGGCTACAATTTTAAAAAAAACAAGTTATGGCAAATCATAAATCCGCTTTAAAAAGAATACGTTCAAATAACAAGAAAAGACTTTTGAACCGATTTCAGCACAAGACTACTCGTAACGCTATAAAAAGGCTTCGAGATCTTACTAAAAAGAAAGAAGCACAAAAGATGTTTCCTTCTGTAGTTTCTTTAATAGATAAGTTATCCAAAAAGAATATTATTCATTCTAACAAAGCAGCGAATTTAAAGTCTAAGCTGACTAAGCACGTTGCTTCTTTATAAAGGATCTTTGTTAAATTATTACAAAGGGTTTCTATTATAGAGGCCTTTTTTTGTTTATATATCATCTCCCTCTAAGTTCCCTTTTCTTTCTTTTCATACTTTATTTAAAGTGTAATTATCTCATTACTTGTACGTCACTTCAATTCCACTTGATTTAATCAACTTCTCCCATCTATTTTAGGACTTCTAAAGTCTTAAATTAAAGCTTTCAATCTACGGTGTGGACAAAAAAAAGACCCCTTAAAAGGAGTCTTTAATTATTTGTTAAATTCAAGTAATTAAGCGTTCATTGAGATTAAGAACTCTTCATTACTTTGCGTTCGCTTAAAGCGATCATTTATAAATTCCATTGCCTCAACTGGATTCATGTCAGCAAGATATTTACGCATAATCCACATACGTTTAATCGTTGTTTCATCAAGTAATATATCATCACGACGTGTACTAGAGGATATTAAGTCGATGGCTGGGAAAATTCTTCGGTTAGCAATACGGCGATCCAATTGGAGCTCCATATTTCCAGTTCCTTTAAATTCTTCAAAAATTACTTCATCCATTTTAGATCCTGTCTCAGTAAGAGCAGTTGCTATTATAGAGAGTGATCCTCCATTTTCAATATTACGTGCCGCTCCAAAGAAACGTTTTGGTTTGTGAAGCGCATTAGCGTCCACACCACCACTTAAAATTTTACCAGAGGCTGGCTGAACGGTGTTGTATGCTCTTGCAAGACGCGTTATAGAATCCAGTAGGATAACTACATCGTGTCCACATTCTACAAGTCGTTTTGCCTTTTCAAGAACAATGTTTGCCACTTTAACGTGACGGTCAGCAGGCTCATCAAAGGTAGAGGCGACCACCTCTCCATCAACATTACGCTGCATGTCTGTAACTTCTTCAGGGCGTTCATCAATTAATAGAATTAATTGGTAGACCTCAGGATGGTTTGCAGCAATGGCATTGGCAATGTCTTTAAGTAACATTGTTTTACCTGTTTTTGGCTGGGAAACAATCATTCCTCTTTGACCCTTACCAATAGGAGCAAATAAATCCATGATACGTGTGGAAATTGTACTTTGCTTGTCGGCAAGATTAAACTTCTCTTGCGGAAATAAAGGCGTTAGATGTTCAAATGAAACACGATCACGAACTACCTTAGGGTCTAAACCGTTCATTTTAGTTACCTTAATTAAAGGGAAATATTTTTCACCTTCTTTTGGAGGACGTACTGAACCCAGAACAGTATCACCTGTTTTGAGACCGAAGAGTCTGATTTGAGATTGAGACACATACACATCATCAGGTGAGGACAAGTAATTATAGTCTGAAGATCTTAAAAAACCATAGCCTTCTGACATGATATCCAACACACCTTCTGTTTCTACAATACCATCAAATTCAAAATCAGGTTGGCGGTATCTACTACGATTGTCTTTATTATGATTCGGCTCGTTTCGGTTATTGTTTTTATTATGTTGATTGGGGTTATTATTTCTATTCCCTTGGTTTGGATTATTTTTATTTTGATTCTTGTGGTTGTTGTTTTGAGGATGCTTGTGTTGTGGCACCTTATTTGGGGTATTTTCTGTCCGTGGTTTTGGACTTACCTTTTGAACAGGTAATACTTTAGCAGCAGGCTTATTTTGCCCCTCACTTTTAATATTTTCTTTTTTAGCATCAGCACTAGGAGCTGCAGGAGCGGTTGTTTCTTCTGGTTTAGAGGCTATAAAATCAACGATTTGATAAACCAGATCTAATTTTTTTAGACCGGCAGTTCTTTTTAGGCCAATTTTTTTCGCGATTTCTTGTAACTCGGCGAGTTTCTTTAGTTTAAGAGTTTCTATTTCGTACATGAAGTTTTATATGAAGTTCTTTCTGAGTATTAAGATTCTTTACTCAAAGTATTTTATGTTCTGGAGCCACAATATTACAATTTTTATTTTAAAAAGTTCGTTTTTAAAAAAAACTTAATTTTGTCAAAAACCTTATCATGATTCAACGGATTCAATCTTTGTATCTTCTTGTAGTTATTTTACTATCATCTTTAATGTTATACCTTTCTCTTGTACCTTCTTTTGGGATGGAATTAAATTCTTGGTTTTATGCCAATTACGGATTTTATAGTATTCCCCCATTAGCCACGATCTGTTTGTTTTTTTACTCAAAACGAAAGATTCAGTCAATCCTTTGTTTTGTGTTAATTCTACTTAATCTTATCGTTGTTCAGATTTGCGGCTTAAAAGCCTTTGAAGGAAATACACATACCATTATTTTACTTGCTTTAGTAGCCTCTATAGTTGAGTGTATTCTATTGTTTTTAGCACGAAGGGCTATTGATAAGGATGAAAAGTTAGTCCGCTCTATCGACCGCATTCGCTAAAGCGCCTCTTGCTCCAAGTTCAATCGCCTCCAGGTTTTGAATTTTACCCTTGTCTATTTCAAAACGAAGCATTGTTCTTACTTTGTGGAAGCCAGATATTCCAGCAGCTCCCGGATTCATATGAAGGTGATTGTTTTTTTTATCTTGCATCACTTTTAGAATATGAGAATGACCACAAATCAATAATTTAGGTTTGTGTTTTGTAATTAGAGCTCTTGCTTGGGGGTTATACCTCCCAGGGTAGCCTGCAATGTGAAGCATTAACACAGAAACGCCTTCACAATTGAAATAAAGTACCTCAGGGGCCTGAAGTCGTATTTCATACCCGTCAATGTTTCCATAGACCGCCCTAAGGGGCTTTAGTGCAGTTAGATTATCTAATACCATGGGATTTCCTATATCACCAGCATGCCATACTTGATCGGCCTGGGAAATATAGTCTATTATTTTTTTGTCTAAGTGACCATGGGTGTCAGAAAGCAATAAAATTTTCTTCAATGAATTAAAATTAAAAAATTTAAATACGCAGTAATTTTGCAGTACCCTTTGAATATAATATATGCTAAAGATATTTTAATTTTGTTAGAAATAATATGGTATGCCTAGACAGTATAGTCATGATTTTGTATTTGAAAGAGATTTTCCAGAGAATGTAAAAACAATTTTTTTTAACGGTAAAACTTATTCAAAAGAAAAGTTTAATTCCGAGAAGGCAAAGTATCTTAAAAGAAAATCATCTGAACAACTCAAATTTGTCTAAAAAAGATTTTTTTGAAATTTTTATTGTTATTGGTTTAATAATTGTTATTTTTCTATTCCTTAAAAAATAACGTTGTTTTTAACATTACTTTTTTTTATTACCAGTTTATCTCCAGTCGAGGTTACTACAAACACGGATTTTCAGTCATTCAATGATTCTATTAGAAAATACAAGCTAACGAATCCACAGAAAGCATTAGACTTTGCCTTTGAGGCATTAGATACTTCATATTATGCCAGTTCCTCCCCTGGGTTGTCAGGAGTCTATGCTCACATAGGAGAAATACTAAACGATAGAGGTCTTCATGCAGCTGCTTTGTCATATTTTCAAATTTCACTTGAAATATTTGAGACGATTCCTGTTTCTGAAAGAAATTTAAAAAAAGTAAATAAACCGCCTTGGGTGCTTATCAATATTGCCAATATATATTTTAGCAGCCCTATCAAAGATTATAAAAAAGCCAAAGAATATAATCTCGAAGCTCAAGAGAATTTTATGCTCTATGAAAATGAAGGAGATAAACAAAATGGTTTAAATACGGTTCGAGGAAATCTTGCCCTTATCGCGGTTGTAAATAAAAATTATGATTTAGCCCTAAAGTATTATTTAAAGACTTTTGAGAGTAGAAAAATTTTAGACAAAAAAGAAGATCTGCTATATTCTTATTCGCAATTAATTAATATACACCTAAGAACAGGGAATTTTTTCAAGGCGAATGAATTTTTAAAAACTGCAGATAATTTATATGAAACTCTGGTTTCAGAAAAAAGCTTTGACAATGGATCCTATATTCAAAGGAATTATGGGTATATATATGCGCAATATGGAGCCTATTATCAAACTGTAAAAGAATATAAAAGGGCAATTGAATTTTTAAATAAGGCTAAGTTAATATTGGTTAAATTTCCTAACGAAACTCCTTCTATTACAACTAGATTAGCGGAATGCTATATAGGACTTAATGATCTTTCCAAGGCTAAAGAAATTGCGATTGAAAATTTAAAAGTGAATAATTTAAGTCCAACTGAGAAAAAGTATAATTATAAAGTTTTAGAAAAAATATATATATCTCAAAACTTAAATCGTGAATTAATAAATATTAAAGACTCAATAATTAAACTTGCAGGATTTGCTAATACCAATAAAATTATTGCGAATTTTAATAAACTAGAGACGCAAATTTTACTCTCAGAGAAGCAAAGTGAGCTAAACCAAAATAAGATTCGATACAATACTTACCTGTTTATTTTTATCATTGGAACCACCATTTTATTCTTTTCACTTGTTAGCATTCGAATAAACTATAATTATCAAAAAGAAAGAAATATTAGGCTTGAGGCTGAGCAGCAGGTAATTGAAGCTGAGTTAGAGAATAAACAGATAGAACTAGTTAATAAGACTAATTTTATTGCACAGCGAAACGAATACTTAGAGAAACTAAGGGGGAGTATCGATAAGGAGGAAAAGGATACTTCTGAATCTAAAATCTCTAGGAAAATAAAAAATGACATCAATAGAATCATTGGTTCCGAAAAAGTCTTTGAAGATTTCGAAAATCAGTTCAATAAAGTTTACCCAGACTTTTTTAAAGATATGTTGTCCCAATTTGGAAAACTTTCAAATACGGATTTACGACTCTCGGCATACATCAAAATGAATCAATCCAACAGTCAAATTGCACAAATCACGGGTGCTTCAATTCGTACAGTTGAGAGTCAGCGATATCGATTGAGTAAAAAGCTTGACTTGACAAAAGAAGATGATTTAAATTCATTAATCATCTCATTATAACCTAGGGTGGCTTCCTTTTTTTGGTTTTTTGAGTGTAGTCATTCTACATGTAGTTTTTAGTACTTCAAAAATACTGCAATTCCTTAATAGTTCTAATAATCTCATTCCCAATGTATTGGTGAATAGGAATATTATTCAAAAAATCACTGCATTTCTACTGCATTTTAATATTAATAAATTTCTCAAGTTATATATTAAGTATATGTAAAGTAATTTTATGTTATTAATAAAAATATACAAAAAAGTATACTTATTATAATATAAATATTTTTTTTAATGTCTAGACTACTATTTTTTAGGTCGCTGAAATTTTTAGATCTTTTAAAGAGCTCAAGATATTTTTCGGTGGTTATTCTTTTATCGGGTTTAACACTATTGACTCCGAAGATTGGTTTTTCTCAAGATTTTCAATTAGCTTCTAACAATAAAACTATTACTTGTGACAATGCTTCAATTGGGGATACGGGATCTGTAGGCGGTAAAACTTACACAAAGGTTAATGAAAGCACTCTTGTTTCAATGATCTCAGGGGGGCAAGATGTATCCTGTGTATGTACTTCTGGGATTACTAACATGGCAAGTTTATTTAATAATAAAAATACTACATATGATATAAGTAGCTGGGATACTTCAGATGCTACAAATATGCAGGGAATATTTCAAAATTCAGGAAGTCTAGCTAACTCTGATCCTGGTTATTGGGATGTTTCAAGTCTTCAGGACCAAAATAGTGTAAATAATATGTTTGATGGTACAGACATGACTCAAGATTTATCATATTGGTGCTTTCCCTCTAGTATTCCAACACAGAATTCAACTAATTACTGGGGAAATAATAATGCTTATAGAACTAATTCATCAATCAGGCCAAGATGGAATGGTAATTGTAGAACTGCGAAAGTAGCTGCAGGATCAAATTCTCCAGCAACCCTTACCATCACCTCTAATGATTCTGATAATGTAATTACCACGGGACAGGTAACACTCACTGCTACCTTCTCTATAAACATGAATGCCTCACCGAAGATTTCAATAGCGGGTGTGGTTACCAATGTTTCAATGACACAAAGCACAACTGCTGCAGTATGGACCTACTACTGGCAAGTACCTTCTAATATTTCTTCGGGGACTACACTGAATGTTACCGCTACTGCAACAGATACAAATAGTTTACCCTACTCCGGAAATGCTTCACTTACTCTTACTATAAGCCCTACTTTCTATCTAGATGCTAATGGGGTAACTATAAAATGCTCTGGATGTAGCGCTGGGGATACGGGCATGGTAAGTGGTACTCTATATACAGCTGTTGAAAATGGTACTGGAACAAATGGTATAAAAACCCTTGTTAATGCAGGGAACTACAACTTAGCAACTACTCTTGTCACTGATATGAGTGATCTTTTTGATGGGAATACTTCTTTTAATACGGATATTGGTTTTTGGGACACTTCGAATGTAACCACCTTTGAATCTATGTTCGCTAATACTAGTTTTAATCAGGATATTAGCAATTGGGATACATCAAAAGTAACAAACATGAGCTATATGTTTTATAAAGCATATGTATTCAATCAAAATATAAGTAGTTGGGATACTTCAAAAGTTACCAATATGAGTTATATGTTTTATGGGTACACAGCCGGTACGAATAACAGAACTTCGTTTAATAACGGTCAATTCACTAATCCATCCGATGGTACTCTTGGCTGGGATACTTCTAGTGTAACTAATATGGAGAATATGTTTTATTACTCTAGATTCAATCAAAATATTGGATCCTGGGATACCTCTAATGTTACTGATATGAGTGGAATGTTTTATCAAACATTGCACTTCAACAAAAATATAGGTAGTTGGGATACATCAAGTGTTACTGATATGAATAACATGTTTGGTTTCGCATATGAATTCAATCAAAATATAAGTAGTTGGGATACCTCTAATGTTACTGATATGAGTGGAATGTTCATAAACGCCATCGATTTTAATAATGGCGATGCGCAGTATGTGGCCAATACCCCACTTAGCTGGGATACATCAGAAGTAACAAACATGAGCGAGATGTTTCAAGATGCTACAATATTTAATCAATACATCGGAAATTGGGATGTTTCGAAAGTTACTGATATGTCTCATATGTTTGAGGCTTCATCGATTTATACTTCATCGCTGTTTAATAATGGAACAGTTATAGGTACTTCTGGAACATGGGTTGATCCAATATATACTATGAATTGGGATGTTTCATCTGTAACTAACATGGAATGGATGTTTTATAACAATAGATCATTCAATAATGATATAACACGATGGGATGTCTCTTCAGTGACAAATATGGATTATTTTGTACCAGGGTCAGATTTATTCCATCAAGATCTTTCACGATGGTGTGTTACTCAAATTACATCAAGACCGGATTCATTTGCTCTTACCTCACAATTATATGATACTGGATTTGACTCCCCTGAGGGTCTTTGGACAACTTTTTATTCAAAACATCCTCAATGGGGTACCTGCCCTGATCCATCCTCAGATGCTACATTAGTTTTAACATCTGATGACTCAGACAATATAATTACCACAAGTCAGGTAACCCTAACGGCAACTTTTTCTTTAAGTATGAGCCCAACTCCAACAATTTCAATTTCTGGAGTGGTTACTAATGTTGCTATG
>ENA-ORDA01003010-ORDA01003010.1-marine-metagenome-genome-assembly--contig:-NODE-3010-length-12165-cov-3.834960_pt1 | contig 12165 bp, 10 predicted proteins | sample MGYA00237778_ERZ508506 | MGnify/ENA primary metagenome ERZ508506 (study PRJEB26177, sample SAMN06267891) | marine metagenome | isolation source: Monterey Bay, California, USA | place: Pacific...
CTTTTCCTCATGGGCATTTACTGCTGGATCTTCTTTAAATACATCATCGCCAACCTTTGCATTTTGCATAGCATCAAGCATGCCCCGCGATGGTAAGGTTACGGTATCACTAATTAAATTTACTTTCACGTGTTGGTAATATAGTTTGTATTGTATTTATATGCTTTTTATTAAAAAGTAAACTGACTGCAAAATGTATCTGTTCCAATAGGGGAACCATCTGGAAGTATAGGTGTTTTCTGAACTTCATAAGCCTCTGGATTCTCTAAAAAGCGTTTAATTTTATTGATGTAATAAGCACGGTGTGGCTCTAGAGTGTTTTTCTTTAATCCGTTTTCAATTCTTTTTATGACACCAAAGCTAATGGCTTTAACAGAAGCCGTAGTGTTGTTGTTTGCATGAAGCCCAAAAAGTACATTCAAATAGCTTTCTTTAAGCTGCGCTTGAATCGCTTGATGATACGAGTCACGATATTGCTTCTTGAAGATTGATTTTGTCAATTCATTTGCTAATTGATCGAATGATAGCTGATTGGCATCCAATGCTTTTTGCTGTATCAGGCGTGAAACACGTTCTGGGTTCAAAATCATTTGCATGATTCCTTTTCCTAATGATGCTGGAGCCCCAAGCACATCAAACACCCTTCCGGTTTGCGATCTAAAGCTTTCACGTGTTGCCGAATAACCAAAGGCTGTTGGTGGCAACTGCTTCAATAGTGGCTTTGGAATAGCCAAAACTTCGGAGGATAAGGAATTGACCATAGCTGTCAATGCATCTTTTTGAGTTTCTGCAGCCACAGTTGTAATTTCAAAAGGTATTGGTCCTTTGACGCCATAAGAATAATCAACACCACCGATCAACTTTACAATTGCTTCGGCTTGATATCGGTGTAAGAAATACATAGGTACTAAACGATCATTCAAAACGGAATAGGGTTCTCCTACTCTAAGTTGATCGTCAGAAAAGTTTTTTAAAGCAATGGAACGTACCTTTAAAAGGTGGTTGTATTCCTCAATTGCACTTGCTCCATTATCCCATAAATGTGCATGCGGATGAGCACCACCGATAGGACGAGCATCTTGATCAGAAATAAAACGGTTTCCTTTTAAAATACTTTCCTCGAGAATACTGTTGAGTTCTTTAGTTTCGTCAGTTCCTTCTGGAAATTGACTGTAAGAATAGCGTACGGAGGTTTTATCCCATGCACCCATACCCACTGCATATGCATTTTCATATGAGATTGCACCAGCAACAACATCAAGCTTAGGGTGTGGATAATCCATTACCGAAGCTCTACCATTGGTACTAGCAGCAAAATTGTGAGCAAAACCAAGTGTATGTCCAATTTCATGAGCCGAAAGTTGACGAATACGAGCAATAGCAAGCTCAGACATCTTTGTTTCATCAGTATTGCCATTGGCATAGGGATCTTTAGTTAAACCTTGAGCAATCATAAAGTCTTGGCGAATACGCAAACTACCAAGGCTTACATGTCCTTTAAGAATTTCTCCAGAACGAGGGTCTACAACGCTTGCACCATAACTCCATCCTCTTGTTGATCGGTGTACCCATTGAATTACATTATAACGTACATCCAGTGGATCTGCATCATCTGGTAGTATTTTTATTTGAAAAGCATCGATGAAACCTGCAGCTTCAAAAGCTTCATTCCACCAGCTTCCTCCTTCTAGTAGTGCTGATCGAACGGGCTCTGGTGTTCCATTGTCTAAATAATATACAATAGGTTCCTTTGCTTTACTTTGTGCAGCATTGGGATCTGTTTTTTCTAATCGATGACGCAAGGCATATACTTTACGGGTAGAAGTTTCAACAGGTGTAGAATAATCGTAATACGAAAAAGGTATTGCTCCGCTTCTAGGGTCGAAATCCCTTGGTGTAAAAGGAATATCGGGTAAGGCTACAAAAGAATGATGCTGTTTAACACTTACACTGTTAGACGAAGGAGTAACCGAGCGAATCCATCCACCTTCTGCTTGACCAGCAAACGTTAAAAGCACATCCAATTCAATGTTTTTAGGAAACGCCTTAGTACGATCAAGTGATACCGCTGAGCGGGATTTATCTAACTTAAAGCTACCTTGTTTAGATCGTTTTAAACGCTGAGAAACTCCATGTGTATCTTGCATTAAAAATGGAGTCATATCAATTAAATATTCAGTTGAAGATGTTTCTACAATAGGAAATCCAAATAAAACTGATTCGGCAAATGCCTCTTTAACGGATTGTTTTTCGAGTGCATTATCAGTAGATGCACGGTATTTCAAATTGGGTTGAATGAGAAGTAATTTATTTCCAGCTTTGCTGAAATATACTACACGTTCATCTCCCAGTTGACCTCGATCCAAACCGATATCGTTACTACCAATTCCAGCACTGAGGCTGTTGATGTATAAAAATTCTGAATCGATCTGACGCTCTTTATTGACTTTTAAAAAAACTTTACCTGAATTTTCTTCGTAATAAAAGTCAAAAAAACCTTGGTATGCAAGAGCCTTTGCTTGTAACATATCCAGCTTCGTTTCTTGAACTGTAACGTTCTTTTTCTTAGAGCGCTGAGCTTGTGCTGTTAAGGAGCACATTATTAAGAAAACTGTTAGGTAATTGAATATAGATTTCATTGTAAATAGTTTTGAATCTAAGCTAAAAAAATAATGTTAATAAAAGAGAAATTTGGAGTTTAATTATACTTTTACATAAAACTACAATATGCTTACTACAGATCAACATAAGAGTATTTTGGATCGCCTTGGGGCACTAAGACGATATCTTTGACGTTGATGCTAAACAAATAGAAATACGCAACCAAGAAGAGGTTACTCTTGATCCTGATTTTTGGAACAACCCAACCAAGGCTGAAGCTCATATGAAATCGCTTCGGACACTCAAAAAGTGGGTAAGCGATTACGAGTCTCTAGAGCAACAAAACGAAGACCTGGAAGTACTGCTTGATTTTTATAAATCTGACGATGTTTCTGAAGAAGAAGTTATGGCATTGTACGATTCCATAATCACACATCTAGAAGATATTGAATTTCGCAACATGCTTTCAGATGAAGGAGATTCATTAAGTGCAGTAATTCAAGTAACCGCAGGTGCTGGCGGAACAGAAAGCTGTGACTGGGCCGAAATGCTAATGCGCATGTATTTGATGTGGGCAGAAAAGCAAGGATACAAGATCAAAGAATTGAATCATCAAGCCGGAGATGTAGCAGGAATAAAAACCGTTACTCTAGAAATTGAAGGCGATTTTGCCTTTGGTTGGTTGAAAGGCGAAAATGGGGTTCACCGTTTGGTTCGCATCTCCCCTTTTGACAGCAATGCAAAACGACATACTTCCTTTGCATCCGTATACGTTTATCCTTTAGTTGATGAAACTATTGAAATTCAAATTAATCCTGCTCATATTTCGTGGGAAACCATGCGATCTAGTGGTGCTGGGGGTCAAAATGTAAATAAGGTAGAAACTGCAGTACGTCTGCGACATGAACCTTCTGGAATAGTAATAGAGAATTCTGAAACACGCTCACAATTGGACAATAAATCCAAAGCCATGCAATTGTTGAAGTCACAGTTATATGAAATAGAATTACAAAAGAAACTCTCTGCCCGAAAAGAAATTGAAGCGTCTAAGAAGAAAATCGAATGGGGATCTCAAATTCGAAATTATGTATTGCATCCCTATAAACTAGCAAAAGATGTTCGAACGCAGTTCGAAACAGGAAATGTCGATGCAGTTTTGAATGGAGCTATTGACCCCTTTCTGAAATCCTATTTGATGATGATGGGGCAAAACGAATCTGAATAACTACTAAATAAGAATTCTATGAAAACAAATCCAACCATTAAAAACATAATTTTCGATCTCGGCGGTGTGCTTGTTGATTGGAATCCTGACAAAGTATACAAGCATGTTTTTAAAAATGACCCAGATAAAATGGCTCATTTTTTTAATGAAGTATGTACTCAAGATTGGAACGAAAATCAAGACGCTGGCTATCCAATGGCAAAAGCTACCGAAGAACGTGTCGCTTTATTTCCAGAGTATGAAGAGGAAATCAGAATGTTTTACGGTCGCTGGGATGAGATGTTAGGAGATCAAATTCAAGGTACAGTTGATCTTTTAAAACAATGCACTGACAATCCAAATTATAAGGTTGTAGCACTTACAAATTGGAGTCACGAAACTTTCCCAAAAGCCATTGCTAAATTTGAGTTTTTACAGTGGTTTGAAGGAATCTTAGTTTCTGGGGAAGAAAAAACCAGAAAACCATTTGCCGAAATATATGAACTTACTTTAAGTCGTTTTGACATCAAAGCAGATGAATCTTTGTTCATTGACGATAACCTTCGGAATATTGAAGCGGCTCGTGCCTTAGGGATTCATTCCATTCAGTTTCATAATCCTGATCAATTGGCACAAGATTTAGCTACTTATGTCACGCTATAAAAAAATAAGAAATGAAACTTACAATATACCACAATACACGTTGCAGAAAATCTAGAGAAGCACTGGAACTTCTAGAATCAAAAGGATTAGAACCTGAGGTTATTGAATATTTAAAAAATCCACTCAGTGAAAAACAAATTGAAGAATTAATCCAACTATTGAAAATTGATCCAATCCAATTGGTTCGAGTAAACGAAACAATTTGGAAAGAAAATTACAAAGGAAAAACTCTTTCAAATCCTGAAATAATTGCGCTATTAGCCAAACACCCAAAATTAATTGAAAGACCAATCATAACGAGTGTAACAATTGCATTAATCGGACGACCAATTGACAAATTAATTCAATTTTTAGAATCGAATTAAACCTTTACCACTATATATTGTCATATAAAAAAACTTTTAATGAAACTAAAGCTTCTTACTAGTAAACTCGCTTTGTTGGGTTTATTCTTCTTCACAGTTAGTCTAACTTTTGCTCAACGTCCTCAGGATTTCAAAAAACTTATAATTACAGGAAAAGTTATTGATGTTGAAACTCAAGAACCACTCGAATATGCAACCATTACACTAAGAAATCAACGTCGTCCCGAGATGTTACAAGGCGGAATTACAAAAGCTGATGGTAGTTTTTCTATTGAAGTATTTCCGGGAAAATATAATATTAGTACAGAATACATCTCGTTTAAAACCATAACCCAAGAAGGCGTTATGATTCGTTCTAACAAGGATTTGGGTACGATCAATTTAGAAATCGAAGCCTCAGCCCTAGATGGAGTTGAATTGGTTGGAGAACGAACCACAGTAGAAATACGTTTAGATAAACGTATTTACAATGTTGGAAAAGACATTACCGTTCGCGGTGGGAGTGTTTCTGATGTTTTAGATAATGTGCCTTCGGTTTCTGTAGATGTAGAAGGTATTGTTTCGTTACGTGGAAATGATAATGTTCGCATTTTGATCAACGGAAAACCATCGGGTCTTGTTGGTTTATCTGGTCCAGAAGGTTTGCGTCAGATACCCGCAGAGTCGATTGAAAAGGTTGAAGTAGTTACCTCTCCCTCTGCTCGATACGATGCAGCAGGCACAGCTGGTATCTTGAATATCATTTTAAAGAAAAACGAATTGGATGGTTTTAACGGATCAATCGTTGTAAATGGTGGAATTCCAAAAAACTTTAGAGGAAGTGCTTCTTTAAACTGGAGAACTGAAAAAGTAAATATCTTTACTACAACTTCGGTTGGAGATTCTGAATCTGAAGGCGGTGGACTTTTCAATAGTGAATATTATAACGGCACCGATCCTAGTAACTTTTCAAATGAACGTCGTAACTACGATCGAGGTCGAAAAAACTTTTTCACGAATCTCGGTTTAGAATATATTGTAGATGATAAAACATCGCTTACGGTTACTGGTTTTTATAGAAAAAGTGACAACAACAGTTTAGTTTCAACCTATATCGAGTCTATCAATGCTTCTGGAACATTTAATTCAGAACGTTTTGAAAATGAAGTAGAGCTTGACGAAACAAAACAATTCACAGCAAACTACACCAAAAAGTTCGATGACAAGGGGCATGAATTGGTTGCTGAATTTCAATATGAAACCAGCACTGAAGACGAAGACTCTGATATCACAAGCGCTATACCTGAAGAAGTTTTTACTGCAGAATCTCAAAAAAGAATTTTATATCAACTGGACTATGTTTGGCCAATTGACGAAAACACACAATTTGAAATTGGTTACCGTGGGAACTTTAAAACACAGGTAAATGATTACAATGTATCAATTGAGGATAATAATGTTTTTGTTAGAAACACAGACCTCTCAAACATATTGGCCTACACAGAAAATGTAAATGCTGCCTACACACAGTTTGGAAAGAAAATTGACAAGTTTTCTTACTTATTAGGTCTTCGAATGGAGCATTCGAACATCATCATAGACCAGCGAACTACTAATGTTAAAGTAGAGAAGAATTATGCAGACTGGTTTCCTACGGTTAACCTATCGTATGAGATGAATGAAAAAGAAAATGTAACGCTCGGATTCAGTAGAAGAATAAGACGTCCAAGAGGATGGTCTTTAAACCCCTTCCCGTCTCGTTCTAGTATTACCTTCTTTAGACAAGGAAATCCTGATCTTGATCCATCGTATTCCAATACGTTTGATTTGGGCTACCTGAAACGTTGGGAGAAATTCACATTCAATGGATCTGTATATTTCCAAAAGTCAACACAAAACATTGAGCGAATCACCGAAGAAACAGGGGATATCGTTGAAGTTACAGATGAAAACGGAAATAAATCTTTGGTTCCAGCTTTGCGTTCTATTTCTGTCAATCTTTCAGAAAACAATCGTACGGGTACAGAGTTTACTTTAACCTATACGCCCTCAAGAAAAGTTCGCCTAAGTGGAAATTTCAACATCTTCAACTCTCAGACTATTGGAGATTATGCGGGGAAAAGTTTTGATGCAGAAATCATCAGTTGGTTCAGTAGAATTAATGCAAGTGTAAAACTACCCGGTGGGTTTGATACTCAATTACGTGCCTTCTACTTTGGCCCGAGAGCCAATGCACAAACTACATCAAAAGGTGTCTTTTCACTCTCTGGAGCGATCAACAAAACTATTCTAAATAAGAAAGGAACCCTTTCTTTACGCGCTAGTGACCTTTTGAATTCTAGAAGAAGAAAAAGTACAACAACCAGTGAAAACTTCTCAACTTACACTGAATTTCAGTGGAGAATTCCAAGTTATGTATTGACTTTTACTTACAAAATAAACGAGAGTAAAGCCAGTAAGCGCAGACGTGCAGCACAAAGTGGTGGTGACGGCGGCGGTGAAGGTTTTGACTTTTAAACACCAAAGGATATAATCCATAAAAAAACCTCACAACTATAGATTGTGAGGTTTTTTTATATGATAGAAAACCGTTTGAACGGTTTTAGATAGTAGTAATTTATTCTTGAAGCTCTGCTTTCTTAGCTTCTTTACGTTCTTTGAACCACTCCAAAAACGATCCAACTAACCAGTAAGGAATTACGAAGGTTAATAAAAAAATCATCAACCAAAACCCAATGGATAAGATGGTTAAAAAAGATAGAAAACCTAAATATTGATCGAATTCGAACATTGTTGTAAAATTTTAAACAAAATTAAGTTTTTTATAATTCTAATCCCAGTTATCTTTTTATTTTTTTAGTGAAAACGTGTAAAATCAAATTGCACTTTTATATTTTCAATCCGAGATCACATCAGCTTGCTCTAAAATAAAAATTAAGTATTTTTGTAACGAACAATTTAAAGTAAACAAACAATGAAATACCGCATAGAAAAAGACACATTAGGAGATGTACAGGTACCCGCAGACGTTTATTGGGGGGCCCAGACTGAACGCTCACGTTCCAATTTCAAAATTGGACCTTCAGCTTCTATGCCAATTGAAATTGTTCAAGGTTTTGCTTACTTGAAAAAGTCTGCTGCTTACACCAACCATGAGTTAGGTGTTTTGGATCTTAATAAGCGTGATTTAATTGCACAAGTATGTGATGAAATTTTAGAGGGAAAACTAGATGACCAATTTCCTTTAGTGATTTGGCAAACCGGTTCGGGTACGCAGAGCAACATGAACGTCAATGAAGTGATTGCCAATCGTGCTCATGTACTTGCTGGTAATACACTGGGAGAAGGAGATAAAACTCTTGCGCCTAACGACGATGTAAATAAATCACAATCGTCGAATGATACATTTCCAACAGGAATGCACATTGCTGCCTACAAAAAAATTATTGACAATACAATTCCAGGAATTACCCAACTCCGGAATGCATTGGATGCAAAAGCAAAGGCTTTTAAAGCGGTAGTTAAAATTGGACGTACTCATTTGATGGATGCCACTCCCCTAACCTTAGGGCAAGAATTTTCGGGTTATGTTTCCCAATTAGATCACGGATTAGCTGCCTTAAATTTCACTCTGAAGCATTTGTCAGAAGTTGCACTTGGAGGAACTGCTGTGGGAACAGGAATAAACACTCCAAAAGGTTATTCTGAGCTTGTAGCAAAATACATAGCTGAATTTACCGAACTCCCCTTTATAACAGCTCATAACAAGTTTGAAGCACTAGCAGCCCACGATGCAATCGTTGAAACACACGGAGCTTTAAAACAAATAGCAGTGTCGTTAAATAAAATCGCAAATGATGTTCGAATGCTTTCTTCTGGACCACGTTCAGGAATTGGCGAAATCATAATTCCGGCAAACGAGCCAGGAAGTTCCATAATGCCCGGAAAAGTAAACCCAACTCAATGCGAGGCGATCACTATGGTTTGTGCGCAAGTGATGGGGAACGATGTAACCATTAGTGTTGCAGGAACTCAAGGACATTATGAATTGAATGTATTCAAACCTGTAATGGCTGCCAACATCATACAATCTGCTCAATTGATTGGCGATGCCTGTGTGAGTTTTACCGTTAACTGTGTCGATGGAATAGAACCAAACCACAAAAGAATTGATGAATTAGTGAATAACTCATTAATGTTAGTAACGGCTCTAAATACCAAAATAGGATATTACAAAGCTGCAGAAATAGCAAACAAGGCCCACGAAGAAGGAACAACACTAAAAGCATCTGCGGTATCGCTAGGCTATGTAACTTCTGATGAGTTTGACGCTTGGGTAAAACCCGAAGATATGACAGGCGAACACTAATTACTATGGAGATTATTCCTTTTGAATCGAATTTTGCAGCAGATTTCAAGCGACTTAATGAAGCTTGGTTGGAGCAGTATTTCGTTGTTGAGCCTTATGATTCTGAATTACTTAGCCGCTGTGAAGAAAGTATTATAAAACCAGGAGGCTTTATTTTTTTTGTTCGCGTTGAAGATCAAATAGTTGGTACCGCTGCATTCATTTATAAGTCAGAAGGGATATATGAATTAGGCAAAATGGCAGTAGAACCAACATTTCAAGGACTTAAACTGGGTCAACAGTTGATGCAGTATTTACTTGACTTTGCAAAACAACAACAATGGTCGAAACTTATTCTCTATTCAAACACCGTACTCGAAAATGCAATTTACATTTATCGTAAAGTAGGTTTTAAAACAATTCCACTAGAAAAAAATCTGCCTTACAATCGTTCAAACATAAAAATGGAATTAGAATTGGAAAGAAGTCATGAGAATTAAAAGGCGACACAAAATACTATGCGTTATGCTGCTGATTTGTGGAATATCTCTACAAGCACAAACAAAGAAAACACTTCCAAAATCTACTATAATTATTCCGCCAAAGCAGGTTGTACGTATAGACTACCCTTATATGAAAGGGTTTAGTGTTAAAATATGGAATGAATCCAAGTTTGAATTAGGAGTATCTGCCCGCGAGCATCAGACAGATTCTCTACGTAAGGGATTTGGATTGAACAAAGGTTCTTTTGCAACAATTCAGGTTGCAGAAAAACACTATCTACAATTAGAAAATCGTTTCATTGCCCCACTTAAAGTAGAATATACCCTTTTTAAATTGGGCTCAGGAAAGAAAAAGAAAACGGTTGTGGATCGTACTGTTGGGTTTTATTTGGTAAACACAACTGCGCAAACCCTCCCTATTTTAATTCCTGGAATTATGAATCCAAAATTGACTCCCTTTTCTCAAAGTGGTGTTGAATTACCTTGGGGTCAAAAAATACTACTAAAAACACCCGGTAAAGACTTACTCTTGCTTACCGTTTCAGATACGATACGCAAAGGAGCTCGAATCGATGTAGCCGATTTGATTGATGCAGCTTTGAATCCAAGTGATAAATAATAATTACACTACTTAGTTTTCATCTAAAAAACAAAAGTTTTCTAAGCATGAGAATGAAAGTTAATCATATTGCCTTCTGTATCCTGAAATGCAGCCATGTAACCAATTTCTGGGGTTATCTGTGTTTTCTTTTGAACTATCTTCCCGCCAGCAGCTTCAACTCGACCCAGAATGTTATTGAGATCAGGATCGCCATTGAGGTATATTTTAATACCGTCTGGATTGGGTCTGTAGTCTTTTCCAAAAATAATTGCGCCCGAAACGCCGCCTTTTTCTGGATCTGTAGGTAGGATTCCCATTTTATCGGGTCCCATTTCCATTACTTCCATTTCGAAGGCATAAAGAGTTGAGTAAAATGTTTTCGCGCGATTGAAATCGAGAACTGGGATTTCAAACCAGTTAATTGAGTGGATTTGATTTTTCATGATTTATTTAAGATTTGAGTTACATCAAATATAAATAAAAAAATAAAACCCTCAAATTGAGGGTTTTATTAGGTTTTAGTAGAACAATATTTTAAGCTTAGTCTCGTGTCAATTTACGGTACTGAATTCGTTTGGGCATAAGATCCTTTCCTAAACGTTTTTTCTTATTCTCTTCGTAATCGGAATAAGAACCTTCGTAAAAATACACTTGTGAATCCCCTTCAAAAGCAAGGATGTGGGTACAAATACGATCCAAGAACCACCGGTCGTGAGAAATAACAACAGCACAGCCAGCAAAATTTTCCAAGCCCTCTTCAAGAGCCCGCAAGGTGTTTACATCCAAATCATTGGTTGGCTCATCTAAAAGCAAAACATTCCCTTCTTCTTTCAGCGTCATTGCCAAATGCAGTCGGTTACGCTCTCCCCCAGATAGGGTTGATACTTTTTTATTCTGATCGCTTCCACTGAAATTGAAACGACTTAAAAATGCTCTCGAATTGATTTGTTTTCCGCCCAGCATAATGAGTTCTTGCTCATCACTAAAATTAGACCATATGGATTTATCTAAATCAATATTGGAATGCGATTGATCTACATAAGCAAGTTTGACAGTTTCACCTACCGAAAAACTTCCCCCATCTGGAGCTTCTTCTCCCATTATCATTCTAAAAACTGTAGATTTACCAGCACCATTCGGCCCAATAACACCAACAATTCCTGCTTGTGGCAAGTTGAATGATAGATCATCATAAAGTAATTTATCGTCAAAGGCTTTCTTCACCCCATTAGCTTCAATCACATTGGTTCCAAGGCGTGGACCGTTGGGTATAAAAATCTCTAACTTTTCTTGAGTTTTTCCTTGGTCTTGACTCACTAATTTATCGTAGTTCGACAAACGCGCCTTTTGTTTACTCTGACGTCCTTTAGGAGCCATACGTACCCATTCCAATTCACGTTCCAATGTCTTTTGACGCTTTGATGCTGTTTTTTGTTCTTGAGCCATACGGGTAGATTTTTGATCTAACCAAGAAGAATAATTCCCTTTCCAAGGAATCCCTTCCCCGCGATCAAGCTCTAGAATCCAACCAGCAACATTATCTAAGAAATACCGGTCATGCGTTACCGCAATCACGGTTCCTTTGTATTGTGCCAAATGGTGCTCTAACCAATGTACCGATTCTGCATCCAAGTGATTGGTTGGCTCATCGAGTAAAAGGATTTCTGGTTTTTGTAAAAGCAAACGACACAAAGCAACTCGGCGACGTTCTCCACCCGACAGGACACTTACTTTTTGATCTCCAGCAGGAGTTCTTAGAGCGTCCATTGCAATTTCAAGTTGCGTATCAAGTTCCCATGCATTTACAGCATCGATCTCATCTTGAAGTTCAGCTTGTCGATCCATGAGTTGTTGCATTTTATCTGCATCCTCATACACCTCAGGTAAACCAAACTGATCAT
>ENA-ORDA01003011-ORDA01003011.1-marine-metagenome-genome-assembly--contig:-NODE-3011-length-12161-cov-6.442982_pt1 | contig 12161 bp, 15 predicted proteins | sample MGYA00237778_ERZ508506 | MGnify/ENA primary metagenome ERZ508506 (study PRJEB26177, sample SAMN06267891) | marine metagenome | isolation source: Monterey Bay, California, USA | place: Pacific...
TTAAGCATCCGAAATTGAATTCCTGAACTATCAATCGCTCTTGCCATTAATCCATCTAAAGCATCTATTTCTCTTACTAAGTGGCCCTTACCTAATCCACCTATAGCTGGATTACATGACATTTCACCAATTGTTTCAATATTCATTGTTATTAGAGCAGTTTTTGAACCCATTCTAGAAGATGCTGCAGCTGCCTCAATGCCAGCATGCCCACCTCCAATAACAATTACGTCAAAACTCTTCATTCTTAACCTTTATTTCTTATTTACCAATACAAAAACTACTAAATATATCGTCTAAAATTTCTTCGACGTCAATATTATTAGTTATGGAACCAATAGCCGTAGCTGCAACTCTCAAGTCTTCCGCTGCCAATTCAGGATTAATGTTTAAGTTCGTTAAGGAAGCTCTTTTTAGCGCATCAGAGGCTCTTTTAACAGCTTGAACGTGCCTCTCTCTTGTAAGTAATGCGTTTTCTTTAGGCTCCAATGATTTTAAATGTTTTACAATAATTTTTATTAATTGATCAATACCTGTGTTTTCTTTTATAGAAATTTCATGTACGTTTTTTTTATTTAGTTTACCCAAATCTGACTTCGTATGAATTAAAATTTTTCTTGATGACTTTTTTATTTCAGTGAAATCAAAATTTTCACTGTCTGATAAAATTAAGATTAAATCTGATTTATCTGCTTTCTCAATTGCATTTTTTATACCTATTTTTTCTATCTCTGACTTTGTTGATCTTATACCAGCAGTATCATTAAGAATGATTGGATATCCTTCAAAATCAAGCAATACTTCTAAAATATCTCTTGTTGTGCCAGGTTCCTTAGTTACTATCGCGACTTTTCTATCTGATAAAAAATTAATTAACGAGCTTTTTCCTACATTAGGTCGTCCAATTAGAGTAATTACAAAACCATTTCTTAATCTTTCCCCAAATGAACTAGATTTGATTGATAGTTTCATATCTGTCAATAAATCAATAACGTTTTCAGCAAATAATTTTTCAAGATCAAAGGGGAGATCTTCGTCTGAAAAATCGATTAATGCTTCTAATTTTGATAATAAAAATACAATATTAGTTCTCCAAGAATTGACTTTTTCTGATAAAACACCTTCAAATTGAGACATAGATATCTTAAATTGGTTTTCTGTTTCTGCATTAATTAAATCGTTAAGACCTTCTGCTTGTGTCAAATCAATAATTCCATTGAGAAAAGCTCGTTTAGTATACTCTCCAGGTTCAGCAATACGAAAATTTTTTTGATTACCTAACATTTGAAAAATCTTCTTTTCTATAACTAAACTGCCGTGTAGATGTAACTCTATTATATTTTCACCAGTTGCAGTATGAGGGCCTGGAAAAAATATAACTAAAGCATTGTCAATTATTTGATTATTATGATCATGTAATTTTCTTAAAGACGCTAATCTTGGTTGCGTTGGCTTAAATGAAAAAATTAAAGGAACAATGTTAGTATGTTCACCTGATATCCTGATAATTTTTAAAGCGCTTTTTTGAAAGTTAGAAGCAGATGAAAATATAGTATCCAAATTATTATACTTTAAAGGTTAAATTTGTTTCACGTGAAACATTAATTTATTTGTTCATTGCCCTAAAGAAGTCTTCATTAGATTTACTTTGTTTAAGTTTATCGGCTAAAAAATCCATAGCGTCGACTGGGCCCATCTGCATTAGTAATCTTCTAAGAACCCACATTCTAGACAAAGTATCTTTCTCCACTAAAAGCTCTTCTTTTCTTGTTCCTGATTTTGTTACATCTATTGCTGGAAACGTTCTTTTGTCAGAGAGTTTCCTGTCGAGGATAACCTCGCTATTGCCTGTGCCCTTGAATTCCTCAAATATTACTTCATCCATCCTAGATCCTGTTTCTACTAGAGCGGTGGCAATAATAGTAAGAGAACCTCCATCTTCTATGTTTCTGGCTGCTCCAAAAAATCTTTTTGGTCTTTGTAAAGCGTTTGCGTCAACACCACCAGTTAAAACTTTTCCACTAGATGGAATAACTGTGTTGTACGCTCTTGCTAGCCTTGTAATAGAATCTAAGAGTATAACTACATCTCTTTTATGCTCAACCAAGCGTTTAGCTTTTTCTATAACCATGTCTGTAACCTGAACGTGACGAGATGCAGGCTCATCAAAAGTTGAACTGATTACTTCCCCATCAACAGACCTTTGCATATCTGTTACTTCTTCTGGTCGTTCATCAATTAATAAAACAATTAAATATATTTCTGGATGATTCTTTGAAATAGACTGCGCTATAGACTGTAGCATCATAGTTTTACCTGTTCTAGGAGGTGCTACTATTAATCCACGTTGACCTTTTCCCATAGGCGCAACCATTTCTACTACTCTGGTAGTAATATCTTTATTTTCTGGATCAAATTCAGTTTCAAAGTTTATTTTAGATTGTGGATAAAGAGGTGTTAAGTTATCAAAATTTATTCTATGTCTTACAGCTTCTGGTTCTTCAAAATTTATCGTTTCAACTTTTAATAAAGCAAAGTATCTTTCCCCATCTTTTGGAGCTCTTATTTTCCCTTCTACTGTATCACCAGTTCTTAAACTGAATTTTCTTATTTGACTTGGGGATATATATATATCATCAGGACCAGCTAAATAATTAGACTCTGGTGATCTCAAAAAACCAAAGCCATCAGATAAAACCTCAAGAACACCATCTCCATAAATGCCAATATCATTTTCTGCTAGTCTCTTTAAACAAGCAAACATCATATCCTGCTTGCGCAATGTGCTTGCGTTTTCTATTTCTAAACTTTCAGCATAAACGAGTAAATCAGCTGGATTTTTTGCTTTTAATTCTTTTAAGTGCATCTTTATCTCTTTAGTTGGAAGTGTTGAATTATATTTGAAGGTTGGGTTTAATTATAATTAAAGAAATAATTAAAATCATTAAGACAGTTGGTACTTCATTTATTTTTCTATAAAAATTTGAAGATTTAGATCTATAACCTTTTTCAAAGTTTTTGTAAAGAATAGATAAATATAAATGAAAAACAGTAAGAAAAACGACAAAAAATAGCTTTAATATAAAATAAACCTCGCTTACTATATAACTATTGTCATAAACTAATAAAAATCCAAAAATATATGTTAAAACCATTGCAGGTTTCATAATAATTTTTAAAAGTCTAAACTCCATAAGTAGGAAAATCTTGTCTGTTTGACTTTCATATTTAGTATCATGGTGATATACGAACAAGCGAGGTAAATATAATAATCCTACCATCCATGAAATAACTGAAACTAAGTGTAATGTTTTTATTATATCATAATACAAATTACAACCTATATTTCGAATTCTTTAATAATTTCAATGACTTGTTTAACGCTGTCTATTCTAGATTCAGGTGTAAGACCATGGCCAACATTAAAAATAAACTTTCTGTCTTTCATTTTTTTCAATATACTTTCAACATTCTCTCGGAGAAACGGATTATGCTTCGGAATAAGAGATGCTGGATCGAGATTACCTTGTATAGCAATTGATGGATTTATACTTTCTAATGCCCAAGATAAATTTACAGTCCAATCCAATGCAACACAATCAACATTACTTTCATATGAGTACTTAATTAAAGATCCTCCAGATTTAAAAGGAAAACCAATAACAGGGATATTAATGTTTCTGGATTTTAATAGACTAATTATTTTTGCTATTGGATCAATAGCAAAATCTTTAAAAAAGTTATTAGGTATCATGTGAGACCAAGAATCAAAAATCATTAATACATCCGCACCAGCTTTTGCTTGTATTTCCAATTTGTCTGTAATGTATATTACTAGAGTTTCAATAAGTTCTCGAAACCATATATTAGAACCCCAAACTGCCTTTCTAGTATTAATAAAATCTTTGCTACTTTGGCCTTCAATCATATAACAAGCTAAAGTCCAAGGTGCACCTGAAAAACCTATTAAACAAACTGATGGTGGTAGATCTCTTCTTAAAGTTTTTATTGAATTTTCTAAAGGTTTTAATAATAACGGAATATTAATATTTTTGATAATTTTGCTTTCATCAGGTAACATTGGATCCATAGTTGGACCAACGTTTTTAGTAAATTTTACATTTCTGTTCATTGCCCAGGGTATCATTAAAATATCAGAAAAAACTATAGCTGCATCTAAGTCATAATATTTTAAAGGGAGTTTTGTACTTTCTACAATAAGTTCTTCATTTAAACAAAAATCTATAAAGTTTTTTGCTCTTGATCTAATAGAGTAATATTCAGGAATATGTCTACCAGCTTGTCTTAAAAACCATATAGGTGTTTTTTGATAAACTTTATTTTTAAATAAATTATTTATTTTATTCACAATTTTTATCTTTTAATTATTTTAAGTAAAATTAATTGTTATTGTTGTATATCGATTTTCTGTGGATAAATACTTTATTATGAGTTTATCAACAAGTTATCATTTTATTAAGTGTTAGTTGTATGTAAAAAAATAGAATATCCACAAGTAAATAATTCTATTTATATTTTTATTAAGATGTTTTTAAATTATTAATATTTTTGTTCATTTACAATTAAATTTCAATAAAGATAATAATTATAATTATATTAACATATTATCAACAATTAAAAAAAAGGCATATAATGATTATTATAGGTATAACTGGATCAATTGGAATGGGAAAATCTACCATTGCATCTATGTTAAAATTTTTTGATATACCTATTCATGACTCTGATTTGGTTGTAAAATTATTGATTGAAACTAATTCTTTGGTACTAAAAAAAATTAAGAAAAATTGGCCTGAAGTAATTGATATAATTGATAGTAAGGAAGTTATTAATAAGGGAAAATTAAGTGAAATAATTTTCAATAATACTAAGTGTAAACAAAAGTTAGAAAAAATAATTCATCCTTTAGTAAATAAAAAGAGAAAGATGTTTTTAAAAAAATATGAATCTAAAAACAAAATTGTAGGTATGGATGTTCCGTTATTGTATGAAACTGGTTTAAATAAAACATGCAATTATATTTTTTTAGCTTTAACTTCAGAGGCAAACCAAGCGAAAAGAGTTCTAAAAAGAAAAAATATGACTATGGAGAAATTTATATCAATAAAAGAAAATCAATGGTCTGACGAAATGAAAAAAGAACAAAAACCATATATAATAAACACAAGTTATGGGAAGATATTAGTCTTTATTTTATTAACTTTTTTGTTATCTATAATTTTTTTTAAAGAAAAGGTTCTAAAAACATGAGAGAAATAGTTTTAGATACAGAAACAACAGGTTTAGACTGTAGTAATGGAGATAAAATTGTTGAAATTGGAGTAATTGAATTAGAAAATCATATCCAAACTGGCAAATATTTTCATTCTTATATCAATCCCCAAAAAAAATCTGATCCAAAAGCAGAAAAGGTTCACGGGTTAACACAAGAATTTTTATCTGATAAACCTTTATTCCATGAAATTGCTGAGGATTTTTTAGAATTTATATCAAACAGTAAAATTATAATACATAATGCCCCCTTTGACCTAGGGTTTATAAATTCAGAACTAAAAAGTTGTGATATGTCAAATATTGATGAAAATCTAGTAATCGATACCTTATTACTAGCAAAACAAAAGTACATAGGTCAATCAGTCAGTTTAGATGCTTTATGTCGTAAATTTAACATAGATATTTCAAACAGAACTATACATGGCGCACTTAAAGATGCGAAGTTATTGTCACTTGTATATCTTGAGTTAATTGGTGGAAAACAAACAAAACTAAATTTTTTAAATAATAATGAGTTTATTAAAGATGATAACAATGAAGTTTTTGACTTTATTAATTTTTATAATAATAAACCAATTATCCCATCTAAAAGAGTTGATATTAATACTAATGATAATAAATTACATATAGAAAGTATAAAACAAATACCGAAAAGTATCTGGGAAACTCTAAAAAGTTAACTTTTCATCAAGTTGAAATTAACATTATCTAAAATTATAGGCATAAATCCGCCATTCTGAGTAACACTTGCTATTATAGATCTGGCGAAAGGAAAAATAATTCTTGCCCCCTCTGATGCTAACTTATTCTTATCAACAAGCTTTTTGCCTTCTGACTTAAAAAGTCCATAATAATCTAATTCTAAATGAAATATTGTATTCTTTTCTTTTTTAGATTTACAATTAATAGTAATCTTAATGCTTACACCGAAATTAATTTCCCCATAAGGCTCATGGATAACGTTAATTTCAATATTAGTATTATTTTCTTTTGTATTAAAGTTTTGAGTTCCATTTTTTTGAAAATTTTCGTAAGATAAATCTTTAATATATTGATTTAATATTATTAAGTTACTTGTTTCGTCATTTACTACTTTATTCATGTGGTTCTCATATTGACTAAAGTTTACCTTTATAACGTAAATTGACAATAATACATATTAATTTTTAATTTTTTTTGTATAATGTTCATTTAATCAATTTAACAGTGGTGGAAAATTTAATATGCAAAATAGTCTTCCTTATTTAGATATTTTAATTTTTGGGGTTATAGCAGTTTTTTTAATATTTAGACTTAAAAATATCCTTGGTACCAAAACAGGATATGATTCCTCTGGTGCTGAAAAAGATAATAAAGGTTCTAATATAATACCACTTAAACCAGTTGAAAAAGACGAAAAATATAATTTAATAAGTAATGATTTAGATAAAATTAAAGAAATTGATCAGACATTCGATGCAGATGAATTTTTATCTGGATCAAGAACATTTTTCAAAATGGTCTTAGAAAGTTTTACTAACGATAATTTAGAGAAAGTTCAAAATTTCATAAAACCATCTGTGTTAGAAAGTTTTAAAAATGCAATTGATGATAGAAACAAGGAAGAAGAAACATTAACTATTGATCTTAAATCAATAGATAAAAATGAAATATTATCCCATAAAATTACAAAAACGTTAATTAAAATAAATGTTATATTTGAGTCTAGACAGATCATAGCACTAATGGATAAAAATGATAAATTGATTGAAGGTGATCAAGAAAAAGAAATAATTGTCAAAGATGAATGGGTATTTGAAAGAAAAATTAAAAACGAGAATCCTAATTGGTCCCTAATTGAAACAAAAAGCCTTTGAATAATGGTTTTTATATCAAAGAATGATAAAAAAACATGGCAAGATTATATTGATAACTTTGAACATTTCACTCTAAATCTGAAGAAAGATGATTTAAAAAAAGAAGTCAAAATAGAAGAGAAAAATTCTATCAAAAAAAATAATATCGCTAATTCTTATAAATTATTTAAAAAAGGTAAAATCAAACCTGATGGAGTGATAGATCTTCATGGCTACAGTCTTAAAGTAGGAAAACAAAATTTAGAAAGTTATATTTTAAAATCCTATGAAAATAACCTTAGAAATATTTTAGTTATAACTGGTAAAGGTATAAATAACCAAGGCGTTTTGAAAAAAGAAGTACCTGTTTGGTTAGAAGAAAAAAAGATAAAAAATTATTTAATTAGCTTTGAAAAAGCCCCTAATAATAATGGTGGTTCGGGAGCCTTATTATTAAGAATTAGAAACAAATACAAATTTTAACTATAAGTTTTGGATATAAGTATGACAAAATTCAATGAAAATCGTATTGCTTTAATTAAAAGAAAAACTAATGAGACTAACATTGAAGTAAAAGTCAATTTGGATGGTGACGGTAAAAATCTTATAGATTCTGGACTTCCATTTTTTGATCATATGTTGGAACAATTATCTAAACATAGTTTAATAGATATCCAATTAAAATGTATAGGTGATATACAAATAGATGCTCACCATACTATGGAGGATATCGGTTGGGCTTTAGGTAAAGCTATCAATGATGCTTTAGGAAATAAAAGAGGTATTAAACGTTATAGCTTTAATTATTTGCCAATGGATGAATGCCTTACTAGATGTTGTATAGACGTATCAGGAAGACCCTGGTTAATCTGGAATGTTTTTTTGCCTGGTATAACAATAAAAAAAATTGAAACTGAAATATTTAGGGAATTTTTTCAGTCACTTTCCCAAGCTGCTGGATTTACATTGCATGTTGAAAATTTATATGGGACAAACACCCATCATATTTTAGAATCTTGTTTTAAATCACTAGCCATCTCTTTAAGAGAGGCTATAAAAATTGATCCTCAAAACTCTAATAATATTCCTTCTACCAAAGGTACATTGTCTGGGGGCAATTAAAATGAAACTAGTTATAATTGACTACGGGTCTGGAAATTTAAAATCTGTAGAAAACGCTTTTAAAAATTCTATATTAGAAAATAATTTAAATTTTAGTATTGAAGTTACAAGTGAATTAAAATCAATTAAGAATTCCGATCTATTGGTACTACCTGGTGTTGGTTCTTTCCCAGATTGTAAAGAAGGTATGCAAAAAATCCAAGGTTTAATAGATGTTTTATTTGATGAGGTTATTATAAAAAATAAGCTTTTCTTAGGTATATGTGTAGGCATGCAACTAATGGCCGAGTATAGTTTGGAAAAACTAAAAACTGATGGTTTTGGTTGGTTTAAAGGTAATATAGAAAAAATAAATAATAACGGCACAGATTATTTGGGAAGAAATTATAAAATTCCTCATATGGGATGGAACAACTTAGAAATAAGTGAAGAAAAACATCCTATTTTAAAGAGCATAACAGAAAAAGAACAATTCTATTTTGTACACTCTTATTATTTTAAATCTAAAGAAACAAATAGAGTATATGCTAATACTAACTATAATCATAAAATTCCAGCAGTTATAGCCAAGGATAATTATGTAGGCGTTCAATTTCATCCAGAAAAAAGTAGTTTTTCAGGCCAAAAAATTATATCAAACTGGTTAATGTGGAAACCATAAATTAATTGCGAGACATAACATGGTAAAAATAATAGAAAATGTGAAAAAAAAATTTAATGTTAAAGCTGAACTTTGTAAGAGCCTAAACAAAGTTGATTTACAAGAACTTTGTGACGCTACAGAAGAAGCCATTTTAGCTGGAGGAGGCTTTGGTTGGATATCGCCTCCTGCATTAAGAACACTACAAAATTATTGGAAAGGTGTATTATTAATACCTGAAAGAACTCTTATAGTTGGAAAATTAGATAGTGTTGTAGCAGGATCTGTACAATTAATCAAACCAACTAAAAATAATGAAGCTCAAGCACACTCGTGTATTTTAAGTACTTTTTTCTTTGCATCATGGGCACGAGGTTTTGGTTTGGCTAAAGCAGTATTTGAAAAAGCAGAAGAAAAAGCAAAAAAAGATGGGTTTAAAGTCATAACTTTAGAAGTTAGAGAAACACAGCATCGAGCTATACAATTGTATGAACAAGCAGGTTTTGTCAAAACTGGTTCTAATCCCAAATCCGTATTTGTAAATGGTGAGTATATTGCGGGTCACTATTATTATAAAGAATTAGAAAAATGAAATATAAGAACTTCACCTTATATCCAGCCATTGATATAAAAAATGGGAAATGCGTTAGACTTTTATTTGGAGATATGGAAAGAGAGACAGTTTACCATGAAAACCCTCTTGATCAGGCCATGTGGTTTGTTGATCAAGGTACAGAGTGGCTTCATATTGTTGATCTTGATGGTGCTGTTGAAGGTAAGAATGTAAATAAATCTATAATTCAAAAAATGTTAAAGTCATTACAGAACAAAGTTCATGTTCAAGTAGGAGGTGGCATTAGAAGTCTTGACAATATAGATTTTTGGTTAGAAAACGGAGTAAATAGAGTTATTTTAGGAACGCTAGCTCTTGAAAATCCACATTTTATAGAAGAACTAAATAAAAACTATTATAAAAAAATAATAATAGGTGCCGATGTAAGAGACGGTATGATTGCTACACATGGATGGAAAAATCAATCGAAGGTTAAAGCTGTTGATTTTATAAAAGAATTTAACCCAAATATAATTAACTCTATAATTTACACAGACATATCTAGAGATGGTAGCTTACAGGGTGTGAGTTTAGATCAAACAATAAGTTTTTCAAAATCTATTCCTCATCCAGTAATAGCGTCTGGGGGTGTTTCCTCTATTAAAGATATTATTGATTTAAGCAAGCAAGTTACTAACGGTATTGAGGGTGTAGTTATTGGAAGAGCTCTCTATGATAAAAAATTTACCTTTTGTGATGCCATGAAATGTCTAAGAGTGGTAACATAAATGCTTTCAACAAGAGTCATTGCGTGTTTGGATGTTCATAATGGAAGAACGGTTAAAGGAATAAATTTTGTAGATTTACAAGATGCAGGTGATCCAGTAGAGCAGGCAAAACTTTACAGTAAAGTTGGTGCTGATGAAATTTGTTTCTTAGATATTTCTGCAACTAATGAAAAAAGAAAAGCAATGTTGGATGTCATTTCAAAAACAGCTGAGTCGTGTTTTGTCCCTTTGACAGTTGGCGGAGGAGTAAATGATATTAGTGATTTTAGAAATTTATTAAATTGTGGAGCGGATAAGGTTTCAGTTAATTCATCGGCTGTTTATAATCCAGGATTGATAAAACAAGCATCAGATAAATTTGGAAATCAGTGTGTTGTCTTAGCCATTGATGCCATTGATAATAAAAATATGTTGAGTGGTTACGAGGTAACTACTCATGGTGGAAAAAATAAAACAGACATTGATGTTTTATCTTGGGCCCAGAAAGGTGTTGAAAATGGTGCTGGAGAAATTTTATTAACTTCAATGAGCGCTGATGGAACTAAAAAAGGATATAATTTAGAATTGACAAAGTTAGTATCAGATAAAGTGTCCGTTCCAGTTATAGCCTCTGGGGGAGCAGGAAATCCTCAAGATATGGTTGATGTCGTTTTACATGCAGGCGCTTCAGCTGTTTTAGCAGCTTCGATATTTCACTTTGGAATTTTTTCAATTCCTTCTGTAAAAAAAGAAATGGAAAAAAATGGTATTCAAATTAGAGATTGTGAAAAATAAAATGGATGATCAATTTGTTACTGAGCTATTCAAATTACTAAAAGAGAGAGCAAAAATAAATAATAATTCCTCATACACTTCACAATTAACTAAAAATCCAGAATTATTAGCTAAAAAAATAGGAGAAGAATCCTCTGAACTGATTATTGATTTTATTAAAAATAATAAAACGGGCATTATAAATGAGTCAGCAGATTTATTATATCATTTACTTGTTGTTTGGATATCTATGGGCATAGATCCTCAAGAAATTTGGGATGAATTATCCAAAAGACAATCACAATCAGGGGTTGAGGAAAAAAAAAATAGAGGAAAAATATATGAATAATAGCTATGATAACAAAAATATTTTTTCAAAAATTTTAAGATCTGAAATTGATTGTGAAAAGATACTCGAGAATGAACACGCATTAGCCTTTTTGGATATCAATCCTCAAGCACCTATACATATTTTAATTATACCTAAAAATAAATATATTGATTTTAATGATTTTACCAATAAAAGGAACCAGGCCTTTGTGTCATGTTTGTCAAAGCATTTGAAAGATAGCAAGATTCGTAAATCTATCTTGAAGATAAACCCTTATACGGTTAAATTTGGTTCTTTTTTAAAAAATTCAGATTATGGAACACAGTCAGCATTTCATGTTACCCTCTCTCTGCTTGATTTATCTGATGATGGAAGAGAGTTATGGGAGTGTATCTTGTATGAATGTGATGACCTGAGTGAAAATGAAGTTAAATCTGCTTCTTTCGATAATGGGCAAATTGCTGTAAAGTACTTTGTTAACGAAATAACTAACTTATATAAGAATTAAAAAAATAATGAATATTTCCTCAAAAGTAAATAATTTAGAAGGACTTAAAAGGTCTTTATCCATAACTGTAGATAAAAATGAATATATTGATGAATTCAATAAAGGACTTGGTAAGTACAAAGCTTCAGCTAAAATTGATGGTTTTAGAGCAGGGAAAGTCCCGGAAAATATTATTATTAAAAACTACAAAGATAGAATTCATAGCGATGTTATGAATTCCTTGGTGGAGAAATCTTTAATGGAGTCCTTGACGGAAAATAAATTAGATACTGCCAGCCCTCCAAAATTATCAATTGATCAAGTAGGATCATTTGATAGTGATTTAATATTTAAAGC
>ENA-ORDA01003015-ORDA01003015.1-marine-metagenome-genome-assembly--contig:-NODE-3015-length-12149-cov-4.628728_pt1 | contig 12149 bp, 10 predicted proteins | sample MGYA00237778_ERZ508506 | MGnify/ENA primary metagenome ERZ508506 (study PRJEB26177, sample SAMN06267891) | marine metagenome | isolation source: Monterey Bay, California, USA | place: Pacific...
TAATTTTGCTCATAAATATTCTATATTGTAGCTATGCACTCAATCTCTACATCAGTGTATCCAGGTAATTCTTTCACAGATACCAATGATCTAGCAGGGGCTTTATCTTCATCTAACCATTCATTGAAAACTTCATTTACTTCAGCATAATTAGCCATATCAGTAATAAAAACTGTAAACTTAACAACATTAGATAAACTACTTCCTGATGTTTCTAATATCGCTGATAAGTTTTTAAACACCTGGTTGACTCTAGATTTAAAACTTTCTTCTATAAATTTACCTGTGTCTGGATCTAATCCTACTTGACCAGCAGTAAATATAAACCCATTAGATACAACGGCTTGATTATAAGAGCCCATGGGGTTGGGCGCATTCGCATCTGTAATTACCGTTCTAGACATAAATCCTCCTAATTATTTAATTCCATACAAAATAAACCAATATTTGGATCATACTCTCGTTTCCCATTGGTTTCAAATTTTCTTAATATAAATTCACCAACAGCACCAACTTTAGCCTCAAATAAGTGCCCTCCTTTAACATCAAGATTATGATCACTAACTGTTATGTGCGCATGTATGAAGGGTTCACCATCTTTTAAAATTATATTTCCTTGAAATGATGTTAGCTCCCAAAGATTATCAAAATCTTGACGTATATATTCTGAAGCAAAATTAGTATGCTTCTTATATACAAATTTAAAAAAAAACTCTTTTAGAAATAATTAAATAATGGTGTATCAAGATTTAAACAGTTTCAAACTACCACCAAATTTTAGAGGCAGAAATGCTTTTACAGTTCAGTTGTGGTGGCTGGTTCAATCTGTCTTATTTAAAACCTCCCCTCAATTTTTGTATGGATGGAGAAATTTTTTATTACGATTATTTGGAGCTAAAATTGGAAAAAAAGTAATTATTAGACCTTCTGTTAAAGTAACCTATCCATGGAAATTAAGTATTGGTGATTATAGTTGGATTGGCGATGATGTTGCGTTATACACTCTAGGAAACATTGAGATTGGAGACAATGTTGTCATATCTCAAAGATCTTATCTTTGTACTGGTTCTCACAATTATTTACAAGAAGATTTTCCAATTTACCAAAAACCAATAAAAATACGTGATCAGGTATGGATTGCTACTGATGTTTTTATTGCTCCAGGAATTACTATAGAAGAAGGATCAGTTATTGCTGCCAGAAGTTCTGTTTTTAAAAATATTCCTTCAAATAAAATATGCGCTGGTTCTCCAGTGAAAATTATAAGAGAAAGAATTCGTGAATAAACTAAAAAAAATAGTATTAATATCTCCTTTTTTTTATCCTGAGCCAATATCAACAGGAAAATTTAACACAGACTTTGCATTAAAACTTCAAGAAGAAGGTCATCAAGTTACTGTTTTATGTTCTCATCCTTTTTATCCAGAATGGAAAACAAGGGATTCTTCAGAAAAGTTAGATGGTATTACTATCATAAGAGGTGGTCAGAAAATTAAGTATTCAAAAAAAACATCTTTAAGAAGAGTTGTTCTTGAGATATGGTATGCTTTCTTTATTTTAAAAAATATCAAGAAACATCAAAATAAAATAGATATTATTATTCCTGTTTTCCCTCCTAGTCTTGCTTTTTATTGCGCTTCTTTTTTTATTAAAAAAGAAATTAAAAAAATAGGAATTATACATGATTTACAAATTATTTATTCATCACAGAAGAAAGGTTTTTTGAATAAAATGATAACTTTTTTCATAAAAAGGGTAGAAAAATCTTGTTTTAAAAATTGTGATACATTAATTTTTCTATCTGAGGAAATGAAAAATGTAGCTTTAAATATTTATAAAATTAGTAAATCAAAGTGTCAAGTTCAATTTCCGTTTACAACCATTATAGACAAACCTTTGTCTGATAATCTCAAGAATATTTTACCTAATAACCAACATAATATTGTTTATTCCGGAGCTTTAGGAGAAAAACAAAACCCACATGAATTTCTTGATGTGTATGATTATATTTCTAAAAACATATCTAATACTATTTGTTATTTTTTCTCTCAAGGGCCAATTTTTGAAGAATTAAAAAAGAGAAACAATAATAGTAAAATAAAATTCTACTCATTGGTGAGTAAAGATGATGTTCAAGAATTATATGCTAGAAGTAGTATTCAAATTGTACCCCAATTACCAAATACCTCTAACGGTTCGTTACCTTCTAAATTACCTAACATATTGGCTTCAGAAACAAAAACTTTGGTAATTACCGATAAAAACAGCGAATTAGAGCAATTGTTTAATGATTATAATCTTCAGAAGGTAATCACTACTTGGGATAAGCAAATTATTGTATGTGCTATTAAAGAACTACTAGAGCAAAAAATTGATTTAAAAAAACAAAAAATTACTGCAGAAAAGCTATTTAACATCAATAGTTTAATTGGTAAGATTGTTAGTTAAATACTATATTTGTTTCTCAAAACGTTCATGTGAAACATAGATACTCATTCTTAATAAGTCCTCTAAAATTATTTATAGATTGTTTATCAATATTTTTAATCATTTATATTACTTCAGATTCTGATTATTATAATTTAGCATTTATTGGTTTTATTATTTCTTTTTGGACGGTGTCTTCGGTACTTACTAAATATTACCAGATTTTAAGATTTACTAAATTTTTAAGGTTATTAAGTATTGCCTCAAGACATTACTTCATATTTACGCTTGGGTTTTTTGCTTTTTTTGGTATTTACAAGGAAGGGTTCATTGTTAATAATCAATTTTTTATTTTAACGACAATTTTAACAAGCACTCTTTCATTAAAGATTCTATTCTTCATTTCATTAAAATGGTATCGAAATCTTGGTAGAAATTTCAGAAAAGTTGTTGTTATAGGAATAGACGACTCTTCAAAAAAAATCATTGCACTTTTCAATCAAAATAAAACCCTAGGATATAAATATTTAGGATGTTTTTCTAATAAGAGTTTGAAAAGTAAATTAGGAAATATTGAGGATAGTTTTGACTATATACTTGAAAATTCTGTTGATGAAGTTTACTGTTCTTTAAAGGAATTAAATTTTCAAATGGTGAATAGAATTAAAGCTTTTACTAATTCAAATAACATTAATTTAAAATTAATACCTGACTCTGGTAAATTGTACAGTAAAGATCAAAGTTTAGAGTTTTACGACGATACTTTAGTAGTATTAAACGTTAAAAAATTACCTTTTGAGTTCAATGAAAATTATTTGATCAAGAGATTTTTTGATGTTTTTTTCTCTTTATTAATATGTCTTCTTGTTTTAACATGGTTGATACCGATACTGTGGATTTTAATAAAAATTGAATCTAAAGGACCTGCAATTTTTTCTCAAAAGAGAGAGGGGCTAGATGGAGAGCAATTTATTTGTTACAAATTTAGATCAATGAAATTAAATAATCAGGCAGATAAAGTACATACCATTGAGAATGATGATAGAGTAACTAGATTAGGTGCTTTTATGAGAAAAACTAGCATTGATGAATTGCCTCAATTTTTTAATGTTTTAAGAGGCCAGATGAGTGTTGTTGGGCCAAGACCTCATTTACCATCATTATCTTCAGAATATCAAAAAGATGTTGATGATTATTTCAGAAGGCATATAGTAAAACCAGGAATTACTGGTCTAGCACAAGTTAGTGGTTATAGAGGAGAAATAAAAAAGAAGTCAGATATTAAAAACAGAGTCCGTTTAGATATTTTTTACATAGAAAATTGGTCTTTTTTACTAGATATAAAAATTATTTTAATGACAGTTTTTAATGTTTTTAAAGGTGATGAAAACGCATACTAATGCTCATAGATAAAAACATAACAGCTTCCATAGTGGTTTACAATGAAGACCCAATTGAATTAGAAAATGTTATTAATAGTTTTTTAGGTTCTCCATTTTCAAATAAAATTTATATCATTGATAATTCACCTACAAATTGGTTAGAAGAAAAAATTATTGGAGATAATATTGAGTATGTGTTTTCTGGAAGCAATATAGGTTTTGGAAGAGGTCACAATTCTATTTTAGATACTATAGAGCAACTTTCAGACTATCATTTAATTTTAAACCCTGATGTTTTTTTTCAATCAGAAATATTAGAAAAGCTAATACATCAATTAGAAAAAGATACAGAACTTTCAATGATTGCCCCCAAAGTTTCTTACCCTTCTAAAGAGTTGCAATATACCGCAAGAAAATTTCCAACAATTATTGAGTTATTTTGCCGTTTTTTTGGTGTTTTTAAACATTACACAGACAATAAAGAGTATAAAAATGACAATTTATTATTCTCTTTTTTCCCTGATTTTGTTCAGGGAAGTTTTATGTTGTTTAAGACCAAAGACTTCATAGATTTAAAAGGTTTTGATCAACGATATTTTATGTATATGGAAGATGTAGATATTTGTAGGAGAATAGATCTATCGGGTAAGAAGAAACTTTATTTTCCAAAAGTAGAGGTTACACACATACATAGAAAAGGTTCTTCAAAAAAAATACGACTCTTTTTTATTCACATGTCATCCATTATTAAATATTTCATGAAATGGAGTTTTAAAAGCATTTAAATCAATTTCAGAAACTATCTTTACAAAAGATTATATATTATGAACATACTTATTTTAGGCGCTGGCGGACGAGAACATGCCTTCACGCATAAACTTATTCAAAGTAAAAAAGTAACACAAGTTTTTGTAGCACCAGGAAATGCTGGTACACAAAAAATCGCAACTAATATTGATGTAAATCCAACAGATTTTGAAGCAATTAAAGAAGCTGTGCTTGCGTATAAAATTAAGATGGTTATCGTTGGGCCAGAAGCTCCTTTAGTAGCTGGAGTTCATGATTTCTTTCTTGCAGACGATCAGTTAAAATCTATTCCAGTAATAGGTCCAAAGAAAGATGGGGCTTTGTTAGAAGGAAGTAAAGATTTTTCTAAAGAGTTTATGATAAAGCATAAAATACCAACAGCTCAATATCAATCGTTTACAAAGCATAATTTACAAGAAGGGAAACTTTTTTTAGAAACATTACAGCCACCATATGTTCTTAAAGCAGACGGGTTAGCAGCTGGCAAAGGAGTCTTAATTTTAGATTCTCTAGACGAGGCAAAAGTAGAATTAGAAGAAATGGTATCTAATCAAAAATTTGGAGATGCCTCATCAACGGTGGTTATTGAAGAGTTTTTAAAAGGAATAGAATTATCTGTTTTTGTTCTTACAGATGGTATCAGCTATAAGATATTACCATCAGCAAAAGATTATAAAAGAATTGGTGAGGGAGACAAAGGTTTAAATACTGGTGGAATGGGAGCTATTTCTCCGGTTCCATTTGCAGACAATGCTTTTTTAAAAAAAGTAGAAGAACTTGTGGTGAAGCCAACAATTTTAGGGTTGCAAAAAGACGGAATAGAGTATAGAGGGTTTATTTTTATTGGTTTAATGAATGACAACGGAAACCCGTCTGTAGTTGAATACAACGTACGAATGGGAGACCCAGAAACAGAAGTTGTTTTACCAAGAATTGACTCTGACTTATTTGATTTATTTGAAGGAGTAGCTCATCAGAATCTACACGAAAAAGAATTTTCTGTAACAGCTAAAATAGCAACAACTGTAATGTTAGTATCTGGAGGATATCCAGAAGCTTACAACAAAGGAGCTAAAATTACGGGATTAGAAAACATACAAGAATCTATTGTATTTCATGCAGGTACAACAGAAAAGGATGGTGCAGTTATAACTAACGGAGGAAGGGTTATTGCTGTAACTTCTCTTGCAGATACTCTTCAAGAGGCATTAGATGCATCTTATAAAAGTATTGATGAAATTCATTTTGAAAAAATGAACTATAGAAAAGATATTGGATTTGATTTAGTATAGAAGTGATTTTTATTTTTTTCAATTTACTAAAAAAATGCCTTTTTCACCCATATTTCATAATTTTTGATTTCCGTAGCCCTTCTTTACAACCAAAAAATTAAAATTACCTGTTGAAATTGACTATTTTTCACTTACATCAAAAAAGGTTAAATTACTTCATCATAAAATCTAATTTTTTTTTAGAAAGTGCGACAAAAAGATAGACCAACTCACATGAAAAAAATAATTGTTGCACCACTAAATTGGGGATTGGGTCATGCCAGTCGTTGTGTTCCAATAATTAAAGAACTTCAAAAAAACAATTTCGTTCCAATAATTGCTACTGATGGAAATGCGCTTACTTTTTTAAAAAAAGAGTTTCCTACAGTAGAATCTTTTGAACTTCCATCGTATGATATTTCTTATGGTAAAAATTTAAAATGGTCACTTCTACTAAAAACAACAACTATTATAAGAGCCGTTAAGAAAGAGCAAGAAATTATTCAATCATACATTGAAAAAACTAAAAATATAGCAGGAATTATCTCAGACAATAGATTTGGTTGTTATTCTAAACAGATTCCTTCTGTCTATATGACGCATCAATTAAATGTCCTTTCAGGGTTTTTAACTCCTATTTTAAGTTATTTTCATCAACAAATTATTAGAAAGTATGATGAATGTTGGATTCCTGATGAAGAAAACTCATTATTTTCTGGAAAATTATCGAGATCTTCAAAGAATTTACATCAAAAATATATAGGTGTTTTAAGTAGGTTTGAAAAACAAGAATTACCTCAAGAGATCGATGTTTTAATACTGTTATCTGGCCCAGAACCTAATAGAACTCAATTAGAAGATAAGCTAAAGGAGATTTTTAAAACTTCTAACAAGAGGGTTTGTTTAATTCAAGGAAAAGTAGAAGAAACTCAAAAAATCACACAGTTACATCAATTCAAAATTGTTAATTTTATGTTGTCTGGGGAATTAGAGCATACCATAAATTCCTCAAAAATAATTATATGTAGAGCTGGGTACTCATCTATATTAGATCTTGTTTCACTTAACAAAGAAGCATTACTAATTCCTACAAAATATCAAAACGAACAAGAATATTTGGCAAAATACCTTCAAGAAAAAGGCGTGTTTTCCTTTATAGAAGAAAAAGATATTGATAAAAAAATAGTGAATATTTCAATAAAACCATCAGTTACTGGCTTTAAAAAACAAGAATTTAATACAGATTTATTTTACCTTTTTTAAGGTGAAAGAAAATTCTGAACCTTCAGTAAAAGTGCTCTTTAGAAGAATGGTTTCGTTATGTGCTTCAATAATATGTTTCACAATAGAAAGGCCAAGGCCAGAGCCACCCTGCTCTCTAGATCTACTTTGATCTACTCTGTAAAAGCGTTCAAATAACCGAGGAATATGTTCTTGTTTAATACCTTCGCCATTATCTACTACTTTAATAATGAATTTATTTTCAGTATAAGATTCAATTCCAAGGGTTGTAATACCATTTATTTTCCCATACTTTACAGAGTTCACAATTAAATTAATTAAAACTTGCTCTATACGTTCTTTGTCTGCTTTTACAAAAACTGGAAATTCATAGATTTTATCAAATTGTAGTGTAATATTCCTTTTTTTTGATCTCATTTCTAAAAGGTCAAAAACATTTTGAATTAAATCAATAATATTAAAAACTTCTACGTTCATATTTAAACCTTCAGTTTCTAATTTTGCAATCATATCTAAATCCTTAACGATGGCAACCAATCTTTCAACCCCTTTGCTGGCCCTTCCTAAATATTTATCTCTGATTAGTTTATCATTTACAGCTCCTTCAATTAGTGTTAAAATATAACCTTGTACGGTAAATAAAGGAGTTTTTAATTCATGAGCAACATTACCTAAAAAGTCTTTTCTAAAAGAATCACGTTCTGTTAGATTTTTAATTTCAATTCTTTTACCCTTAACATATTCTTGTACGCTTTTTGATAAAGCATCTATATCTGTGGTTGCATATTCTTTACTAAATTCATCTTCGTTTAGAATGGAAACCTCATCGTATATTTTCTTAATTCTATTGTAAATAAAACGTTTGGCTCTAAATTGTGTTATAAGAAAAGAAGCTACAAATACTAAGAGCATAAAAATTAACAGTCCAACCAATTCTTTTCCATCCTCAAAAAAGAAGAAAAGAATAGCAGCTATGAATCCTACAGAAATTGTCAAGTAAATAGAGGACCATAGTGTAAAGGAATATGTTTTTTTTAATTTCACAGCGAATCAATTTTATTTTTCTATTCCTTCCAGAACAAACTTATAACCAACCCCTTTTACAGTTTTAAAATAATCATCCCCAATTTTTTCTCTTAATTTTCTGATGTGTACATCAATAGTTCTTCCACCAACAACAACTTCATTTCCCCAAACCCTGTCTAAAATAGTTTCTCTTTTAAAGACCTTTCCTGGCTTAGAGGTTAATAAAGAGAATAATTCAAATTCTTTTCTTGGCAAAAATATTTTTTTGTCACCCTTAAAAACCACATACTCGTCTCTGTTAATGGTAATGTCACCTACCACAACAGTAGAATCTGCTTGATTTTCGGCTTTTAACCTTCGTAAAAGTGATTTTACTTTGCTGACTAAAACTTTTGGCTTAATGGGTTTTGTAATATAGTCATCTGCCCCTGCTTCAAAACCAGCAACCTGAGAGTAATCTTCATTCCTAGCTGTTAGAAAAGCAATTAAAGTATTTTCTAAACTTTTTATAGTTCTTATTTTTTCACAAGCCTCAATGCCATCCATTTCTGGCATCATAATATCTAGTAAAATTAAATTTGGTGTGATCTTTTTTGCTGATTTTAAAGCATCAACTCCATTGCTAGCTGTATAAACAAGATATCCTTCATTTTTTAAATTGTATCCTACAATTTCTAAAATATCTGGTTCGTCATCAACTAAAAGAATTTTAATATCACTGTTATTCATCTTTGTGTTATAAATAATGTTATATCAAAAGTAGCGAATCTAAACTAAAAATTAGTCACTTAACAATCATTTAACCCAGTAACATTCTGTTAACATTGCTATAACTGAATAGTAATGCATGAGTAACATTTACTTTACAAAACAACATCACTTTTGTGCCATAAAACAAATTCAAATAAGAATAAATGAAAAAAATTGTATGTATTGTTGCTTTCATCGTTTGTCAATTAGTAATTGCACAAGATAAAGGGATTATTACTGGGACACTATTAGACAAAGAAATGAGTAATGAACCTTTGTCTTTTGCTAGTGTTGTTATTAAAGGAACATCTATGGGAACAGAAACAGATTTAGATGGTAACTTTAGGTTGTCTGTTGCTCCAGGATCTTATATAATAATGTTTGATTTTTTAGGATATAAAACCCTGGAAGTTCCTGTACTAGTAAAGTCTGGTGAAACAGTAATTATAAACAGAACGCTAGAAGCAGCGGAAGGTGTTGCTTTAGAAGAGGTGAAAATAAGGGCAAGTACTAGCAAACAAAAAGAAAGTGCCTTATTGCTTGAACAAAGAAAGGCTACAACTATAAAAGAAAGTATAGGGTTAGAAAGATTAAGTAACATAGGAGTTTCAAACGCAGCTTCTGCCACTACTAAAATATCTGGAGTTACAAGAAGTGAAGAATCTGGAGATATTTACATAAGAGGGTTAGGCGATCGATATTTATTTACAACAATGAATGGTCTTCCAATTCCGTCAGATGACGTTCAAAATAAAAATATTGATTTATCGTTATTTTCTACAAATTTATTAAATAGCATCAGTATAAGTAAAACCTATACCACTTCTAGTTATGCAGATCAATCTTCCGGGGTAGTAGATGTTGTCTCTAAAAAGTATTCTAAAAAAGGAGTTTCTATAGGAATCAATGGGGGTTTAAACACGGCTGTTTCTACTCTAGAAGGAGGCTTTAAAAAAACTTTAATGAGTGATGATGTTAGTTTTGGCTTTCATAACAAAAAATACACGCTGTCAGATGCAATTATATACCAAGGATGGGATCCTTTAACAGCCAGTAACACAGCTAATTTTAATGGATCGTTTTCAGCAGCCTATAAATTCAAAATTTTAGACAAAGATTTTTCTATACTAGCAACTGCTTCTCATGGTCAGTCTTTTGAATATCAAGAAGGTTTTTTTAAAAGTTATAGAGCTAATATTCTAGATAATGAGTTTAGCACAGCATCTTTTAAAACCAACACCAATACAACAGGATATATTAGAGGAGATCTTAAACTAAATGACAATCACAAAATTTCTTATAATACCTTATTTGTTAATAAAGGAGTAGACAATGTTTATGAGCAAGGTAGAGATGGAAACGGCTATGTATTTGATCAACAACCTCAAGAAGATGGTGCCTTTGTTAGAGACCAAAACTATAAGCAAACAACCATGTTTGTGAATCAGTTAATGGGAGAACATAAGTTCTCTGAAAAAAACAATCTTACATGGGCAGTAGGATATAATTTTGTGTTAGCAGAAGAACCAAACAGAATTAGAAATGAAGGAAATATTATAGATGATAATGGAACGTTTACCTATGCATTTGTTGGTGGTTTTCAGCAAAGAAAAACGAGTCAAAAGATTCAAGATGATGAAATGAACGGATATGTTGAAGATCAATTTTCTTTTGGTGAAATAGACCAAGACGAGAAGAGGCCTTTTAGAGTAAATATTGGGGTAAATTTTAGACAAAAGAAAAGAACATTTAAGTCGCTTTTTGTTGGGGTTAGTTCTAGAGATTTTACAGTCTCTTCTGTAGATCAAATATCAAGTACTTTCATAGCTAGTAATTTTAACACAGCTTCTGGTCTACCAGAATTAATATTAAGAGAACAGCTTCCAGATCTATACAATGCAGATTTAACTGTAATGGCAGGCTATGCCAGTTTAGATTTCGGATTAAATAAAAAGTTTTCTGGAAATATAGGCCTTCGTTATGAATCAGATAAAGTAGACATTATCTGGGATGTTACAAACTTTGTAGGTAGAATAGGAACTATTACCAAAGAGTATCAAGAAATGTATCCAAGTCTTAATTTAAAATATGAAATCAATCAAAAAAGTTTCTTTCGTTTAGCGTCTAGTGTTACTCAAACACTTCCAGAATTTAAAGAAATAGCTCCATTTGAATACGTATCTCCAACAGGTAGAGTAATTAAAGGAAATCCAAATTTAGAAAGATCATCTGTTTTTAATATAGACACCAAATGGGAGTTTTTTCCAACAAGAGAAGAACTTTTTTCTGCAACAATATTTTATAAAAGTATTCAAGACCCTATCAACTTAACTCAAGCAAGAGGCTCGGCAGGAATTTTTCAATACGAAAATACAGGAGAAAAGGCATCTGTCTTAGGAATAGAATTAGAAGGTAGAATTAACCTTATAGAAAATGATGATGAAAAAAGTATTCTCTCTGCGAATGCTACTATTTCTAGAATGTGGTTTAGTCAAGACATCTTAGAGTTATATCAATACAACGGACAAACTGATACTGGTTTGCAAGGGGCATCAGATTTTATTGTAAACAGTTCATTAAGCTATAGAAGTAGGTCAGAAAAAGAATTTATAGTTTCTATCTCAGGAAACTATTCTTCAGACAAAATATACGCACTTGGAAGCCCTGAAGACTTTGTGAATAGCGCTACTTTATTTAATGATGAAATTATTGAAAAAGGATTTGTTTCGTTAGACCTTGTTGCTAGTAAAAAAATAAATGAAAAACTATCTTTAAGAATAATTGGTAAAAATCTATTAAACCCAAGAATAGATCAAACACAGGTTGTAACAATTTTTGACGCAAGTAATACTATTGTGAGTAAATCAAATAAAACTGTTCAATCATACAAGAGAGGGAGCCTTTTTAATATTGGTTTTAGTTATAAATTCTAAGTAACTATTTGGTAACAATAACTGGTGATATTCAATTCATACATAATCTATATTTAATATTCTATTAATATAAATTAAAGGTTCATTATAGTTCTTTACAACAGAAATAAAACAATTAAAAAATCAATAAAAAAATGAAAAATTTAAAAGTAAATTTAGTAAGTATCCTATTGTTAACTATTGCATTCACAAGTTGTGGTAACGACGAACCAATAGCAATTATACCTCCATTAGATGCCGTATTAGAGAATTTAAATAATGGAATCATGGAAGGAACATTATCAGAAGATTATACTTTAGATCCATCAATA
>ENA-ORDA01003016-ORDA01003016.1-marine-metagenome-genome-assembly--contig:-NODE-3016-length-12149-cov-3.303347_pt1 | contig 12149 bp, 9 predicted proteins | sample MGYA00237778_ERZ508506 | MGnify/ENA primary metagenome ERZ508506 (study PRJEB26177, sample SAMN06267891) | marine metagenome | isolation source: Monterey Bay, California, USA | place: Pacific...
AAGCACTGGATGCCGTGGATGTTACCACAGAGGGTTTTGACGGCGATCGACAATTTGTCTTAACCGACAGCGGCGTGCCGCAAAGTCAAAAAAGCCTACCCGCGCTTAAAGATCTGTCTGCAACCTGGCAAGCGGGACAGCTAACCCTATCCTTTAAAGGCGGGGATCCCTTTCAAGTACCGGCTGAGTCACGCCGCCAAAAAGAGCCGATGCCTTTGACCGGTAGAACCGTTGGCGTTATCGACCTTGGAGAGCCTGTTGCGCAGTGGCTCTCTGAGGCCTTCGGCAAACGGTTACGCTTAGTCAAAGCAGCGGCAGGCGAGGCCATATCGATTCCACTGCCGGTATTTGCGCGCCTTGAAGGCACGGTGCAATCCAAAACGGTGGATGTCGCGCCACTTTTATTAGCGAATCAAGCATCCCTTGATGATTTAAATCAGCGGCTTGAGGCGCCAGTACCCATGGACCGATTTCGAGCCAATATCGTGGTCTCAGGCATTGCAGCCTACGCCGAAGACGCGCTTGATACACTGCGCCTCGGTGAGGTGTCTTTTGACGCCGTGACCGCTTGCGAGCGGTGTGCCGTGACGACCTTTGATCAAGCCCCAGATGGCGCAAGTGATGTGGCCAGTAAGGAGCCGCTGCGGACCTTGAGCCGCTATCGCCGACGCGAGAACGGCTATGCGGGCGGGGTCATGTTTGGGACCTATATCGCACCGCTTAAAGTGGGTCGGATTCACGTTGGCGATTACGCTGGGTGACGCACAACGCCCGTCACGGCTAAAACGATCGCGGCATCTTTAGGACATGTTCTCCGATGTAACTCAATATCAAATTGGTTGAGATCGGTGCAATTTGGTAGAGACGGGTTTCCCGAAACTTGCGTTCGATATGATATTCCTTTGCAAACGCAAAGCCGCCGTGGGTTTGCATGCAAACATCACCCGCTCGCCAAGACGCTTCCGATGCCAGCATTTTCGCCATGTTGGCTTCAGCGCCGCACGCCTCACCTGCATCAAACAGGTGTGCTGCCTTTTCAACCATTAACCACGCCGCTTCAACTTCTGTGTAACATCGCGCAATCGGAAACTGCACGCCTTGGTTTTGGCCGATTGGGCGATCAAAGACGACCCGATCGGTCGCATAGCGGCTTGCTTTATCGATAAAGTACCGGCCATCGCCAACACATTCTGCCGCAATTAAAATGCGCTCTGCGTTCATGCCGTCGAGAATGACTTTGAAGCCTTGGCCCTCAACACCGAGCAGGTTTTCGCGCGGAATCTTGAGATCATCAAAGAACAACTCGCAAGAATGGTGATTGATCATGGAATCAATCGGCCGGATCTCGAGGCCGTTACCGACGGCTTTGCCGACATCAACAATGAAGGCGGATAAACCTTCGGTCTTTTTGTTGGTTTCTTCTTTGGGGGTCGTACGCGCAAGGAGCACCATTAAATCCGAATGCTCAATTCGGCTAATCCAGACCTTCTGGCCATTGACCACGTAATGGTCGCCATCCAATCGGGCGGTCGTTTTTAAGCTCGTGGTATCGGTGCCGGTTGTCGGCTCGGTAACGCCGAAGCTTTGAAGCCGCAATTCACCTGCCGCAATTTTGGGTAAATAATACTGTTTTTGTGCTTCACTGCCGTGCCTTAACACCGAGCCCATGACGTACATCTGCGCATGACACGCGCCCGCATGAGCCCCGGACCGACAGACTTCCTCCATGATGATGGATGCCTCATATACGCCAAGTCCGGACCCGCCATAGGCCTCCGGGATCAAAACGGTGAGGAATCCGCTGTCGGTGAGGGCTTGAACGAATTCCGTGGGGTAGCCTCGGTCACGATCTAGATCGAGCCAATAGGATTCGCCGAATTTGGCACAGAGTTGTCTGACCGCGTGGCGGATATCAGTAATGTCGCTGGCTTCAGGCATAGGGCGTCGCTCGATGATTTTTAAGTGCCGTAACCCTACCCAAGTCTGCCTCCGGTCTCAACAAGGCATTGCCTCAAAGATTCTGGGCGCGTTGTAATGTCTCGATGCGTTGCTCTAGCGGCGGGTGGCTGAGAAAGAGTTGACTGATGCCGCTGCGAGACCCGGAGATCCCAAAGGCTGCAAACTCGCCTGGCAAATCTTGTGGCGTTTGGACCTGCTGAAGTTTTTTCAAAGCGTTGATCATGTTTTGTTTTCCCGCTAATCGGGCGCCCCCTTCATCGGCTCTAAATTCACGTCGTCGCGAGAACCAAAGCGCGATCACGGTTGCAATGCACGACAGAAAAATTTGCGCAATGATCGAGGTGATGAAATAACCCATGCCCAAACCGCGTTGATTCTTGAGAATCACTTTGTCAACAAAAAAGCCAGCAAGGCGAGACAGGAAAATGACGAAGGTATTGAGTAGGCCCTGCAACAGGGCCATGGTGATCATATCGCCATTGGCAACATGTGCGACTTCGTGCCCTAAAACGGCTTCGACCTCGGCCTGGCTCATCGTGTTAAGAAGACCGGTCGAAACAGCCACCAGCGAACGGTTACGGGTCATCCCCGTTGCAAAGGCATTGGGTTGCGGTTGTTGAAAGATGCCGACCTCTGGCGCTTCGATCCCAACCTTTTTAGCTTGGCGATGAACCGTATCAACCAACCAGCGCTCCTGAGCGTTTCCGGGAGTGGTGATCATTTGAACGCCCATACCGCGTTTCGCCATAAATTTCGACAAGGCGAGTGAGATAAAGGCGCCGCCGAAACCGAAGCAGGCCGAAAAAGCCAACACGCCGGCGGTATTAAACCCAGTGCCACTTTGTACGAGCCAGATATCGAGTCCAATGAGCTGAAAGATAACGCCCATGACCATCAGAATGCCAAGGTTCGCAGCGGCGAAAATAATAACGCGGAACATATTAATGACTCCTTATTGTCTAAATGATTGGGTCGGCTGGTGAAGATTTCAAGGCTTTTTAAAGGATTTTTAAAGGCTTTGAGGGCTGGTGCGGAATGCGTTGGATAATCAGTTGTCAGCAGCTTGCGCCGGTTTAACCTTTCTTTACAGGACCGCTTGCTTGTACGATGTTTCGCATGGAAGGGATGTTGGGTGCAGGCCCGCGGAGCGCACAATGGATTCAAGCATTGGTCTTGAACGATCGGTTTGATGACAGCGCTTTTGATGACAGTGCTCATGCGTCCTGTCCCAACACACCGTTTAGCACGCTTGTCATCCAATCAATAGCGGTTGCGGCACGCGGTGCTTACTCAATTAATCCATCAATTACCAAGGATTCGGCCTATCAAACAAGAAACATTTAAAACGCCCTTAGGGTTCTTATTGGCGGCGGTTGGCTTTGCGGTTGGTCTCGGGAATATCTGGCGCTTTCCCTATATCACTGGGGAAAACGGCGGTGCTGCGTTTGTACTGGTCTATCTGGCCTGTGTGCTCATTATTGGACTGCCCATTGTCATGTCTGAGATTGCACTCGGTCGCCGGGGGCAAGGGGACCCACTTCAGACCTTCGGTCGACTTGCCAAAGCGTCTGGGGCGGCGCCACTCTGGCGATGGGTGGGTGGCTTGAACCTGGTGACCGCATTTTTAATTATGGCGACCTATGCAACGGTTGCAGGCTGGGTGCTTTATTACCTTTGGTCGGCATCCAGCGGCGCGTTCTCCTTAATCGATGAAAACGCGTCCAACGCGTATTTCGAGGCACTGCTCGCTAGCCCTGTCGTCATGTTTATGTGGATGGCGCTCGCGATGACACTAACCGGCATCATTATTTCAGGCGGGGTTCAAAAGGGTATCGAACGTGCTGTTCGGGTCCTCATGCCGTTGCTGTTTTTGCTCATGGTCGCTCTGGTTGTCTACAACGCTTTTGATCCAAGTTTTTGGGTGGGATGGGACTATTTGTTTCAGGCCGATTTTTCGAAGATCACCCCACAGGTTTTTTTAGCAGCAATTGGGCAAGCCTTCTTTTCCATCGGCGTTGCCATGGCCGGGCTCATGATTTTTGGGGCCTACTTACCGCCAGGACAGTCGATTGTGCGTTATGGGTTTTTGATTATTGTTGCTGATACCGCCATCGCGCTCTTGGCCGGTTTAATGATTTTTCCATTGGTATTCCGGTATGGATTGGATCCGGCTGGCGGCGTTGGGCTCATCTTTAAAGTGTTGCCCATCGCGTTTGGCCAGCTGCCCCTTGGTGCGCTGGTCGGCGGCTTGTTTTTCTTGCTGCTGTCGGTGGCTGCGATGACCTCAATGGTCGGGTTTGTGGAGCCGTTGGTTGCGACGTTTGCGCGGTTAACGGGGATGAGTCGTTTGAAAAGCACTTGGTTAATGGTGCTATCTTTAATTTTAGTGTCATTGATGAGCATTTTGACCTACAGCGCCTGGTCTAGCCTTCAAATTTGGGGTCGCGATTTGAACGGGTTGATCGACTTCATCTCCAATCAATTGCTATTGCCCATTGGGGGATTACTGATTGCCATTTTCGCAGGTTGGGTTCTCAAGCGGGATCAACTTGCCGCGGAGGTGGTCTTTCCCCGGGCTTGGCAGTTTAAGATCTGGTACGGGCTGCTTAAATACCCGTTGCCCTGTGTTATTTTGGTGATTCTGATCTCAGGCCTGGCAACCTGAGTACAATCGTTGAACGGGGCCGGCGGCAGGGCAGATGAACGCTAGCTGGGCAATTGTTGCCTGATCTAAATCTCCTGGTGGTGGAACCCGCCTAATGACCCCTTGCGCTGGCCGCGTCAGCCTGGCTTTAGGCGGCTCTGCGCCATTTTGCTCTTGAGCGTTTAAACCCTTGAAATCGCACCAAGTTGGCGGGCAGGTGTTTGGGCGGGCAAGCGTTAACGCCCGGCGCAGCAAGCAACGAATGCGTTATGCCACTCGGTCAGTTCTTTGGTCGTGCTTCATGGACGTTGTGCTGACACGGAATTTGTCAGAGACTGGGCTGTCTTCGCGTAATTTGGTAGTCAATGACGGTCCATCGATTAAAATTTCCGGTCATGTTCAGCTTCGGTTTTGGGCAACTGGCAGAGGCCATTAAGAATTCTGGGTTCAATGTCTTTTTATTGTTTTATTACAATCAAGTGCTGGGCGTTTCGGCAACGCTGACATCCGTTGCGTTGGCAATTGCGCTCATGTTTGATGCGGTTTCAGACCCTTTGGTGGGCTCTTTTTCGGACAAGCTGCGGACTCGGTTTGGTCGCCGCCATCCGCTGATTTTAATGGCGGCGCTGCCCTTGGGGCTGAGTTTTTATTGCTTGTTTAACCCGCCGAGTATGACCTCTGATTGGGCGCACTTTATCTGGCTATTGGGTTTCGCAATTTTGGTCAGGGCGTCTTTGACGCTTTATCACGTGCCTCATCTGGCCTTGGGCGCTGAGTTGGCAGAGGACTATCATCAGCGCTCTACCTTGTATGCCATGAGCACATTTTTTGGGTTTTTGGGTGGGGCGCTGTTTGTTCCGGTTTCCTACACCTTGTTTTTCCCAACAACGGACGTCTTCAATCCCGCATTGCTCAATAAAGCCGCGTATCAGCCCTGGTCGCTTATGGCGGCTGGCTTAATGATCTTTGCCATTGTTGTTTGCGTTATTGGGACTCGCCGAGAGATCCCGCGCTTGGTTCAGCGGGTCGATTCAGATGCTCGGCAACTGATGCGGGTGTCGGCGTTAATTCAGGAATTCCGGGAAGCGTTTAGTAACCGATCTTTTCGAGCCATCTTTTTTGGCATGATGCTCAGCACGCTGGTTTTGTCGGTTGAAGGCGTTTTTAATCCTTTTATGGGCTTCCACTTTTGGGGGTTAACCACCGAGCAATTGCGCTGGATTCCACTGGCACAGCTTGTTGGTCTGTTCCTATCATTATCGCTACTGCCGATCATGACCCGGTGGCTGGATAAAAAGCGAACGCTGATTGTGTCTGCTTTGCTGGTGATTCTGAATATTAATATCCCGATCGTGCTGTCGCTTTCCGGGTTCTCTTGGTTTCCCGCACAAGGCAGTCAAAGTCTGCTGATCGTCTTGATTTTGAGCGGTCTGGTGACCGCCGTACTGGCGCCTATTATCTTTGCCACACTGAATTCGATGTTTGCGGATATTGCAGATGAGCATGAACTGGACACGGGCTTTCGGCGGGAAGGGGTAATTTTCTCGGCGCGATCGTTCGCGGTCAAAGCGACCAGTTCGATGGGGCTGGTGTTTGGCGGCACGCTCCTTGATTTGATCGCATTTCCTCGAGGCGCTTTGATGGGGTCGGTCCCGGAGGACACGGTTTGGTTATTGGGTTTTATCGCAGGGCCCGCGACCTCGGTATTTACGGTGTTCGGTGTTTTGATGTATCTCGGTTACCGCATTGATGAGCGTCGGCACCAAGACATCAAGCGCCAACTAAAAGAACGACTGGGTATGGAGCGATCGCCTTGAAGCGGGTTCTGGAGGTAAAACATTTGATGCTCGCCGGTCTTATATTGGTGATTGTTTTGTTGGGAATTAATTTCTGGCCAGGGTCTGCACCGTCAGAAGTTGTGCCTGACTTTGCGGCCTATGCCCTAGTTGCAGAGAAAAAGCAGGCTTTTTTTGATTTTGTCAGACCGAGCATTCAAATCGAAAACAGTTTAATTCTAGCGGAGCGGCGGGCGCTTTTAGCCATCAAAGCAAGCGCTGCTACTGACGCAAGCTACGCGGATTTTGAGGTTCGACAAATCAGGCAGCAGGCTGAGAAGTATCGGGTCCCCAACCGAGAGACCTTGTCTGACAACGACCTGTTAGCAGACCTATTGTCCCGGGTCGATGTCGTGCCCGAAGGATTGGCCTTGGCCCAAGCCGCGAATGAATCAGCCTGGGGCACCTCGCGGTTCGCTCGAGACTATCGAAATTTCTTTGGTCTTTGGTGTTTTACCAAAGGCTGCGGTGTAAAACCTCGACAAGCCAGTGCCGAATCAACCCATCAAGTTGCGGCCTTTGATTCGGTCCGCGCCGGGGTTGCTTACTATTTACTGACGCTGAATTCGCATCCGGCTTATGCCGCGCTTCGGGCGCGTCGGCAAGACCTTCAGTCAGCAGGTCAACCGGTTACGGGCGATGCCCTGGCAGAGGGTTTGTTGCGATATTCTGAACGGGGGCAGAGCTATGTCGATGAGATCAAGCAAATGATCCGCGGCAATGGTCTCGAGTCGCGCTCTGACTGAGACCGCTCGAGATAGGTCCTTAGCGCCTCACTTCGGTTATGCGATGATGGACATGATGGCAGCAGATCATCGGCGGCGCCAAATCCGGTTTGTGTTAAATGCCGTGGTTGCCGTGTTGCGCTTGCGTCATTGATCGGGAGATTGTGGTTGCGCTTTAAAGTATAGGGTTTTCAATGTTCAATTCGGTTTTTGGAGCAGGCCTTCGGTGACGGTATTTTACGGGTGAGTCAACCGGGATTCCTCATGGATTGATCCTGGGCTCGAGACTCGCCATCATAAAAGCCGATGGAATTGGTGATACATTAAATAGGAGCGACGCTTTTGAAGATTACCCCTTTGAGTGCGGTCGGTGCAGAAGTCACCGAGGTGGATGTGAAAGTTCTAACCGCTGCACAGGATGCGCATCTCAAAGCCGCCTTTGCGCAACATGGGCTCTTGATTTTTAGAGATCAGAATTTGGCAGAGACCGACCATATCGGCCTCGCCCAGCGCTGGGGCCAGATTAATACCAATCGATTTTTTAAAGCCCACACGGATTATCCACAAATCGCGCTGGTTGATAAAACCCCGGATCAAATTCAGAACATTGGCGGTGATTGGCATACCGATCACTCGTATGATCAGATTCCAGCCCTTGGCTCGATCTTGGTCGCGCGAATGCTGCCGGAAACCGGCGGGGATACGTGGTTTGCCAGCATGTACCGCGCCTTTGATCAATTATCCAATGGTTTGAAAACGTTACTGCTGACCTTGAACGCCGTGCATTCTGCCAAGCATGTGTTTGGCAACCAGTCTGAGTATATGCAAACCAATGTTAGCCAGAAAAGAATGCGTCGGCCGGAGCTGGCCGATGCTTTGCCGGACCCCATTCATCCTGTTGTGGTCAGGCATCCTTTGAGCGGCCACCCAGTATTGTATGTAAACCCGGGCTTTACAATCCGGTTTGACGGTTGGACCCAAGAGGAGTCTGCGCCCCTATTAAACTACCTTTATCAATCGGCGGTGGTTGACGACCAGGTCGAAGTGGTGGATTGGCGAGACGGGACCATTGCGTTTTGGGACAACCGAGCCACTTGGCATTTTGCCCAGAACGACTATCCAGGACAGGCTCGCAGCATGCATCGAATCACCATCGAGGGTGAGGCGCTGCAGGCGCATCAGTAGGGGCAAGTTCGCTGGCAGGATGCTGTTTCGGGTCGCCCAGGCGTGGTCGGAATCCGGGCGTGCGGGGCGGCAATGAAGCCTGCTGACGTGCACCTTTTGATCAAACAGGACAGGTCAAACGTCGTTTAAAGGTGGATGTTCCCGGAATAGGCCCTGATTACGGTTGAACAAAGTCGATGAAGTAATTTATTTTAAGGCGGTTTTCCCTTAGAGTTAGGCCTCTTTTTTTTCAAGGGGCGCGACGTGGCCAATTATTTCAATTCTCTGTCTTTGCGAGCGCAATTGGCGCAATTGGGTCAATGCGAGTTCATGAACGCGTCCGAGTTCGAAGACGGCGTTGATTTTCTGCGTGGCAAGAAGATCGTGGTGGTCGGTTGTGGCTCGCAAGGCTTAAACCAGGGTCTAAATCTGCGCGATAGCGGCCTTGATGTGGCCTACACCTTGCGACAATCTGCGATCGACGAAAAGCGCCAGTCTTTTTTGAATGCAGAAGGCAATGGCTTTCGAGTTGGCAATTACCAGGAAATGATCCCAACGGCCGATTTGGTGTTGAATTTGACGCCGGACAAGCAGCACAGTTCGGTGGTGGCCGATATTGAGCCTTTGATGAAAGCCAATGCCTGTTTGGCTTATTCGCACGGCTTTAATATTGTTGAAGAAGGTCAAAAGATACGACCCGATCTAACCGTTGTTATGGTGGCGCCGAAGTGTCCTGGCACCGAGGTTCGCGAAGAATACAAGCGCGGCTTTGGCGTGCCCACCTTAATCGCGGTTCATGCCGACAATGACCCTCATGGGGAAGGACTGGCCATTGCGAAGGCCTATGCTGCCGGCACTGGTGGCCATCGCGCGGGCGTCTTGATGAGCTCTTTCGTTGCCGAAGTAAAATCAGATCTTATGGGCGAGCAGACGATTCTCTGCGGCATGCTGCAAACCGGCTCGTTGCTTTGCTTCGATAAGATGGTCGATAAAGGCGTCGAGCCCGCCTATGCGTCGAAGTTGGTTCAGCATGGTTGGGAGACCATTACTGAGGCGCTCAAGCATGGTGGCATTACCAACATGATGGACCGACTTTCCAATCCCGCCAAATTGCGTGCTTTTGATCTCTCTGAAGAGATGAAGCAGATCATGCGTCCTTTGTATGAAAAACACATGGATGACATTATGACCGGCAATTTTAGCGGCGGCATGATGGCTGATTGGCAAGATGACGATGCAAAACTGTTAGGCTGGCGCCATGAAACCAGTCAGAGCGCGTTTGAAACCACGGCAGTCACCGAGGCAGATATTCTTGAGCAAACCTATTTTGATCAAGGTATTTTGATGGTTGCTATGGTCAAGGCGGGGGTTGAACTCGCGTTCGAGACCATGACCGCGGCCGGCATTAAAGCAGAATCAGCTTATTATGAAAGCCTGCATGAGGTGCCTTTGATCGCCAATACCATTGCGCGGAAAAAACTTTTTGAGATGAACAGCACGATCTCAGACACTGCCGAGTATGGCTGTTATTTATACAACCACGCGTGTTTGCCATTGCTTGCCGACTTTATGACCGGCCTTGAGACCGATGTGATCGGTCGGGGCTTAGGCCTCAATGACGTGGGTGTGGACAACCAGCTGTTGATTGCGGTGAACCAAGAAATCCGCAGTCATCCAGTAGAAGCCATCGGTCAAACGCTTCGCGGTTATATGACAGCGATGAAAGCCATCGTTTAAAGGGTTCATTGTGGCGGATCCCTCCAGCTGGACGAGGCCTGAATGAGCCAGCTTGTGACGCTCGATCAAGCGACGGTTACCGTTTCTGAAACGACGACCTTCGGGCCAATCACCTGGCAAATTGAAAGCGGCCAGAAATGGTTTATCGCGGGTCGCAATGGCTCAGGAAAGTCGGTTTTATTGGAGCTTATTGAAAGAGGTGGTCGGGTACTGTCAGGCGCCGCCGCCGGGATTCCGCAAGAGGTGGTTGTGGTGTCAGACGCCGCGCATCTGGCGCTCATAGATCGTGAGCGGCATCAATATGACGACTCGGATGATAAATTAAAAGGCACGTCGGTTGCCGACCTGCTTACTGAACTCAAGCCAGTCGACACCGTTTTGACCGAGCTGATTCGTCGCTTCCAACTCCAGCCTTTGTTGCGTCAACGGTTTCGTCAGCTCTCAACGGGTGAAACCAAAAAAGTACTCTTTGTTCGAGCTTTGGCTTCCGAGTGTTCGATGCTCATTTTAGATGAGCCTTTGGCCGGCCTGGATGCTGCCAGTCAAGCGGTGGCGTTGGGTAGCTTGGCTGATTTCGTCGGCGGCAAAACGGTGCTCCTAGTACTCAACGATTGGGCAGCATTACCCGACTGGGTGGATCATGTCGCGTACTTGTCTGATTCTCGCTTGGCGTACCAGGGCCCCATGAACCCGGCGGCGGCAAGATCATGGCTTCATCAGATGGTGGTTTTAACCAATGATACGCAGGCTTTGCCAACCCCCTTGCCCAGTTCTGTGCCAGCGCTTGCCGCTGAGCAAGCACTGGTTGAGATGCGTAATGTCTGCGTCCGATTTGAGGATCGGCAACTCTTTGATGGGCTCAACTGGCGGATTGATCCAGGCGTCCACTGGCAAGTCGCTGGCGCGAATGGTTCCGGTAAGACGACCTTGCTCAGTCTCATCACAGGCGACAGTCCGCATTGCTATACCAATGATTTGACCGTGTTTGGGTTCAAGCGCGGTAGTGGTGAGAGTATTTGGCAGATTAAGCAGTACATTGGTTATGTGTCCTCTGCCTTGCATTTGGCCTATCGCGTGAGCGGCACGGTTGAGAGCATCATTATTTCCGGTTTTTTTGATAGCGTTGGCGTTTACCAGCGGCCAACAGCGCCGCAAAAATCGGCTGCGGCGGCCTGGCTTGCGCTGATCGGTTTAACCCAGGCGCGGCAGCAACCTTTCGCCCAACAAAGTTATGGCAATCAGCGGTTGCTTTTGATTGCACGCGCGCTGGTCAAGCAACCTGCGCTGCTGATACTTGATGAACCCTGCTTGGGGCTGGATGCTTTTAACCGTGGACTCGTGCTGGCCTTGATCGAAAAATTGATTCAGGGCAATCAAACGACCGTCCTGTATGTCAGCCATGATCATCGAGACCAGTTGCCCAGCATCGAGAATACCCTGCGCCTTTAACCCTTTTGACGGCGTACCCAAGTTCTTCGATGCAATCGGCGAGCGCAACCTGAGCGTTTTTTCAAAATACTTAGGTGGGGCTTTTCCCGCGCCTGCGCCACCAGCCTTCCTGGGCATTGGTCAAATCGAGTATCTGCGCCTCAGCCTCTAAGAAGGACTCAAAGTCGGCGTCGGCACCCTGGTTTACGCCCGTATTGCTGTACAGAGCGGCCATGCTGAATCGGCCATTACCGGCTTGAAAAATCTTTCCGGTTGGCGCGTCTTCGCGGCACATATATAAAACGGCCGGGGTCACCAGGTGGGGTGCTCTTTCTGGATCGGGCTGTTCCAGGTTTTCGTCGCGGCCGGGTATGGTATTGGTGAGCCGCGTCGCGGCCGCTGGAGCCAGCGTATTGATTCGGATGTTGTGAGAGGCGCCCTCAAGTGCCAAGACATTCATCAATCCCACCATACCCATTTTTGCAGCACCATAATTGCTTTGACCAAAGTTACCAAAAATACCCGAGGTTGAACTGGTGAGCACGATCCGGCCGTAGTTTTTCTCATACAGGATCGGCCAGGCCGCATGGGTTACGTAAGCCGTACCGTTTAAATGAACGTTGATGACGATATCCCAGTCATCTAAGGTCATATTCT
>ENA-ORDA01003017-ORDA01003017.1-marine-metagenome-genome-assembly--contig:-NODE-3017-length-12149-cov-3.070908_pt1 | contig 12149 bp, 10 predicted proteins | sample MGYA00237778_ERZ508506 | MGnify/ENA primary metagenome ERZ508506 (study PRJEB26177, sample SAMN06267891) | marine metagenome | isolation source: Monterey Bay, California, USA | place: Pacific...
CAGTGCCCTGAGTTGCTGTGCGAGCTCCCGACGTTCATCGATCGATTTTTCCATCATCTCGGCTTGCCAGTCCGGCGAGTGAACAAGGGTGCGGAATTGCTGGTAGTCGGCATCGTCTGTGCACAGTGTGTCACCATGAAGTACTAGGGCGGGTGCACCGGCCACCTCCATAGCCGTTACATCAGCCAGGAGCGCGCCGCCAATGTCGGCAGCAAATTGTTCACCCAGCATGAAATCTCGGTTTCCCCTGCAGACGAGAATCTCGCAGCCAGCGAGACTGACCCGTCGTAACGACTCTTTGACTCTCAGGGCGAAGGGGTCGTTATCGTCATCCCCGACCCATGCTTCGAAAAAATCACCCAAAATAACCAGTGACTCGACGCCATGTTCGCGAGTCAGCAGATTATTGAGTCCCGTCTCTACCGACGGCGTTTGATCACTGAGATGCAAGTCGCTAATAAATAGTCGGTGCACCGTTGATCCACCTCACTCTGTGACTGAGATACTCTCGATGATAATCGGTTCAGTCGGGACGTCCTGATGGCCGCCTTGGCTGCCAGTTTGGACGCAGCGAATTTTATCGAGTACATCCTCGCCTTGCGTGATCTTACCGAAGACGGTGTAGCCCCAGCCCTGCATGTTCTCGCCGGTATGATTCAGGAAGTCGTTATCTTGCACATTGATGAAGAACTGCGCTGTCGCGGAGTGCGGGTCTTGAGTTCGCGCCATTGCGATGGTGCCGCGTTCATTTTTAAGGCCGTTATTCGCTTCATTATCGACGGGAGCCTGAGTGGGCTTTTGCTCCATGTCAGTGGTGAATCCGCCGCCTTGAATCATAAAATTATTAATAACGCGATGGAAAATCGTGCCGTCATAAAAGCCGCTGGTCGCGTAAGCAAGAAAGTTCTCGACTGTTTTAGGCGCATTGTCGGCGTCTAGTTCCAGTGTCATCTGACCGACGGTCGTGGCGATGGTTACGTGCGCTGTTGGCATGTCGTCCTCAATGGGTCGTTAGGAAAGCGCGAATCCTACCTGAGTTGTTGTGGGGTTGCGATCCCAAATTTGTATTAAACACACTGGGATGCTCTGCCATGGCCAGCAACGGATTGGTATAGTAGCGGCCTCAAATTGGGGGAGTCGGTATGTCAGCGGAATTGCGCAGTAATTTTTTGCGTACACAAATTCAGTCTGATCTTGAGGCGGGTCGGACTCGCGAGGTGGTGACACGGTTCCCTCCCGAGCCCAATGGCTTCCTGCATATTGGTCATGCGAAGTCGATCACCGTCAACTTTGGCCTTGCTGAGCAGTTTGGTGGGCGCTGTCATCTTCGTTTTGACGACACCAATCCCGAGAAAGAGAGCCAAGAGTTTATTGACTCTATTCAAGAGGATGTCCGTTGGTTGGGATACCAGTGGAGTGGGGAGGTGCGGTTCGCCTCGTCCTATTTTGAGCAATTTTATCAATGGGCGCTGCATTTAATTGATAGTGGGGTTGCCTATGTTTGCGACCTGTCTGCGGAGGAAGCGAGACGCTATCGCGGCTCTCTGGTTGAGGCGGGTCAGAACAGCCCCTTTCGTGAGCGTGGAGCCGCAGAAAACCGAGTACTGTTTGAGCAGATGCGGGCGGGAGTGTTTGCTGAAGGTGAAAAGGTCTTGCGGGCAAAGATTGATATGGCCGCGCCCAACATGAATCTTCGCGATCCTATTTTGTACCGGATTCGTCACGTTGCACATCACCAAACCGGCACGGATTGGACGATCTATCCGACTTACGATTTTGCTCACGGACAAGAGGATGCAATCGAGGGAGTTACCCACTCGATCTGCACCCTCGAATTCGAAGACCATCGCCCGTTATATGAGTGGTTTATCGAGCACTTGCCGGTGCCGCATACTCCGCGGCAGATTGAGTTTGCGCGACTGAATACGAGTTACACGATAACGAGTAAGCGACAGTTGAAACAGTTGGTCGATGCCAATGTCGTCATGGGATGGGATGATCCCCGCATGCCCACGATTGCAGGGTTGCGTAGGAGAGGCTATCCGGCGGCGGCGATCCGCCACTTTTGTGAAGAGGTCGGCACCTCTCGTTCCGATAGTATTGTTGACGTGGCGATGCTGGAGAGTGCGGTCCGTGACCGCCTTAATAAGATGGCTCCCCGAGCCATGTGCGTGCTGCGCCCCCTGCGCTTAACCCTCACTAATTTGCCCGGTGAATCAGTGTTGTCTGTGCCCAATCATCCTGCCGATGAAACGTTTGGGCTGCGCGAAGTAACGTTAACCCGAGAGCTGTTCATCGACAGCCAAGATTTTCGAGAATCTGCCAACAAGCAGTTTAAGCGGCTCGTTTTAGGCAAGCGTGTTCGGCTGCGAGGTGCGCTAGTGATCGAAGGAGAGCGTTGCGAGACAGACGCCTGCGGCACTGTGACACACGTCTATGCGCGCTGTGTCACGGAAGAGCCGGGTGCTGATCCAGACGACGGTATCAAGCCCAAGGGCGTCATTCATTGGGTATCAGCTGAGCACGGTGTGCCGGCCGTCGTGAGATGCTATGACCGATTATTTTCGCAGGAAGCCCCGGGGCGCTGTGATGATATTCTGGAAGCAGTGAATCCCGAGAGCCTCGTGGTGATGCAGGATGCGGTGATAGAGCCCATGCTCGTAACAGCGTTGCCTGAGCAGGTCTATCAGTTTGAACGTGAGGGCTATTTTGTGGCCGATCGTTACGAGCACCAAAGCGAGGCGCCTGTGTTCAATATGACCATTGGGCTCCGCGATAATTGGTCTGCATCCAATGGCTGATCTAAGGGTTTACAACACGGCGTCGGGCGCGAAGGAGGTCTTTTCCCCAATCGATGAGGGCCGCGTCACGATGTATGTCTGCGGTCCGACCGTTTATAACTACGCTCATATTGGGAACGCGAGACCGGTGGTGGTGTTTGATTGCCTTTATCGCCTGTTGTCTGCGCGCTATGGCAACGTGGTTTATGCCCGCAACATTACCGATATCGACGACAAGATTATTCAGGCGGCGGTGGAACGGAGCTGTGATATCGGTGAGGTGTCTCGAGAGTTCACCACCGCGTATCGCGAGGACATGGCGTTGCTGCATGCGCTCCCCCCTTCGATCGAGCCGATGGCGACGGAGCATATTCCGGAGATGATTGCTTTGACTGAGCGCCTGATCGAGCGCGGCCACGCTTATGTGGAGGCGGAGCATGTGTTGTTTTCTGTCGAATCAATGCCGAGTTATGGGGCGCTGAGCCACCGAAACCTCGACGACATGCTGGCCGGCGCCCGAGTCAAGGTGGCCGGTTATAAGCGCCATTCGGGCGATTTTGTGCTGTGGAAGCCCTCCAGCCCGGCTGAGCCCGGTTGGGAGAGTCCCTGGGGGCGAGGTCGACCCGGTTGGCACTTAGAATGCTCCGCGATGATTAGGGCGCATCTAGGAGGGAGTATTGATATCCATGCTGGCGGGCGTGATCTGATCTTTCCTCACCACGAGAATGAGCGCGCGCAAAGCTGTTGTGCTTACGACGATGACTTCGTTCGCTATTGGATGCACAACGCTTACGTTGATATGGACGGGGAAAAGATGTCCAAGTCCCTGGGCAATGTGCGGACCGTGCGGGAGTTGGGGGGGCGCTACCCCGGCGAGGTGCTCCGCTTCGCGCTGTTGACGGCTCACTACCGCTCTCCGCTCAATTTTTCTGTGGAAGTGCTGGAGAGTGCGCAAGATGCTTTAGACGCGTTTTATGGTGCACTTAGACCGCATGCGGGGATCGACTCCGCTGAGCTCAAGACTGTCGAGACTGCGGTCTATGATGCATTGCTCGATGATATCAATACCCCTGAGGCGATCGCCGCACTGTATGCGGCCGCTAAGACGCTGAACAAGGCGTCTGACGCCAAGGCGATTGCGGAGGCGAAGGCAGAATTGTTGGTCGGCGGAGCGCTGTTGGGACTCCTTAGCGAAGACCCCGAGGCGTGGTTTCAGCGAGGGGTCGGGCAGGAAGGCCCTACTGCAGAAGAGATTGAGGCGCTGATACAAGAGCGTTTGCTGGCGCGCAGCAGCCGCGATTTTGATCGGGCAGATGAGATCCGTCAGACGTTAGAAGAGCAGGGCGTATTGCTGGATGATGGCCCCGACGGCACGCAATGGCGTCGTCGGGGTTAGGTGGCTTGCTAGGCGAGAGACTTCTCTCCCGACTGCACCGTTTGTTGAATCAGTGTATTAATGGTCATCGGACCGACGCCGCCGGGAACCGGTGTGATGGCGCTCGCTCTCTCTAGCAGCGGTTGCAGCTCGATGTCACCGACTCCGCCGGGGTGGTAGCCCGCATCGACGACCACTGCGCCGTCTTTAATCCAATCTGCCCGAATGAACTCGGGTCTGCCCACTGCGCCGACAATCAGGTCCGCTTGGCGCACATGACTCTCTAGGTCGCGAGTGCGTGAGTGGCAGATGGTGACCGTGGCATTGGCTTCGAGGAGCATCATTGCCATTGGCTTGCCGAGAATAGGGCTCCTGCCAACCACGACGGCGTGGAGTCCTGACAGCCCGATCTCGTAGTGTTCTAGTAACCGCATGATGCCTTGTGGGGTAGCACAACCATAGGCAGATTCCCCCATCGCCATTCGTCCAAATCCTAAGCACGTCACGCCATCGACATCTTTCTCAAGCGCAATCATGTCAAAGCATGCGCGTTCATCAATCTGCGAGGGGACCGGGTGCTGCAGCAAGATGCCGTGCACATCGGGATTGAGGTTGAGTTCCTCTATTTGTCTCAGTAAGTCGTTAGTGCTGGTCGAAGCCGGCAGCTCGATCGCCAGCGACTCCATGCCAATGCGTTGGCAGGCGTTACTTTTCATTTTCACGTAAGTCGCGGACGCCGGATCATCGCCCACCAAGATGGTGGCTAAAACGGGTGTTCTGCCATCAGAGTGGCTTTTAATGTTGCTTACGCGCTCGGCCAAAGCCGCTTCTGTGAGCTGAGCAACGTGTTTGCCGTCGAGTATTGTTGCGGTCATGTCCATTCTCCTTCTTATAAGGGCGGGGATTCTTCCAGAATTCGTGATCAGACAAAAGCATTTCCTTTCGCATTGCCCAATATTGTCAATGTCGGTAAACTCCCGCCGCGCGGAGGGGTTTCTCTCCGTTTCGGGGTGTAGCGCAGTCTGGTAGCGCGCCTGCTTTGGGAGCAGGATGTCGGGGGTTCGAATCCCTCCTCCCCGACCACTTTACTTTCGGTAGGCGTTGTAAGAGGCCTTCGGATAACCGCACCAGTGCATAGGCTGGTGGTTTTTTGTTGGTGGCTGTAGCTCACCAGGTAGAGCACCGGATTGTGACTCCGGAGGTAGCGGGTTCAAGACCCGTCAGCCACCCCAACACCGAAACCATTCTCACCCTTCATGGGCAAAGCAAAAAAGGTGACGCCGGCGTTTCAGGGTGGCGACGCACTTCATCACGGTTCCGCGGGCGTGACGGTGGACTTGAGTTGTAAAGGACGCGCACACCCGAGTTGGGGCCAACCAGAGCCAGCCCACTAATATTCGCCACTTGGTGCGCCTTGGCGCAGTCGACCGAGGTAGGCATCGCCTCGCGGGTGCGCAAAGGTTCGGGGGCGGACGCCACTTGAGTATTTGTGCCCAACTGCTGCGGATGCTGTGCCGCCGTGTGTTAGCGGCGCTGTTTTGGTTGAATGGTGTGTCTGGAGCGGGGCTGGTGCGGGTGGGGAGGTGCTGTTTCTAAAAAAAACGGGGCAGTTCGTGCCCCGAAGTGTTTTCAGGCCCTGGGGTTATGGCCGTCCTTGGCCGCCTGAATTGTCGCCTGTCATCCTGACTTGGAGCCAGTATGTCGCATAATGCGATAAATGTAAAGCAAAATGCAATATTTACGCCGCGCGGAGACAGAATCTAATAACTGTCGTGATAACAACACTTTAAATCTGGATATTAATCAGGGCGATCAGCATATTACCCGGGAATTCGCTTTTAACCCCGATTCAATCCGTCGCACCAGCCTCTTTTACGCTGCCTTGGGAAGGATCAATCCCCATTTTGCGAAAACGATTCACGCGTTAGGGTCCCATGCCGTAAAGCGGCAGCTAGGGCGGGCGACAACACTCTCGAGCAGACTAAGGGTGAACAGCGGCGCGATAAAGTGTTAACAGTCCCGCTTCGGATAAATCGATCGGAGGTAAGCCAAGCGCAATACCCGTTTCGACAGGCGGCTGGTAACGCTGCAATACGGTCGCTAAAAAGGCGGGTTCCGCCCAAAGGTAGCCGGCAGAGCGGAAAGCACGGCAGTCTGACGCGCTAGGAAAGCTGAAGTAATCGCCAGCGCCCCTTGCTGGATAGCGCGCGAGATTCTGATTGGCCGAGAGTGCATGGAGGGCGTCGATGATGGCTGCGCAGCCCGTGTCATAGAGTGACAAGACGTTGCCGAGATAACACCGTTGAGGGTCAAGTGACTTTGAGTGAATGTTAACAATGCCTCCTGTGTCGATGGAGGCATCTTCTATCCAGTGTAGGGTTGTGCCCAGCAGGGAGTCACCGGCTAACATGGCGCGGAAGGTGGCCATGACCCCGCGGTATTGGGGTAGTCGACCGGAGTGCAAGTTCAGGACCCCTCGCGGCGGTATGCTGATAGCGGTAGGTTGCAAGATGCGACCATAGCGGAGGCAAAGTACAAGATCTGGATTGCTCGCGGCCAAGGCGGCGAGGCCTGCTTCGCTATTGGGATTGTTGAGGCTTGCCCAGGGGTGCTCTAAGAAGGTTCCAAGCGCTGAAAAAGTGAGTAACTCGCCCGTTGCACCAACGCGATCCAGAGTAGGAAATAGGACGTCATTACACAGTGTCTGCTCGAGAAAGTGCAGCCACTGGAGGTCCGCTTGTTGAGCCGAGCTGCCGCCAACTGTGTCGGACAGAAGCAGCGTTAGCGAGTGATCATTGGTCAGCCGCGGTAGCAGTAGATTCAGCGCATAGTTACTGTGCAAATCTCGATTGGCGAGCAGGGTAATGCGCACAATGATTCGCTCTCCCGGATTTCGTTGCGGCAGTTTAGCGTGTGTGGCTCAGCAGGCTCAAACACCGGCCTGTTAGGGCGTCAAATCTTGGCAAAATGCGGTCAACAGGTGTCCTCATGAGGTCGTGTGATCGCGAGCCCTCTGCGACGCTCCGAGTCGATCTCGTTGGGTTGTGTTGGGGGGTCGATGACGACAAGGCAGCGGCAGATCGATGAAAAGCCTCCTGTGCTCGCCGGCTCAGTTGTCATGGCGGGTGATGTTTGTTTGACTGCACGCCTAACGCGAGTTGAATAAGCAGGAGCGCCGGCGCGATGTTTCGAGTGATCACATGCAATACCAATGGCATCAGAGCGGCGGAACGAAAAGGGTTCTTCCGTTGGCTTGCTAAGCAGCGGGCTGATGTTGTGTGCATTCAGGAAATCAAAGCGAAGGAAGTGCAACTGACAGACCAAGCCTTTTACCCTAAGGGCTATCACTGTTTTTATAACGAAGCGGAGCGTCCGGGATACGCGGGCACAGCGGTGTTTGCTAAGCATAAGCCGCAGAGGGTGATTACGCGTTTGGATTGGGACATTGTCGATTCGGAAGGGCGGTACCTGCAGGTTGATTTTCCCGGGCTGAGCGTTGTGTCTCTGTATGTTCCGTCGGGATCAGCATCACCAATAGCGCAAGGCCGAAAGGATGGTTTCATGGAGCCATTTTATGATCACATGGCCGCGTTACGCCGCAAGCGACGAGAGTTCATCATTTGCGCCGATTGGAATACGTGTCATCAAAATATTGATCTGAAAAATTGGCGCAGCAACCGCAAAAACTCTGGGTTCATGCCCCATGAGCGCGAGTGGTTGGATCGTATTTACGATGACCTCAAGTGGGTTGATATTTTCAGGGAAATAACAGACCAGCCCGACTTGTATACCTGGTGGTCAAACCGTGGACAAGCATGGGCCAACAACGTCGGTTGGCGACTCGATTACATGCTGGCCACACCGGGCCTCTCGGGTAAAGGCCTTCGCCAATCAATCTATCGCGACGAGCGCTTTTCCGATCATGCGCCGCTGACGATTGATTTTGATCTTTCCCTCGACGCATGATCCGTTTAGCGTTGAGGTCAAGATGGCAGTGCGACGGTTGTTGATTCGATTAGCGGCCACATATTGTTGAATAGGGGCTCAGGCCTTAGAGTGTCGCCTTCCTTAAGGAGAAGTGTTTATGTTTATTTCTAATGCCTATGCGCAAGCTGCGGCGGAGCAGCCTCAAGGTGGTGGATTGTTTCTGCCGTTAATGATGGTTGGTATTTTGTTGTTCATGTATTTCACGACTATTCGTCCGCAGCGTAAAAGACAAAAAGAACACGGCGCGATGGTGACGGCGCTGCAGAAGGGCGATGAAGTGGCCCTCTCCTCAGGCATGATGGGAAAGATTAGCGCGGTCGACGACAACTACTTAGTCCTCTCGGTTGGTAATGGCGTAGAGCTGAAGTTTCAGAAGATTCATGTGACCTCCGTGTTGCCTAAGGGTACGCTGAAGTCTGTTGGCGTTCAGTCTGATTGAGTATCCGCCTCGCCTGAATTTGGCGAGGCTCCCGACGCCTTTGCATCTGCTGCCCAGGGCATCGGCGCGTTGGGGTGCAGGTAAGCGCATCTGGATAAAACGGGACGATCTGACCGGCTCCGCGTTGACCGGTAACAAAGTACGTAAGTTAGAGTTCATTGCTGCCCATGCTCAGGCCGAGGGTTTGACAACGCTGGTGACCTGCGGTGGCGTGCAAAGTAACCATTGTCGCGCGACTGCCCTGATCGCCGCTCAACTAGGATTGCACTGTCACGTGGTATTACGAGCGGATGACGACGCGGTCTCGACCACGGGCAACTTCTTATTGGACCAGTTGGCTGGTGCCAGCTACGAAATTTTGCCATCCGCTCAGTGGGGCCGGGGTGTCAAAGAGGCCTTTGGCAGAGCAGAGGCGGCGTGCTTGGAGGCGGGGCGGCCCGCACTGCTGATTCCAACAGGTGGTAGCGACAGCCTCGGGATATGGGGCTACATTGCGGCCGCCGAGGAACTCCGCGGAGACTTGATCACAGCGGGCATTGATCGCGCTACAGTCGCCCTCGCCACTGGCTCTGCCGGGACCCAAACAGGATTGACGGCCGGCGCGGTATTGCACGAACTGCCTGTATCAGTCGTGGGCTATGCGGTCTGTGATGACAGTGATTGGTTTAATGTCCGAGTCTCGGCTGACTGGCGGGCGTCAGTGTTGCGATGGCCGCAATTACCAGATATCTCGTTGGTGCCAAACACTCGGGACCATTCGGTAGGGCCGGGCTATGGCCGAGCGGACCCGGCGATTTATGCGCTGATCACCGAGCTGACGCGTCTCGAGGGAATTCCGTTAGACCCCGTCTATACGGGTAAGGCATTTCATGGCCTGATCACTGATATTGAAGCGGGACATTATGATGGCGTCGACGATATCGTCTTTTTGCATACAGGGGGTATTTTTGGCCTCTTCTCTCACGAGGCTCAGCTGCTCAGAGCTGCTGCAAGCGCTTCGGTTACGCATTGAAGGCCCGGTACCAAAGCGTCGTGGCGCATGACCGGTGCAGCGTGATCGGTTGTAGACGGCTTGAGAAGGGCGAGTAAGATCTAACAATGAAGTCCCGGCTGTTACCGCGATGAGGGGTGCGCCGTGAGATTGAAGGAGAGCAGGTAAGTGGAAGCGGTGATTACTGAAGTGAATGCGTGGGCTTGGGGGGTACCGATGCAGGTGTTGCTACTGGGCACCGGTATTTTCCTGACGCTCGGTTTGGGCCTTTTGACATGGCGTAAGCTGGGGTTTGCTTTTCGGTTGTTGCTCGGCGGTTTCAAAGGTCAGGGGGACGGCGATATTCCGCCCTTTAGGGCCTTAATGACCTCGTTGAGTGCCACCATCGGCACGGGCAACATTGCGGGTGTCGCGACCGCCATGACACTAGGGGGCCCTGGAGCGCTGTTCTGGATGTGGTTGACCGCACTGTTTGGTATGGCCATGAAATATGCTGAGGCGGTGCTTGCCGTTCGCTATCGTGAGCAGGACGACCTCGGCGGATTCAGCGGCGGTCCCATGTATTACATCCGTAATGGCCTTGGTCCGCGTTTTGCCCTCCTCAGTGGCGCGTTTGCGCTGTTCGGGGCAATGGCGGGGTTTGGGTTAGCCAACACCGTGCAATCCAATTCAGTGGCTCAAGTACTGGGGGACCAGTTTGAGGTCCATTGGCTGATCACGGGCCTGGTGCTCATGGTGATCGTGGGCGCTGTCATTTTAGGGGGTATTCGACGGATTGCCGCTACGGCGAGTGCGGTGGTGCCGGTGATGGCGATTGCCTATGTCGCGATGAGCGCAGTAGTCATTGGTCTCAATATCGAGCAAGTTCCCGAGGCATTGGGTACCATCATTGATAGCGCCTTTCATGGCGCTTCGGCGGCGGGCGGTTTCGCTGGCGCAAGCGTCTGGGCGGCGATCCGCTTCGGTGTGGCGCGGGGAATCTTTTCCAACGAAGCGGGTCTGGGGAGTGCGCCGATAGCACATGCGGCTGCGCGGACCAATGAGCCGGTCGAACAGGGCCTCATTGCGATGTTGGGCACGTTTATTGACACCTTGGTGGTGTGCACGATGACGGGTCTCGTCATTATGCTGACGGGTGTATTGGAGTCGGGCATCTCCGGCGCTAGCTTGACCGCTTCTGCCTTCGGCTCGGCGATTCCTGGCGGCGAGCTGGTTGTCACGGTAGGGGTGGTGTTATTTGCAACGACTACCATGATCGGTTGGTCGTTCTATGGCGAGCGCTGTGTGGTCTATTTGTTTGGTACCCGGGGCATCATGCCATTTCGGGTGCTCTGGGTGCTGGCGATTCCCTTGGGCGCGGCAACCGATTTGGGTTTAATTTGGCTGATAGCGGATACGCTGAATGCCTTCATGGCCATCCCCAATTTAATTGCTTTGCTGCTGTTGTCGCCGGTGGTGTTTAGCTTGTCCAAATCGTACTTTACGCGTCACGCCGATGACGTGAAGGGCGATGCAATCTGATGGCCGGCATGGGTGCGCAAAAGCTGGTGATCGCCATTTCATCGCGAGCACTTTTTAATCTGGATGATGCGCACCATATTTTCCAAACGGAGGGGTTGGAGGCTTACTCGGCTTATCAGATCGAGAAAGAGGACGATATTTTAGAGCCCGGTCAGGCCTTCGCGATGGTAAAAAAGTTGCTGGCGCTCAATCAGCAACTCAGCGAGCCCCTCGGTATTGAGGTGATTCTGCTGTCGCGTAATAGCGCTGATACCGGATTGCGGGTCTTTAATTCGATCGAGCATTACGGTCTGGGTATCACCCGAGCCGCTTTTTGTGGCGGCGAGCCGCCCTGGCGTTACATTGAGGCATTCGGCTGTCAGTTGTTCCTATCGGCTGAGAGCGAGGATGTTCGAGTCGCACTGGCTAATGGTGTGGCGGCAGCGACGCTGGTGTCTCGAGGTGCAGGTGCCTCAGAGAGTGAGTTATTGCGTTTCGCTTTCGATGGTGATGCAGTCGTTTTTTCCGACGAGGCAGAGCAGGTCTACAAGCGCGATGGCCTCGAAGCCTTCACCGCGAGCGAGCAGGCGGCGGCCAGAGAGCCATTGAGAGGGGGTCCATTCAAGCCTTTTCTTGCGGCTTTGCATCGATTGCAGCAGGCTTTTCCCCCGACAGAGGCCCCTATACGAACGGCGCTGGTTACGGCCCGCTCAGCGCCCGCGCATGAACGGGTGATTCGCACTCTGCGTGCGTGGGATATCTGGATTGACGAGGCAGTTTTTCTGGGGGGTCTGGACAAGGGTGAATTCCTGCGCACCTTCGGTGCCGATATTTTCTTTGATGATCAAAGCGGGCACTGCGAGTCGGCCCGCCAGTATGTTGCCACCGGTCACGTGCCGCACGGGGTGAGCAACGACGCCGCTTAAGCCCGCCCACCGCACCGGCATTGATATAATCCCCCAATCAAGGGGCGGTTACCGCTCTGTGTTTACGTTTTTTCCTGCATAGGTTTGATATGAGACGAGTCCGATTTCTCTCAATGCTGTTGTGCTGTGTTTTAGGTGCAACGTTGCCCAG
>ENA-ORDA01003025-ORDA01003025.1-marine-metagenome-genome-assembly--contig:-NODE-3025-length-12134-cov-28.170026_pt1 | contig 12134 bp, 3 predicted proteins | sample MGYA00237778_ERZ508506 | MGnify/ENA primary metagenome ERZ508506 (study PRJEB26177, sample SAMN06267891) | marine metagenome | isolation source: Monterey Bay, California, USA | place: Pacific...
AGTACAAAATTTATTGTAGCAAACGGCACTGGTAATGTAACTACAGCAGGTACACTAACCGTATCAGGACTTGCTAGCTTAGATGGTGGCATCGATATGGACGGTGTGTTTACTGTTGCTGACACATCAGGTAATATTACAACTACTGGTACACTAGATACTGGTAACGCTACATTAGATACAGCAACAGTAAGTGATCTAACAGACACCCAAATTGTTGTTGCTGGAACAGCAGGAAGATTAGAAGGCAATGGTAACTTAACATTTAATGGAGCTACTTTTGAAGTAGGCACTTCATTTAGTGTTGTAAGTGCTACTGGTAATACTAGCATAAGTGGGTTACTTGATGTAACTGGAGAAGCAACTCTAGGAAGTGCTATAGTAAGTGACCTAACAGACAATCGTGTTGTGATAGCAGGTACAAATGGCGCACTAGAAGATGACGCAAACTTTACGTTCGATGGATCTGCGTTAACACTAGTTGCTGATGGTACTGTAACTGGACAATGGAATGTAGATAATCTACGTCTTGATGGAAATTCTATATCATCAACAGATACAGATGGAAATATTAATATAACACCAAATGGTACTGGTGAAGTAATAGCAAGTACATTAACTGTAAGTGACTTAATAGATAACCGCATTGTTATTGCTGGTACAAATGGATCATTAGAAGACGATATTAATTTTACTTTCGACGGAACTACATTTGAAGTAGGCACACAATTTGACGTTGATGTAGCAACAGGCAATACTAACATAGCCGGCACGTTAGATGTCACTAGTACTAGTACACTAGGTGTATTAGACGCTGGTGAATCTACACTATCTAGTGTTACTATAAGTGACCTAACGTCAGGAAGAATAACACTAGCTGGTACAGCAGGCGCACTTGAAGACAGTGCCAATTTAACGTTTGATGGAACTACACTAGCATTAACTGGCGCACAAACAATATCAACAACACTAAACGTCTCAGGACTATCAACATTAGCAACTGCTAGAGTTTCAGACTTAGTAGATAATAATGTTGTAATAGCTGGAGTTGATGGTAGACTAGAATCAAACAGTAACTTTACATTTAATGGAACGACACTGGCAGTAACTGGTGCCGCAACTATAAGCACAACACTAGGAGTAAGTGGAGAATCTACACTAGCAAGTGCTACTGTAAGTGACTTAACAGACAACCGCATTGTAATAGCAGGTACAAATGGATCATTAGAAGATGATGCCAATCTAACGTTTGACGGTACTACTTTTGAAGTAGGAACAAAATTTGATGTTGACGTATCAACTGGCAATACAACACTAGCTGGTACATTAGATGTAACTGGCGAAGTAACATTAGCAAGTGCTACAGTAAGTGACTTAACAGATAACCGCATTGTAATAGCAGGAACAAATGGCGCACTTGAAGACGATGCCAACTTTACATTCGACGGAACAATATTAACTGTAGATGGAAATCAAAGTTTAACTGGTTCATTAAATGTAGACAGTGGCGCAACGATATCAAGTGCCATTATAGAAGACTTAACAGATAATCGTGTTGTTATTGCTGGCACTGGTGGCGAACTAGAAGACGATGCTAAATTTACTTTTGATGGAACTACACTAACACTAGTTGCTAACGCTGACATTACTGGTGATTTAGATGTTGATAATATTAACATTAATGGTAATACTTTGTCAAGCACAGATACAGATGGCAATATTAATATAACGCCAAATGGTACTGGTGAAGTAGTTATTAGTACAGCTACAGTAAGTGACCTAACAGATAACCGTATCGTTATTGCTGGTACAAGTGGCTCTCTTGGAGATGACGCAAATTTAACATTTGACGGTACTACATTTGAAGTAGGAACAAAATTTGACGTTGATGTAGCAACAGGCAATACAAATATAGACGGAACATTAGGCGTAACTGGAGAAGCAACTCTAGCAAGTGCTATAGTAAGTGACCTAACAGACAATAGAATTATTATCGCTGGTACAAACGGAGCATTAGAAGATGATGTTAACTTTACGTTTAATGGAACTCAACTAGCAGTTGGTGTTACTAACTTTACAGTAGCGCAAGCAACTGGTAATACAAGTATATCTGGTACATTAGATGTAACTGGCGATAGTACACTAGATGTATTACAAGCTGGAGAATCTACATTAGCAAGTGCTACAGTAAGTGACCTAACATCAGGTAGAGTAACACTAGCTGGCACAGCAGGCGCACTTGAAGATAGTGCTAATTTAATATTCAACGGAACTACATTAACTGTAACTGGCAATGTTAATGTTACTACAGAAGCAACGTTAGCAAGTGCTATAGTAAGTGACCTAACAGACAACCGTATTGTTATTGCTGGTACAGCGGGTGCGTTAGAAGATGATGCTAACTTCCGCTTCGATGGCGCAAACTTCCAAATTGGAGCAAGTGGATCAGAAGTATTAGATGTTGATGTAGCAACTGGCAATACAGATATTTCAGGAACGTTAACTGTAGGTGGAAATTTACAAGTTAATGGATTAGTTACTACTGTTAATAGTACAACAGTTACTATTGATGATCCAGTATTTACACTAGGTGGAGATACTGCGCCAACAGTAGACGATAATAAAGATAGAGGTATTGAATTTAGATACTTTGACACAACTGCTAAAGTTGGCTTCTTTGGATTTGATGATAGTAGTGGTAAGTTTACATTTATACCAGACGCAACAAATACAAGTGAAGTGTTTAGTGGAGCAACTGGAGAATTAGACGCAAAAGTTGATTGGAATAATTTACTAAATGTACCATCAACTGCTACTGCTACTGATTTTGGTATTATTACTGTAACTGATACTGATACTGGATATTCATGGTCAGAAACAGGAAGCATAGTAGCAGACGTAACTAGTGATACACTAACACTTGTAAGTGGAACATATATTAATATAGATGCGGATGCCACAAGTGATGCTGTTCGTATTAAACATATTGATACAACACGTACAGACACTACAAGCACATCAAGTCCAGCATATAATGGAACATTTGATATAGTAAGTAGTGTATCAAGTAATACACAGGGACACATTACTGCGGTTAATGTTGAAACAGTAACACTTCCTAATGATACAATATATTCAATTAGCACTGAAGCAGGTGCTGATAACGTAAGTGAAAAAATTCGACTAACTGATAGTATTGGCAATACTGATGATATTATATTAGCAGTTGCGCAAACAGGCACAACTGATGGATTAGTAATTAGTGAAGCAACTGATACTATTACGTTTGCTCACGCAGATACAAGTACAATATCAGGAACAAAAGGTACAGCAGGAATACAAAGTATTACTATTGACGAAATGGGCCATGTAACAGCCGTTACTCCTGCTACATTTGATAATTTTGTAAGTTGGACACTAACAGGAGACAGTGGTACATCACAAACTATTGAAAGTGGAGACACAGTTGACATTGCTGGTGGTACTTATATCAGTACTGTAGCTGGCGCAACTGATACTATTACAGTTAACCATGATCCAACAACACGTACAGATACTACAAGTACACAAAGTCCAGCATTTAATGATACTGTTGATATTGTGAGTAGTATAACTAGTAACACTCAAGGACACATTACTGCGGTCAATGTTAATACAATTACAATGCCTGTAGAATCAGATACATTAGATACTGTAACTGGCAGAGGTTCTACAACAACAAATGATATAAGTGTTAATACATTAACTAGTACAGTAGTTACTGGTACTGCTCCATTAACAGTAACAAGCACAACACTAGTTAATAATCTTAATGCTGACCTACTTGATGGAGAAGAAGGTACATATTATTTAGATTGGACAAATACAACAAATAAACCAGACCCAGTTATTACACTTGGTGGAGATTTATCAGGTAGTGTTACACTAACAGACTTGACAAGCGGCACACTTACTGCTACAATTAATGCCAATAGTGTAGAACTAGGCACAGATACAACTGGCGATTATGTTTCAAGTCTTGTAGCAGGAACTGGCGTAACACTTACAAATAACACTGGCGAAACAGCGACACCAACTATTGCTATTGGGCAAGAAGTTGAAACTACATCTGATGTTACGTTTAATAGTATTACAGGACCGCTAACAGGTAATGCTGATACAGCTTCTAAATGGGCTAACCCAAGAACAGTAACGTTCGCAACAGGAGATGTTACTGGTAGCTTTAGTATTGATGGAAGTGCTAATGTAAGCGATGTTGCCTTAACCATTGGTGCCAATAGTGTAGCACTAGGCACAGATACAACTGGTAACTACGTTGCTACTATTGCTGGAACAGCCAATGAGATTGAAGTTACTGGAAGTGGAGCTGAAACAGCCGCTATAACAGTTGGATTACCAAATGATGTAACTATTAGTAACGATTTAACAGTTAGCAATTTAACAGACAACCGTATTGTTATTGCTGGAACATCTGGTATACTAGAAGATGATGCCAACTTTACTTTTGATGGAACTACTTTTGAAGTAGGAACAAAATTTGATGTTGAAGTATCAACTGGTAACACTGATATTATAGGTACACTTGATGTTACAAGTAATACAGACTTAGCTGCAAATGTAACATTAGGAACAACATCAGCTGATAGTATCTTTATAAACGGTTTAGTTGCTTCAAATATTATTCCACTAACACCAGATGCTAACGACTTAGGAAGTTCAACTAATGGTTGGAGAGATTTATACTTAACTGAAAGTGTTAACTTTATAGGTGCCACAAGTGAAAACGAAATCGTTATTCCTACTAACTTAGGAGACGGACTAAGCATTAAAGATACCGCAGGAGACTTAATTGTATTTAAAACCACTACTAGTGGACAAAAAATTACTATTACTCCAGACTTACAACTAGCTGGTAATTTTACAATTAATAGTGGTAGTTCAGTAACAACTATACTTGATGAAGATACACTAGTTAGTGATAGCGATACAGCATTAGCTACACAACAAAGTATTAAAGCATATGTTGATAATAAAAATTCTACTCAAGATTTAGATATCGCAGGTGATACTGGTACAGGCAGTATAACATTAGATAGCCAAACATTTACTATTTCAGGAACTGCTAAAGAAATAGAAACAGCCGCTAGTGGACAATCTATTACAATTGGCTTGCCAAATGATGTAACAGTAGGTAATGACTTAACAGTTACTAATGACCTAACAGTTAGCGGAAGCGCACTTATTACAGGCGACCTAACAATTAATGGTACAACTACAACAGTTAATACAACTGAATTAGCTGTAACTGATAATCTTATCACACTAAACGATGGTGAAACAGGTGCTGGTGTAACAGCAGGTACAGCTGGTATTGAAATTGATAGAGGAACTGCTGATAACAAAAATTGGATCTGGGACGAAGCAACAGACCGTTGGAGCGCAGGCTCAGAAGATATTCAAGCTGGACAGTTTTATGGTACTATAGACGGAGGAACCTTCTAACATAAATATAAGTAGGCTCATATAGTTATATAACTAGAGCATTACCGGCTTTATAGCCAAGTTAGAAGGTGAGACATATGTCTGGAACTATTAAGTTACGTAGAAGTACGGTCGCTGGCCGTGTACCTACAACAGCACAATTAGATTTAGGTGAAGTAGCAATCAACACCCATGACGGTGTTATGTACTTTAAAAAAGATAATGGTACTGAAAGCATTGTTGAAGTTGGTCGTCCAGATTCAGCAGCAAATGTTTTATATGTTAAAAAAGATGGCGACGACACTCTAGACGGCGATACAATTAGCACAGCGTTTGCTACACTTGATGCCGCAGTACTTGTTGCTGGAGCAAGTGATACAATATTCCTTAAATCAGGTGATCACACAGTACAAAATCCATTAGAAATTCCTGCTGGTGTTACTATTATTGGTGACAACTTGCGTAGTACTACAATACGTGGCGCAACAGCAAATTCCAATATTTTAGAATTAAACAATGCTACTTACGTAAGTGGTGTAACATTCCGTGGACACGCAAGTGGTGCCGCGGCTGTTGCGTTTCCAAGTGGCGGTGCTGGATTAGTTACAACAAGTCCGTATGTACAAAATTGTTCAAGTATTACTAGCGATGGCATTGGTATGCTAATTGATGGTAGTTTAGCATCTGGTAGCCGTGGTATGGTTAGTGATGCGTTTACACAAATTAACTTAGGTGGCGTAGGTGTTAAAATCATTAACAGAGGATACGCACAGTTGGTTAGTATCTTTACAGTAAGTTGTCAAGATGGAATTTTATGTGAAAGCGGTGGACAATGTTCACTTACAAACAGTAACGCAAGTTTTGGTACAAATGGACTTAGAGCAACTGGAATTAGCGCAAGTTTATACAACGGAACAACAACAACAAATATTATAGAAACAACAAATACTGTAACATTGTCTGGACTAGCATCTAGACCAAAATACGGAGACGCAGTTAAAATTGCTGGCGACAATCGTTATTATACAGTAGAAGAAGCAACAGCATTAAACTCTGGCGAAAGTACAGTAACAATATTAGAAACATTTTTAATAGATACTGCTTCAGGCGCCACAGTTAACTTTTACGATAGAAGTTTAATTCAAGCTAGTAGTATTACATTTGAATATGTTGGATCAGGAAATAATTTATCCACGGCATTCCCAGAAAATGGCGGTTTTCCAATACAAGCAAATGAAGTCATTGAAGATGCTGACGGACAAGGACAAGTATTTTTTACTAGTACTGACCAAAAGGGTGACTTTAGAATTGGCGGAGATTTGTTAATCAATGCGAGTGCTGGTACTATTGAAGGTGATACTTTTGATAGATCATTATTTGCCGTTCTAACACCATACATACTAGCAATCGAAGGATAATATTATGGCAACTCCATTAAATATTTTTAAAACAAAAACATACAGCATAACAACTACTAATACAGTAGTTTATACAGCACCGGTTGGGTTCACTGGTATCATATTAATGGCGCAAGTTGCTAATATTACTGGAACAGACGCAACGGTTACATTTAGTCATTATGATACTAGTGCTACAACAGAAACAGAACTTGTAAAGGATTTTACAATTCCTGGATCAGATGCTGGATCATTACTTACTGGTAAATTAGTGTTAGAAGCAGGCGACAGTATAAAAACAAGCGCAAGTGCTAATACTACATTAAAACTTACATTAAGTGTATTGGAATCATTAAATGCGTAACAACAATTTATCACTACTAAGCGGAAGAGTAAAAAAAGTTGCCAGTACAAGTGCTGACGCAAACCGCTATTCATATTTAGATTTAAAGAATGCCGAACCAGACGCAGGTGTACCTAGTGCACATAGTAGTTCACGTGGCTTATTTGGTAGTGATATTAATGGAACTAGACAATGGTTCTACGCAGACGCAGGGTTAAGTGTTGATACATCAACAGGCCAAATAACAGTAAACGAAGATACTGTAGCAATTGATACATCCGCATTTACAAATAGTACAAGTGACAATCTTGCTGACGTATTGTCTGACTTTGATCAAAGTCTACAATCTCTTGGTAACAACTCATTAACTACAGTTTCTACAGACGACACAATAATTGGCGCAGGAACATCTGGAAGTCCATTAAGTGTTGGGCAGAAACTATTTCATGATAGTAAACCAGAATTTGCTGGACTTGCTATTACTCCTGACAGTATTGATATTAGTGGACTAAGTTTAGCAAATCCACTAGTTATTACAACAACAGGTAGCCACGGATTAACTGACGGCGAATTAGTTACAATAGAAAATATATCCGGTACTACAGAACTTAATGGTAATAACTATTATGTTGACGCATTATCAGCAAGTACAATTGCTCTTTATAGTGACCAAGGTTTATCTACAAGTATAAATGGTACAACAGGTTTTTCAGCATATACAAGCAGTGGCAGAGTACTAAGTGGTGGATATAGATTACCAGAATCAGATGGTACTGATGGAACATATCTAAAAACAAACGGATTTGGTTTATTAGAATTTGATAGACCAAGTGCGTACCAAGCATCAGCACCAGCTAATCCTGATACAGGTGACCTTTGGTATGATACAGCAAACGCACTAGACTTATTAATATATACTGGATCAGCTTGGACATCAACTACAACTGGCGGAGCGCAAGCTGCTTTTGTATTAAGGCAATTTGTAGGTGATGGCTCTACTACTGTTTTCCAAACCAACTCTCCGGGTGTACAAAAAGTACTTGTATTTTTAAATGGTATTTTACTTCGCTTAACAGATGACTTTACATTAAACAGTTCAACTGGTGCTATTACATTCTTATCAACACCTGGATCAAATGATACAATTGAAGTATTACTTGCTGGCGATGCTGACCTTGTTGGACTAGAATTACTTGGTATTGAAAACCATGATCTAATTACAGTTGACAGTAGTGGTAATGTAACACTACAAGGCGAACTAGATATGGCTAGTAACAAAATTGTTAATGTTACAGATCCAACTTCAGCACAAGATGCCGCTACTAAAGCATATGTAGATTCTGTTGTTACTGCCGCTGATTTAGATATTGCTGGTGACTCTGGCACAGGTGCCGTAGATTTAGATAGTCAAACATTTACTATTTCAGGAACTGCTAATGAAATAGAAACAGTTGCCAGTGGACAGACTGTTACACTTGGGTTACCATCAACCATTACTGTTGATGTTACTGGTAATTTAACTGGTAATGTTACTGGTACAGTCAGCAGTATAGCAAATCATAGTACAACTGACTTAACAGAAGGTACTAACTTATATTACACAAATGCTAGAGCAGATGCTCGCATAGCAGCCGCTGACACAGATGATTTAAGTGAAGGCACAACTAACTTATATTATACAAATGCCAGAGCAAGAGCTTCTATTAGTGCCACTGGTAGTTTAAGTTATAACAGTACTACAGGTGTTATATCATTTACACAAGGTAATACTGACACAGTAGCAGAAGGTTCAACTAACTTATATTATACTAACGCCAGAGCAGATGCTCGCATTGCGTTACAAGTAGGTGCTAATTTAGATCTTAGTAGTAAAACTACAACTGATTTAAGTGAAGGTACAAATCTTTATTATACAAATGCCAGAGCAGATGCTCGCATTGCGTTACAAGTAGGTGCTAATTTAGATCTTAGTAGTAAAACTACAACTGACTTAACAGAAGGTACAAATCTATATTATACTAACGCCAGAGCAGATGCTCGTATAGCAGCCGCTAGTATTACTGATCTTAGTGATGCTGATCAAACAGTACGCACTACAGATAATGTAACCTTTGGAAATATTACCACTACAGGTTATATAGCTGGCCCAGCAACTTTAACAATTGATCCAGCAGGTGTTGGAGATAACACAGGTAAAGTTGTTATCGCAGGCGACTTACAAATAGATGGTACAACTACAACAATTAACAGTACAGTAGTTAGTGTAGATGATTTAAACTTAACATTAGCAAGTGGTGCCGCAAATGCTAGCGCAGCAAACGGCGCAGGAATAACTATAGACGGAGCCAGTGCTACATTCACATATGTAAGCGCAAGTGACCGTTGGACAATGAATAAAGACTTGGCTACTGATTTAGTAGGTAACGTTACTGGAAATGTAAGTGGTAGTGCTGGAACAGTAACTAGTTTAAGTAATCGTAGCGTAGGGGATCTTAGTGATGTTGATATTACTACAACAACTCCAACTAACAATCAAGCACTTGTATGGGACAACGCAAACAGCAAATTTATTCCTGGAGATAGTTTTAGTCAAAGTGATTTTGATACTGCTTTTACATCAAAAGACACAGATGATCTAAGTGAAGGTACAACTAACTTATATTATACAAATGCCAGAGCAGACGCACGTATAGCAGCTGCTGACACAGATGATTTAACTGAAGGTACAACTAACTTATACTTTACAGATGAACGTGTTGATGATAGAGTAGCAAACTTAATTGTTGGTGGTGTAAACGTTACAACAACATATAATGATGCGGCTGGAACACTTGAAGTTAAAGTACCATATGAAAATATTGATGACCGAGTAGCTAGTATATTAACTGGATCAAATGGTATAAGTGTAACCTATGATGATCCAAATGCTACAATAACAATAGCAACAACAGATACAGATGGTATAACTGAAGGTTCAACTAACCTTTATTATACAAATGCCAGAGCAGATGCTAGGATTGCGGCTGCTGATACAGACGACCTAAGTGAAGGAACTACAAACCTTTATTATACAAATGCTAGATTTGATACAAGATTTACATCCAAGTCAACCACTAATTTAAGTGAAGGAACCAACCTTTATTACACAGATGCTAGAGCAGATGCTCGCATTGCATTACAAGTAGGTGCTAATTTAGATCTTAGCAGTAAAAGTACAACTGACTTGTCAGAAGGCACAAATCTATATTACACGGATGCTAGATTTAATACTGCGTTCACATCAAAAGATACAGATGATTTAAGTGAAGGTACAACTAACCTTTATTATACAAATGCTAGAGCAGATGCTCGTATTGCAGCAGCTAGTATTGATGACTTAACTGATGTAGATATTACTACAGCGGCACCAACCAATAATCAAGTACTTGTTTGGGATAATGCTAATAGTAAATTTATTCCTGGAGATGCGGCGGCAGACTTTACGGACTTAACTGGACAAATTGCAGCTTCACAAATACCTAACAGTATTATTACAAGCGCAATGTTAGACCCAACAAATGTCTTTAGTCAAGAATTTACAGCAAATGGCTCAACAAGCGCATTTACTTTAAGCACTGATCCTGGAAGTAAAAATGCGATACAAGTTTTTATTGATGGTGTTCCTCAACGTGCTAGTAACTATACAGTAGTAGGTACAACTCTTACATTAGGTGGTACACCAGTTAATGGACAACTTATAGAAGTTCGTGGATATGGTGTAGCCTTACCAGTTGGCACAGTAGCAGATAATAGTATTACAGGACCTAAACTACAAGATGGTACAATTACAGCAGATAAAATTGCGGCATCTGCTTATGCTAGTGAAACATTTACTGGTGACAATTCAACAACAGCATTTACTTTAAATACTGCGCCAGGAGCGGCACAGTCATTATTAGTTATGGTAGAAAATGTTATACAGGAACCAATTGAAAATTATACAACTAGTGGTACTACATTAACATTTACAGGTACACCAGCTCTTAACGCAAGAATTTATGTACGTTATCTAGGATTACCATTAGCAAATGCTCTAGTAGACAACAGCGTAACAAACGCAACACTAAATTTAACATACACTAGTAACCAGTATACAGGTGATAATACTACAACAGCATATACAATTGCTAGTGGACACACAATAAATAGTGTACTAGTAGTATTAGATGGATTGATATTACCGCCCAGTGATTACAGTGTTAGCGGAACAACATTAACATTTGGTAGTGCGCCACTAACTAGCCAAAGTATAGATATAAGGTACATGCCAGTATGAGTAACAGTAGAGTAAGAGACTTAGCAGATAATAATATAGTATTTGTGGATGGAATTTCCACTTTAGACATAACTGAAAGCAATAATTTATTTTTTACTAATGCTAGAGCAGATGCTCGCATAAGTTTAAAAATGATAGATGAAGACAATATGTCATCTAATAGTTCAGCACACATGCCCACACAACAAAGTGTAAAATCATATGTTGACACAGAAGTTTCTGGCTTAGTTGATACTGCTCCAGGTACACTAGATACACTAAATGAGTTAGCAGCCGCCTTGGGAGATGATGCTAACTTCAGTACAACAGTTACAAATAGTATTGCCGCTAAACTACCACTAGCTGGTGGAGCAATTACCGGCAATGTAACTTTTGGAGATAATAACAAAGCTATATTTGGAGCTGGGTCTGATCTACAGATTTACCATGATGGAAATCATAGCATTATTGAAGATGCTGGTACTGGCGCAATTAAAATAAAGGTCGGTGACTTTCGTGTTGAAAACGCTTCTGGCAATAACCTCATAAAAGGTGTTGGAGATGTTGCAACTCTTCATCATGCTGGTACAGAAAAACTAGCTACAACATCAACAGGCAT
>ENA-ORDA01003026-ORDA01003026.1-marine-metagenome-genome-assembly--contig:-NODE-3026-length-12134-cov-5.875093_pt1 | contig 12134 bp, 12 predicted proteins | sample MGYA00237778_ERZ508506 | MGnify/ENA primary metagenome ERZ508506 (study PRJEB26177, sample SAMN06267891) | marine metagenome | isolation source: Monterey Bay, California, USA | place: Pacific...
TTTCCGACTGCAATGGAACCGCCTTTAACATAATATCCGTGATAAGAGGGAACTGTTGCAATAAGAAATGCAAATATTAATGTCTTTATAAGAGCGTATTGAACTAAGAAAGGATTAAAATCTAGCTGTAAACCTTGCATATAATCAATCTCCGAAAACATTGAGGAGGTAAAACCTGCTACCCATCCACCGAAAATTCCAAGAAACATGGCTAATACAATTAAGAATGGATAAAAGAAAACTGTTGCCAAAACTTTTGGAAGTACTAAATGATTTAGAGAATTAATTCCCATCACTTCAAGTGCATCTATTTGTTCAGTAACTCTCATACTTCCAATACTTGAAGTTATATAGGAACCTACTTTTCCTGCTAATATAATAGAGCAAAAAGTTGGTGCAAATTCTAAAATTACAGAACGTTTTGTTGCAAACCCTACTAAATATTTAGGTATAAGAGGGTTTTCAATATTCAAAGCTGTTTGAAGAGCAATAACACCTCCAATAAAGAAAGAAATAAATATTACAATTCCAACAGATTTTAATCCAAGTTCATCAAACTCCCTAAAGAGAGCTTCTCTAAAAACTCTTCCTCTCTGGGGTCTTTTAAAAACCTGACCAAGCATCATGAAATATTTACCGATATGTTTAAGGTAAGTCATTAATAAATGTTCTTTATGCTAAAATATTAAAATATCACTAACCTTAGGTATAATAACAAACATTAAAATAAAATAATTGCACTAGTAATCTACAGCTTATATTTTAGGCAGAAAAACTTCAGCCATCATGCAACGCGCACTTCCACCTCCACAAGCTTCAATAGTATCTAAAGAACTTGAAATTATTTTACAATGATTATTTATTTGAGCTATCTGTGAGGTGGTTAATGAATCATAAGCAGCTTGACTCATTACTAAAAATAATTCATTGTCTGTGCCTCGAACTTGTAACATATTACCTGCAAAGCTAGCTACTTGTTCTTCTGAAATTTCAATAACCTTTTTACCATCCTCTTTTAAATGTTTCAAAACATTTTTTCGCTCTTTTTTATCATCTATGCTTCCCAAACAAATGACAGCAAATGTTTCAGCTAAACACATCATTACATTTGTGTGATATATGGCTTCTCTTTTGGAATTCACAGTTTGATTAGCAGTGAAAATTACTGGAGTATATTCAAAATCTTCACAAAACTCAAGTAATAAATCTTCATCAGCTCTTGGTGATAAAGCACAATATGCCTTTCTATTAATTCTATCTAATAATAAACTTCCTGTTCCCTCAAGGAATACATCATGTTTTTCAGCATCAGAATAATCAATTATGGTTTTAATTATAAACCCTTCCTCCTCTAACTTATCTAAAATGTCTTCTCTCCTCTCTAATCTTCTGTTTTTTGCAAACATGGGATACAAACCAACTGTACCATTTTCATGAAAAGAAATCCAATTATTAGGAAATATGGAATCTGGTGTATCTGTATTTTCTTCATCTGATATTACAACAACTTGCACACCAAAGGATTTAAGTTTTTCTACATAGGCGTCAAATTCTCTTTGAGCTTTACCATTAACAGAGAAAGGCAATATATTGTCTAAAACTTTTTGGTAATAATTGTTTACAGCTGTTTGCTCATTCATCCTAAAGTTAATAGGGCGAATCATTAAAATTGAATTAGTGGTTTGTAACATGATCATTAATTTCGTTCACAAAATTATTACTTTTTAGCTTCCAAAAAAAAGAAGCGTCCTTTAAAATTAAAATAAATAATTAACAAGTCATTGAGTTTTATTTAACAAAATTTAATATCTATTTTGTTTAACAATAACATAGTTTTGTTGAACACAATTTAAAAATTATATTTATGAAAAATTTATTTAAAATTATCCCAATTTTATTAATCTCATTAACTACATTACAATCTTGTAACAATAATGATGATGAAAATGTTCAAGATGTTAGCACTATTGTTAACCTAGCAGTAGATTCTGCAGATTTAACAAGTTTAGTTGCAGCATTAGACAGAGCCAATTTAGTTTCTGCTTTAAATGGTGAAGGACCTTTTACAGTCCTAGCACCTACAAATGACGCGTTCGCAGCATTTCTTAGTGCCAATAATTTTAATAGTTTAGAGGAAGTACCTGTAGACATCTTAACAAAAGTATTACTTAACCATGTAATCAGTGGCTCTTTGATATCTACTGATCTTTCTACGGGGTATGCTAACACCTTAGCTACCAGTGCAGCTTCACAGACACCATTATCTATTTATGTAGATACCTCTAATGGAGTCAGATTTAATGGTGTTTCATCTGTATCAGCCGCAGACATTTTAGCAGTGAATGGAGTCATTCATAAAGTTGATGCAGTTATTGGTCTACCAAACATAGTAACATTTGCAACTGCAGATCCTAACTTTTCAACTTTGGTGAGTGCATTGACCAGAAGCGACTTAACTACAGATTTTGTAGGTGTGTTATCTACAGACTCAGCTACTGCACCAGCACCATTTACAGTTTTTGCACCTATCAATGATGCTTTCAATAGACTATTAACAGAATTAAATTTAGCTTCATTATCAGAAATAGACGAGCCTACACTAGATGTTGTTTTAAAATACCATGTTGTAGGAGGAGCTAATGTATTAGATTCTAATTTAACTGATAACCTAACAGTTAGTACACTAAGTGGAGACATTACTGCAGACATTTCAGGAGGAGCAAGATTAACTGATTCTTCTGGAAGAGTAAGTGATATAATTGCAACTAACGTGCAAGCAAATAATGGAGTGATTCACGCTATTAATAATGTTATTTTACCTTAAATTTTACAACCCTCACAAAATAATAAAGTCCATCGTTATGATGGACTTTTTATTTGATTTAAAGATTAAAAAAAATAATCTTAATCTATATAGAATAATTTTTCACTAGTTTATACCTAAATAACTTTTTCTCAAATTACTAACTTGCTAATGCAAAACTTATTTATCCCTGATTAAAGGTAACGTAGAACATCTTAGTAACCCTTCTTGTTTAGAAATTTCTGAGTAAGGTACTTTTTCTACTGTAAAACCTTGTTTCGAAAGCCATGTATTTAGTCTAGTAAATTTTTTTTCTGAAACTATTACATCTTCAGAAATGGAGAACACATTACTATTCATTTGATACATCTCTTCTTTTGTAATTTCAAATACATTTTTTTTACCAAAAAAATCCACTAGCCAATTGAATTCTTTTAGGTTTAAAAATCCGTTTTTATGAATAATTGCTTTGTTTGTTCCTATTGGTTGAAAGCAACAATCTAAATGAAGTGCATTTTCTTTTGCATTATCATTTGATTTTCTTAATTCAAAAGATTTTACAATTTTATGTGGGAACAATTCCTGTATCGCTTTAACAGCATTCATATTGGTTCTTGCAGTAATAAAATCTGGATAATCTTCTCCAGAGTAGGTCCCAATAAAAATATAATTATTCCATGGCATCACATCACCTCCCTCAACATGACATTCTTCGGGCAGTGTAATTTTATTCTCGTTTGGAATTTCATCTAAAATATAATCTATTGCCTCTATCTCTTGGTCTCTATCTGGTAATATATTAGCCTTAATAAACTTATCTTCAATTACAAAGCCAATATCTCTAGAAAAAATTTGATTGTAATTATCAATGGTTTTTGGCCTGTAGACCAGAATATCATGTTTTTCAAACACTTTAGCTACAGATTCCATTTCAATTATCATATCGTGCTCAGAAGGGTAAGTACCAGCTTTTACATGTATTTTGCTTTTAGGGTCATAACACTGCTCTAAAGTGGGAGTAGGACCATTATGAGTAGCTATTCCTAGCACCACTGCTCTAAGTCTAGAAGTTTCGTTTTGAATATTTAAATTTAACATGTAAAGAAGTAATAAAAATAAATTAACTAAAACAATGTTTAATAGATATAATCCTAAAGAACTTTTTTTAAAAAATTAATACAATTCTATTTTGATTGCTCTACCTTTTTTGAACAGCTTTAAATTTTCTAAAAGTTTCTCCTGTATAAATTTGACGAGGTCGTCCAATAGGCTCTTTTCCTAAGCGCATTTCTCTCCATTGTGCTATCCATCCAGGCAAACGTCCAAGTGCAAACATTACGGTGAACATTTCAACAGGTATTCCCATAGCTCTGTAGATAATTCCAGAGTAAAAATCTACGTTTGGATATAATTTTCTGTCAACAAAATATGGATCATTTAATGCCTCTTGTTCTAACGATTTAGCAACATCTAAAATTGGATCATCTATTCCAAGGTCATTTAAAACTTGATCAGCAGCAACTTTAATGATTTTTGCTCTAGGATCAAAGTTTTTGTATACTCTGTGACCAAATCCCATTAATCTGAAAGGATCATTTTTATCTTTGGCCTTAGCCATATATTTTTTTGTATCTCCACCGTCTTCTTTAATGGCTTCAAGCATTTCAAGTACTGCTTGATTTGCACCACCATGAAGTGGCCCCCAAAGTGCAGAAATACCTGCAGATAATGACGCAAATAAACCAGCGTGAGAAGAACCTACTATTCTAACAGTAGAGGTAGAACAATTTTGCTCATGATCTGCATGTAAGATTAATAGTTTATTTAGAGCATCTCTTACTATTGGGTTAATTGTATATTCTTCGTTAGGTTTTGAAAACATCATACTCATAACATTCTCTACATATCCTAATGAATTTGAACCGTAGTTTAATGGTAACCCATTAATTTTTCTCATTGCCCAAGAGACTAAAACAGGAAGTTTTCCCATAATTTTAACGATAGCTCGGTACATTTCCTCATCAGAATCTACATTTACCGAAGAAGGATTAAAAGCCGTTAATGCACTTGTTAATGAAGATAAAATACCCATAGGATGAGCGGTTTTCGGAAATGCATCCAAAATTTTTCTGACATCGTCATCTACAATGGCCTTATCTTTAATATCTGAGTGAAATTTGACTAACTGATCTTTAGTTGGTAACTCCCCAAAAATCAGCAAATAAGCTACCTCTAAAAAATCTGCTTTCTCTGCTAAATCCTCAATGGAATAACCTCTATATCTCAACACTCCTTTTTCACCATTTAGAAAAGTAATAGCACTTTTGCAAGCTCCTGTGTTTTTATAACCTGAATCTATAGTAATTACTCCGTTAGATACTCCTCTTAGAGTTTTAATATCGATAGCTAATTCATTTTCTGATCCTTCTATCAAGGGAAATTCATATGAGTTATCACCGATTTTTAATTTAGCTATTTCTGACATTTTTTATTTAATTTTTATTTTAAAAGAAGTAATACAAAGATAGGTATTTTAGAGGGTTTTTATAAAAAACTTGGATAGTTTTTGAATATGAAAAAATAACACCTAAGTAATCTTAAAATCAATAAAAAAACCTCTTAATTCACATTAAGAGGTTTAAATGCTTTAAACAAATTTATTTATATTTTAAATGCTTTATCTTTTGGAAAGTAAGCAACAGATCCTAATTCTTCCTCTATTCTCAATAACTGATTGTACTTAGCCATTCTGTCTGATCGTGATGCAGAACCTGTCTTTATTTGACCACAATTTAATGCAACAGCTAAATCTGCGATTGTAGTGTCTTCAGTTTCTCCAGAACGATGACTCATTACAGACGTAAAACCTGCATTTTTTGCCATATTAACTGCATCAATAGTCTCAGTTAGTGTTCCTATTTGATTGACTTTAATCAAAATTGAATTAGCAATACCATTTTCTATTCCACGAGATAGTCTTTTGACATTAGTTACGAATAAATCGTCACCTACCAATTGAACTTTATCACCTATTTTATCAGTTAAATATTTCCAACCTTCCCAATCATTTTCATCCATACCATCCTCAATAGAAATAATAGGATAATTAGAAGCTAGTTCAGCTAGATAGTCTGCTTGCTCTTTGCTAGATCTAATTTTTCCTGACTTTCCTTCAAACTTAGAATAATCATAATTACCTCTTTCATAAAATTCTGCTGCAGCACAATCTAAGGCTATCATAATATCATCTCCCAATTTATATCCTGCATTTTTTACAGCTAAAGCAATTGTATCGAGTGCATCTTCTGTACCTTCTAGTGTTGGAGCAAAACCTCCCTCATCACCAACAGCTGTAGAAAGATTTCTATCATGTAAAACTTTCTTTAAGTTGTGAAAAATTTCAGATCCCATTTGCATGGCGTGTGAAAAATTATCAGCTTTTACAGGCATAACCATAAACTCTTGAAAAGCAATAGGTGCGTCAGAATGCGAACCACCATTAATAATATTCATCATAGGCACAGGAAGTGTGTTCGCTGATACTCCTCCAATATATCTATACAGAGGCAGCCCTAACTCATTAGCTGCAGCTTTAGCTGTAGCCAATGAAACACCTAGTATGGCATTAGCTCCCAATTTAGATTTGTTTGGTGTACCATCCAAATCAATCATAATTTGATCAATTTCATTTTGTTCAAAAACAGAAACACCAAGCAATTCTTGTGATATAAGCGTATTTACATTTTCAATTGCATTTTTAACTCCTTTTCCCATATAATTCTTACCACCGTCTCTTAACTCAACTGCTTCGTGCTCACCAGTTGACGCACCAGAGGGCACAGCTGCTCTACCGGAAATTCCGTTTTCCGTTGTAACATCTACTTCAATTGTTGGATTTCCTCTAGAATCAAATATTTGTCTTGCGTGAATGTTTATGATAATACTCATTTTAATGAAATTTTTGTTTTATTTATTGGCTAAATTAAACAATATGGAGGTGTTTTATTTACAAAGAAGCATATTTATTACGAAAACGATTTCAACTATTAATTTAGGATTGCCCGAATTCAAAAAAAATAGATAGTAAAAAAAAACCCACTCCTAAGAGTGGGAAAAATTGCTATGAAAAAGAAAGTGATGTTAGACATCACTGATACAAAAATAACACTAATTATTAGTTCAACAAAAGAAAGTATTAAAAAATTAATAACTTTTTTAAAAAAAAAACAATAATATTAGTGAAAATTTGATAATTCATCAAAATGAATTAACATATGTAAATTATTGGATATTTTCAATAAATTGATCAAATAGATAATCTGCATCATTTGGACCTGGACTTGCTTCTGGATGATACTGAACTGAGAAACAGTTTTTGTTTTTTAAGCGAATACCAGCTACTGTATGATCATTTAAATGAACATGAGTAATTTCTACATCTGGATGCATTTCAGTCTCTTCTCTATTTATGGCAAATCCGTGATTTTGAGAAGTAATTTCTCCTTTACCAGTGAGTAAATTTTTAACTGGATGATTAATTCCTCTGTGTCCGTTATGCATTTTATAAGTAGATATTCCGTTTGCTAAAGCTATAACTTGATGGCCTAAACAAATACCGAATAAAGGTAAGTCTCTTTTAATAATCTCTTTGGCCAACTGTTGTGCTTGTTTGAGAGGTTCTGGATCTCCAGGACCATTAGAAATAAAATAACCATCTGGATTCCATGAATGTAGATCTTCAAATGAGGAATCGTATGGAAATACTTTTACATAAGCTCCTCTCTTTACAAAGTTTCTTATAATATTTTTCTTAATCCCTATGTCTAGAGCAGCAACTTTAAAATCTGAATTTTCATCACCAACAAAATAGGGCTCTTTTGTAGAAACTTTAGACGCCAACTCCAAACCTTCCATAGAAGGGACATTGGATAATTGAACTTTTAGGTTATCAATATTATCTATTTCTGTGGAGATAATTGCATTCATAGCTCCATGGTCTCTTATGTAAGAAACTAGAGCCCTAGTATCAACATCTGAAATAGCTACTAAATTATGTTTTACAAACCAGTCTTTAAGATTTCCACTTGAATCTACTCTAGAGTGTTCAAAACTAAAATTTCTAACAATTAAACCAGAAATTTTTATCCCATCAGATTCAACTTCAGAGGGGTTTACTCCGTAATTTCCAATGTGAGCGTTGGTGGTTACCATAATTTGACCAAAATAGGATGGGTCAGTAAATATCTCCTGATACCCTGTCATTCCTGTATTAAAACAAATTTCTCCAGTTACTGTTCCTTCAATTCCAACAGATTTACCATAAAAAATAGTTCCATCTGCTAATAAAACTAATGCTTTTTTTCGTTGTTGATATTTCATTGAATTCGTTTTCTAAATTTGGTCTTAAAAAATTTAGGTAAAAATAGGGATATTTATTTTTAATTTAATTTTTTATCAAAAAAAAAGGCAACTAAAATAGCTGCCTTTTTTTAAAAATTTAAACTTAAAAGATATTATCTAAATTAGATAAAACTTTTTTAAGATCGTCTATACTCTTATATGACAACTTGTTAAGAGAATAATACTTCATGATAGATTTTTTCTCACTTTCATTAGATGCAAATGATTCCAAAATATACTTTTTCTTTAATCTAAATTCTTTGGTAGTTTTTTGATTATGAATGTAAAGAGTTTGTTTGTGTACTAGTTTATCATTTTTTCTAGCCAACATTGGATTTACAGAACCTTCAACTAACTTTACATTATGAAAATTTAAAATAGAAACTTTATCTGACTCATAAATTACTTCAAAAACTCGATTTCCAATCTTTGATTCTATTTTTTTAAAAACCTTTCCTAAAATATTAATATTATCTATTTTTTTCATGTCAAGAACAAATACCGAATCTTGTGATATTTTAGTAACTAGTCTATTAGTTCTTAAATTAAAGTTGATGTTGTCTAATGTAAAAGTTTTATTATCTTTTGATTTAACTACTACTGGATAATTTTTCCAATCATCAAATAGGAAAATAGATCCATCCACAGTCCTTGGTGGATTTACAAATCTCATAGCACTTCCATACTGACCATTTCCAGATCCATTAGAGTTACCTGATATTCCACCTATACCTATAGTATTGTTATCACTAACATTAGTTGATGAACTTTGTGAATATCCAACCAAACTAATTGATAAAAATAATAATGTTATAATTTTCATTTTTTTCATTTTTTTCATTTTTTTTATTTACACCTTTAGAGTAAGGTGATTAGACTTTAAAATAGTTGCGTGAATTATAAATTTTACTGAGTAAAAATATATAAAAAAAAGAGCAAGCTAAAATTTGCCTGCTCTTTTTAACATTTATTTAAAAACATTTGTTTATTCTTCAGATTTTTCTTCCTTAGCCGTATCAACTACTTCGTTTGAAGCTACAACCTCGTCAGATTTCTTTCTTCTACTTCTACGTGTAGTTTTCTTTGCTTTATTTCCTTTAGGATTATAGATTTCATTGTAATCAACCAATTCTACCATGGCCATAGGTGCATTATCACCCTGACGATTTCCTAATTTAATAATACGAATATAACCTCCTGGTCTATCTGCAATTTTTACTGAAATTTCTTTAAAAAGTTCTGTTACTGCATACTTATCTCTTAGGTAACTAAAAACAACTCTTCTATTATGAGTAGTATCTGATTTAGATTTTGTAATTAAAGGCTCAATAAATACCCGTAATGCTTTTGCTTTTGCAACAGTAGTATTTATACGCTTGTGTTCTATTAAAGAACAAGCCATATTTGCTAACATTGCTTTTCTATGAGCTGTTTGCCTTCCTAAATGATTAAATTTCTTTCCGTGTCTCATGACGTTTGTTTTATGCTTTCATCTTGCTCAACTCTCTCTGAGGTGCAAATTATGAAAGGTTAATCTCTATCTAATTTATATTTTACTAAATCCATTCCAAAATTTAATCCTTTTACATTCACTAGTTCTTCTAGTTCAGTTAATGATTTTTTACCAAAATTTCTAAATTTCATTAGATCACTTTTATTAAAGGAAACTAAATCTCCTAATGTATCAACTTCTGCCGCTTTTAAGCAATTTAATGCTCTAACAGAAAGATCCATATCTATCAATCTAGTTTTTAATAACTGACGCATATGAAGAGATTCCTCGTCATACGTTTCAGTTTGAGCAATTTCGTCTGCTTCAAGGGTTATTCTCTCATCAGAAAATAACATGAAATGATGTATTAAAATCTTTGCAGCCTCCGTTAAAGCATCTTTTGGATTTATTGAACCATCGGTTTCAATATCAAAAATTAATTTTTCGTAATCTGTTTTTTGCTCTACACGAAAATTCTCGATAGCATACTTAACATTCTTAATTGGTGTGTATATAGAATCTGTAAAAATTGTACCAATTGGTGCACCTGATTTTTTATTCTCTTCTGCCGGTACAAATCCTCTACCTTTTTCTATGGTTAGCTCCATGTTAATCTTAACAGATTTATCCATGTTACAAATTACTAAGTCTGGATTCAATACTTGAAACCCAGAAATAAATTTTTGTAAGTCACCTGCAGTAAGTTGATCTTGCCCTGAAACGGCAATAGAAACGGTTTCTCTGTCAGATTCTTCAATTTGCTTTTTAAATCTAACTTGCTTAAGATTTAGAATAATTTCAGTTACATCTTCTACAATCCCTTTGATTGTAGAAAACTCGTGCTCTACACCATCTACTCGTAATGATGTAATTGCAAATCCTTCAAGAGAGGATAATAATACTCTTCTTAAAGCATTTCCTACTGTTAAACCAAAACCTTGTTCTAAAGGTCTAAACTCAAATCTACCAGAAAAATCTGTAGATTCAATCATAATAACCTTATCAGGTTTTTGAAAATTTAAAATTGCCATGTGTTTTCTTCGTTTTAATTGTTAGTTGGTTGCGCGGTTTATGAGCGTGAAGAATTGCAAATAAACCCTTTGGCCAAATACCAATGTGGTTAATTTATTATTTAGAATATAATTCTACTATTAATTGTTCTTTAATGTTTTCTGGTATTTGTAATCTCTGTGGAGTTTTTACAAAAGTACCTTCTTTTTTATCAGAGTTCCAACTTAACCATTCGTAAACGGCACTGCTAGATGCTAAAGAATCTTCAATAGCTTGTAGTGATTTAGATTTTTCTCTAACTGCAACTACATCTCCTTCTTTTAGAGAATACGATGGAATATTAACAAGTTCTCCATTGACTGTAATATGTCTGTGAGAAACTAGTTGACGAGCACCTCTTCTTGATTTTGAAATACCTAAACGGAAAACTACATTATCTAAACGAGCTTCACATAATTGTAATAAAACCTCACCTGTAATTCCTTTTGAGGAAGATGCTTTTTTAAATAAATTACTGAATTGACGTTCTAATATTCCGTAAGAATATTTAGCTTTTTGCTTTTCCATTAATTGGACAGCATATTCTGATTTCTTTCCTCTTCTTTTAGCATTTCCATGCTGTCCTGGAGGATAATTTCTTTTTTCGAAACTCTTGTCAGCTCCGAATATTGCCTCGCCAAATTTACGAGCAATCTTTGTTTTTGGTCCTGTATATCTTGCCATTTCTTTTGTTTTGTAATAGGGATTATGAATTAAGGCTTACTCCTTCGATAATCTGATTCCTATCAATTAAAATTTATTATACTCGTCTTCTTTTTGGTGGACGACAACCATTGTGAGGTGTTGGAGTAACATCAATAATTTCTGTTACTTCAATCCCTGAATTGTGAATAGATCTGATAGCAGATTCTCTACCGTTACCCGGTCCTTTCACATAAACTTTTACTTTACGTAACCCTGCTTCGTGAGCAACTTTAGAACAGTCTTCAGCAGCTAATTGAGCAGCATAAGGAGTATTCTTTTTAGATCCTCTAAATCCCATTTTTCCAGCTGATGACCATGAAATAACGTCACCTTTCTTGTTTGTTAAAGAAATAATGATGTTGTTAAATGATGCTGTAACATGAGCTTCTCCAGTAGACTCTATGATTACTTTACGTTTTTTTGAACTTGTTTTTGCCATAATATTTTGGTATTTAGCAATAATGCCCTAGTAAATTGTGTCATTAACACGGCACACTAGTTAGTTAAAGCTTTTGTAACTTATTTTTTCTTGTTAGCTACTGTTTTTCTCTTACCTTTTCTTGTTCTAGAGTTGTTTTTTGTTCTTTGCCCTCTTAAAGGAAGACCAACTCTATGACGAATACCTCTCTGACATCCAATATCCATTAGACGTTTGATACTTAACTGTACCTCAGAACGTAATTC
>ENA-ORDA01003027-ORDA01003027.1-marine-metagenome-genome-assembly--contig:-NODE-3027-length-12130-cov-5.295777_pt1 | contig 12130 bp, 30 predicted proteins | sample MGYA00237778_ERZ508506 | MGnify/ENA primary metagenome ERZ508506 (study PRJEB26177, sample SAMN06267891) | marine metagenome | isolation source: Monterey Bay, California, USA | place: Pacific...
CGCCTTGGATTGCATATGAAGTTTGGGATTCTGAGTCTTCAGACTACCCAGAAGTGTACTCTAAGATTATGCAGAAAGCACTATACGGCCTAAAAGACATTAGAATAAATAGTAGGATTAATATGCAAAATCTAGAACGTGATAAAGGGACCACTGCACAAAACACAGATATTCATTTTGTCCAATACAGATACCCTGACTACGGTAGACAATTCGCTGGTGCATACCGAGCATTGTTAACCTGGAGAAGATCTCCTATCTTTGGAAGAACCTTGAGCGAGATATTCAACGAGTAGATTTCAGGCGAATTTGAAAGAAATCGGACCCCAGGCTTGAAATGGCTTGGGGTTCGGTTATAATGGGGGCATGACAAACACCGACTACAAATTCACGTTCCCTGCGCCCGACGAATCCTGCAAGGATGTTTTCAACATGGAGTGGACCGAGGCAGGACGCCGTTACAAGATCTACTCGAACGAGGAAGCTGCTTGCTGGCGTATCATTCGACAGCGACCGAAGGGCACCTGGGAGGTCATCGAGGAGTATGACACCATGTACAGCGCACTTCATGCTATCAGTTGCTACAAGGGTCCTTGCGAAGAGGAGACCAAGGAACTGTACGGAGTGATTCGTCAGACGCTTGCATCCCAAAGTTTGGAAGAAATCGAGATGGATTGACCCGCTTCTGATCTGCCATACGGATATTGTCCAGTACGCCTAAAGTTCTTAGGCTCATCTGTCGATAATATCCATATGAAGAACGAAGAAGCACACCTCCTTTGGCCCGCTGTGGCCGTCATTACACTCATTACCCTTTACATTTACTTTACTCCTAGGATTAACCTCCTTGACCTATAATGCGTATTAATCCAAAACTGCCTTCCAAGGACGATGTTATTGTTTCTCTCTCATCTGCGGAGCTTCATCTCATGCATAGCTTGGTTTTTGAGTTAAGTTTCAACCAAGAAATTCCAGCAAAGCTTCGTCCTTATTATACTGATCAATATATTCGTACTTTTCTAACTCACATTAACGAAGCTTCTAATCTTCTCCTTGAAGCAACCTGGAACTGATATGCTGACCGAACTACAATACAACGAACTAGACGCCCGTTACGGCAAACTACTTTACAAGATCTCACACTGGATTACTGGTGATAGAGCAACGGCCACTATCGAAGACAACGTACAGGAATTGTGGCTGGTTCTTTTTGAGACAATCAATACTTTCTCTCGTTTGAATTCGGATGCCTATCCTGAGGGATACGAAGACTTTAAGGACACGGCTCACTGGAACAAGTATGTCAAGACCTCTTTGTGGAACAGTAAGAATAGTCGAGGTAAGAGGATCACTCAAAAGTATAGTATTCAAAAAGATACAGTGACTACTTGGAATAACGATGAGTTGCTTGAGAAGGAGGACTTATCTTACGAGAGTACGGAGTTTAGCCTTTTTCTGGAGGACTTGTCTAACTTCTTGAGCCCAAAAGAGGAGAGCATTGTGCGTCTTCTCGTCAACAACCCGGACATGATTACTGAGACAGGCAACGCGAACACTAGTGCGCTTGCTGATAAACTTAACGACACCTGGGCTCACACTAGCAGCCTGCTTAAATCTCTTGGGGCAAAGCTCCAGAATGAACTATGAAGAAACTAAACGCAGCGATGTTGGCTGGCTTGACAGCCTGTGCAGGAGGAGGATCCTCTGAGACGCTCTCTAAGCCCTCGTACTACCGTTCGGACGAACCAAACGACTCCTTCGTCACACCGAACATGATTGTCCCTGACGGGCCTCTCTACAGCGTGGAGGGAAACATCCATGCAGGGGACCTAGATTGCATCCTTTGCACGGGAACCAATGGTGTCCCTTTCAACGAGACAGGATCAGACAAGACGGTCAACGTGCAGATTGATTATGCTGCTGGCTGGGACTGTGATGTCTACATTGGATGGCAAGATCCTGGAGGCAACGGTAACTTCATCTGGCAAGCGTTTGATGAGTGGGGAGAGGGCCACTTCGACGTAGATGTAACCGTACCTACAGGCGCAGGATGGCTTATGCTTGCGATTGGGCAGAATACATTGAACAATCCTCCTGACGAAACTAGATACACTTTCACCGTGGAGGTATTCTGATGGATAAAATTTATATTAGCGGACAAATCACTGGACTCAAGAAGCAAGAATGTTATAATGCATTCGAGACAGCGATCATGAAGCTCAGGCGACTGAACCTTTTTGGAGTGAGCCCTTACCAGGGAGACGAAGGAAAGACATGGAATGAATACATGAAGCGAGGTATTGAGACAATGATGAATTGTACTGGTATCTTCATGCTGTCCAACTGGAGGGATAGCAAGGGAGCGAACATTGAGCGTGCCCTTGCCATGCAACTAGGGATGAGAGTATACTACGAAGATCTATTTGATCAAGGACACTACAAAAAGGAAGAATGATGGTTGTTATTGGATTTTTTTGCTGGTTATTTGTTTTCTGGTTTGGTTGGAAGTGGTTTCAGTTCACAATCCTAAGTAAATTCATCAGTCCTGGTGGGCAACGAGCTATGACAATTACGGCTCTTAGAGAGCAAAACAAAGTCCTGCGAATGCAGCTTAAAGAAACTAAACGGAGATAAGATATGAACGACAAAACGATGGGGCTCATGTTTGGAGCCATAGGAGCAGTAGCTTTCAACCTAGGCTTTTCAGCGGGTAAGCATCCAGACGACTACATTCCAGTCTGGACAAGCCAAGACGGAGGGGAGATTAGCATGATGATCAATACAGATGAGATTGACAGAGTGGTTCCTATTGCTCCAGAGATCATGAGTAAAGATGATGATGTACAATACATTGAGGTACACTTCTCTGATGGGAAGATGTACAAGGTCTACGAAGACTTCGATGAGTTCATGTCAAGGGTAAGAAGCTCAAGGCGATGAGAGTGATTGTAATCATGGCAAGCACTGAATCTAGTATGGGGTTTGCAGACACAAGAGTAGCTGCTGTGTGTGAGGATTGGTTCGCAGCAGAACAAGAGAAGAAGAGGCTTACGGATTTAGATCCTAGGTCTAAATACCACCTCATTGAGAGAACCCTAACAAGGAGGAAAGAATCATGAGTCATACATTATTTTACGCCGTCGCCTGTGATCAGGATGATGATTGGACACGCATTTGTCACAACAACGCGGTAGCATTAGAGATCAAGGCAGACATGGAAGCAAAGCATTCGCCTAACACTTACACGATTAGCACAGTAGATTTATCGGCGGATGGTGACGAGAACCTAGCAAGGATCTATTGTCAGATGGCAGATGTTACTAATCCAGCAAGCAATGGAGAATGGACATGAACCAAAAAGTCAAAGTAGTAGTAGGTTTCATTATCGGCCTAGTCACAGGTATCATCTTCATGTACTCAGCACAAGAGAAACAACAAACAAGAATGTGTAATGACTGTGTACCCAGAGTACCACTCATTGACCTAGAGGAACAATAACCAAAAAGTCAAATGTACGCATACAGACGCAAGAACAAAGTCGGTAGCACTGTAGTCATAGCAACTGCAATCTATATGATCTTTACAGGATTACTATCACACGTTATCCTACACCTACAATGAAACTCATAAGAGGCATAGGTAACATACTACTAGTCACTGTGGTACTAACCTATGTCTCCATTCTTCTCATTGGTACTCTACTCACATGGTATGAATACCTCACCCACTTTTGGAATTGGATAAACTAATATGGTATTCAGAAGGACTAGAAAAGAGAAGAAAAAGATACGAAAGAGGAGAAAAGCAGCACTCCTCAAATATAAGGATACACATACACCCAAAAAGTCAAACTAAATAAGATGCATATTCCATTTAGAATTCAACACCATAAGCATAGTATACCCAAAAAGTCAAACTACACATGGCTTGAAATACTAGTTTTTGCTTGACCCATTCAAACTCAAATTCAAACATAAACTCAGAATTAGTTCACAAACTAGTTCCACGCACCCCCAAAAAGTCAAATTTAGGCCTTATTGCCCGTATTGAGAATCAAGTAAAATCCTCATTTTTTGTACCGTGAGTTAGGGGTGCCCTAAGGACTAAGTACCGAAAAAGTCAAACTTAGTGCCCAATAGTCCAAAGCTACGCCTCTATAGGCAGGAACCCTACTCTCATTTAGTTAAGAGTAGGGTTCCATTATATACCTAAAAAGTCAAACTTGACTCTAACATGAGCCTCAGTCCCCATCATCAGGCCAAGCATCCATGCTAGTTTTAGGTATATCAAAGCTATGTCCAACTGGGGATATACCTAACCAATCAGTACCTAATTGAATCCCACAAGTTTTAAACATTCTCGCAAGATCTAACACAGTTACTTCTTGTATTCTTCCAGTAGACTCATACATAAGTCCATTCAATTCATTCCGATCAAAGCTAATGCCTTTGATTACATTATCTTCTATTGCAAAGCATAGTTTATTCATATGGATAACCTCCCCACTATTATAGTCGAGAGGTTATCCTATTTCCCTACTAATTAGGTATCATGCTCGCCATCTTGCCAATCAATGAAAGCCTTATCGGCTTTATCAAAGCCATAGATCAAAGCCATAGCGAACTTGATTTGCATTAGCTTAATCATTAGCCTTTCCTGTTCGCTATTGTCTGCGTTTTCGAACCTACTAGAGATTAGGCCACCAGCCTGATCAAAGAAGATGGTAGCCAATTGGTTATCCGTAGTGTTCCCATAAGCTTGATCATTAGAGAACTTAGAAACGGCAAAGCAACCAGCTAGTTCTCGGATAGTCTTATCCATAGCGAACTCACCCTCTTCCAGCTTATTAACTACGAAGGTATAAGCTGCACTCCAATCGTATTCCGTTTTAGTGAATTTGTTCATTAGTCTTCCTCTTTGTTGTTCTTAAGGTTCTGGTTAAGCTTACGCCTAACGAAACGGCTATCGCTCTTCTTAGCGTTATGCCTACGCTTAGTAGACATACCAAAGCGATTGCAGCACGGGCACTTGAAGCCCGCACCACCGTGGGAGACCCTCATGGCCTCGTGGGTCGTCTCAGCGTATCGTCTCATACCATCAGTATACCCGATCCTGGGGGCTCGTGGGGGATCTATCTTGGATCTATTCAGACAAGTTTTTGGGCGTAAGTCCGTGAGATATATGAACTTAGGACTGTCGGCCCCGGCGGCTCCCGCCCCAAAGGGCAAGAGCCAATCCCGATTATTCCTCGGCGACCTCGAACGAATCCCAATCGGTATTTATCTCGTATGGCTCACGCCATCCCAATTCCCACGCAGCCGTGTTATTCATTACCCAATCGGTTTCCTTGTCGGGATCTAATCCATCGGGAACCTCGATCTCTGCTTCGTAGTTATGGAACTCTGTCCAGCGAACAATCTTCTTTGCCATGTTACTAATTAGTGTGAGAGGAAACGGACGGTCTTAGGTGATTGCCAGCACAGGCCACAGTCACCACATGATTTAGCTTTGCCAGTCTGCTCGGGACAATCGAAAGACTTACCCTCGAATGCCTCTTCCGCAGCATACCATTCGGTAGGACCGTTGCTATCGTTACTGGCAGAGATGCGAACAGCCCAGCGAGTAGGATAACGCAGGTTCAAGGACATAACCTCTTTGCCGATCCTATCGGTGCGAGCGGTATAACCCCAGACATGAAGGTTAGGATGAACACACATAAGGCCATCCCAAAAGCGCACATAACCAAGAGTAGGGAAATCACCCAGAACGTGCAAGCGGATAGCAACTTTGTCGTGCTTATCGCATAGTGCAGCAACCTCTTCGGTGAGCTTATCTTCTAGGTCGGGACCATAATTGAAACGATGAGCAAAGGGCATATTGTTACCATAGCAATCATCCCAATGATGACAACTAAGGGGACAAGTAAACCTTTCGCGTAGCGTGAGCGAAAAGATACGAGCGCCTTTCCACTTACCTTTGAGAACCTTAGTGCCTAGCTTTTTGTTATTGCCACCACTCTTCAGGACATTCTTGACGGAATAAGGGTGCTTGACGGATTTCAGATAGCGCGTGTCGTTCAGTTTCATAGCCTCAGTATACCCGATCCAGGAGAGGTTGTGGGCGTGTTCTTCGGTTTTGTTTCGAGTCCTAAGTGTCTGTCACATATGGACTTAGGGCCTTCGGCCCCGGCGGCGAAGCCGCCAAAATCCACAAAAACCCCCCAAAGATCTCACTCGGTTAGGATCTTTGGGGGGCAGGTGGATGGGGAAGAGTGCCGCGAGTAAGACTCAAGCTCGCACCCTCCCCCGTATTTATCAACCCTGGTTCGTCAGGTGACGGGGAAGCGTCTCCCCTTGCGTGGCAGAGTGTGCCGCGCTTGCGCCCATGTGACGGGCATCGGTAGCCGTACCCTCGCGAGGCAGGCATCGGCGCACCTCTTTGTACGCCTCAAGAATCTGGAGCGAGAGATAGGTGTAACTACCGTCAAGCTGAACATCCTGCTTGGAGTCGCGGTACACGCGGGCGAAGATGTCGCCAAGTTGAACCGAGATGCCCTGAAGCTGGGCGAGAGTCGCATCGTTGTCGAAGTTTTTCATAGAGGTCATTATACTGTCTGGAGTGTAGTCTGTCGAGAGAAAAGAAGGGAAAAGGGTGAGATCAGTAGGATTCGTCCATGCCGAATCCAGCGGATGCGAGACCACTCTCATCATCCCAAGAGTCTTCCAGGATGTAGCTATCATCCTGCTCTGACTCCCAACGCCAATCGGCGTCACCATCGGAGACCTCATCATAATCGACGTAGCTATCCGCTTCGTCCATCGGTTGGTCCCACTCGGATGCGGGCGTGCGGTCGGTCGGAAGGGTGGGATCGAAGTCGCTGTTCATTTCGTTCATGCCCATATTGTACTCGATCTTGGTCTCTAGGTGGGGATCTATCTCGGTTCTAGGAGGGGAAACTTTCATGCGTAAGTGCTTGTGGTGTATGGACTTAGGGCCTTCGGCCCCGGCGCGCCCCTGCCCCGAAGGGCAAGGGCAAACCTCATTTGTCAGTCAGTTTTTAGTGCGTCAATGTCTTTGTCAGGGAGAAGGTCACCGATAAGGTCACCCAGCATCTTTTCCAGTTCTTCGAGCGTGAGTTCTTCGTCCATCAGATAATAAAGGTTGCGAGAATGTAGAGGGCCGCTACGGCCAGGATTGAGAGGAAGCTCTCTGCGTCATCACCAAACATCAGACCCAACCTCGCGGTCCACGAAGCTCGGCCATATCAGCCTGAGCCTGTTCGTAGTCGTTTCGCATCGCCTCGACCTGTGCATCGTGCGATGCGTTAGCCTGAGCGATGCCAGCAGAGATGAATGCCTTGGCATCCTCTTCCGAGCAGTGCCAGGACAGGTTGCGCTGGTGACCGTTGAAGGTGACGCGCCACGCTGCCCAGATGGTGAGCCCGTTGCTGTCCTCCGCTTCGTGGTGCCAAGTGTCGCCGTTGCAGTCGCTGATCTTTCCTTTCTTCATGCCCTCATTATACCCGCGTTTGCTCGCTGTGTCGAATGCTTTGTCCGTTCTAGAGGAAGAAAGTGTCGGTCGTAAGTGCCTGTCGAATATGGACTTAGGGCCTTCGGCCCCGGCGCGCCGCGCCTCCCCTGTCAAGGATAATTCTAGCAGTCGATGTATCGTGCGCGATCGTCAGGATGCAGCGTGGTGTATACGCCCTCATAGAGACGGGCAAAGATCGCACGCTTATTGCGGTAGAGATCCACTAGCTCACTAGTAAGCTCTTGATCGTCCCACATGCAAACCCATGAGCCTTGAAGCTCACACATAAGAGCATAGATCTCCATGTCACGCTCATAGGTATCCCACACATCGGCATGGATCTGCTTTAGAGCTTCCTGGAGTTCAATGGCCTTTTGATCTTCCTCTGCTTGCCAGATAGCATCACGGCAATCGTCTGCGGCGAGGGTGTTCCTTTCCATCTTCATGTTCTTTTGGTATTGCTCTTGGTTATACATCAGGAAATCTTGAGGTTGTTAGTGAAGGAAGAGGAAGGAACGTATTTCTTCCAAGAGTTAGGATCTGCGGCTTCCTTCGCCTCCGCAGCTTGCTCTTTGAGAAGGTTAGAGAAATACTCAACGTCTCTCATGATTTGAAGAGTTGACATGAAATCAAATTCTTTGGGACGGAACCCCCACGCATCCTTTTGAAGGTCAGAGAGAAGAGAGATGAGTTCGTCGCGGCTGTGGTCTTCGAGGTACATGACCCCATTATACCCGCGTTAGCTCGCTCTGTCAAAGCCTGGGTCCGTTCTATCTGAAAGAATGTGCGTGCGTAAGTGTCTGTCGAATATGGACTTAGGGCCTTCGGCCCCGGCGCGGGAGGCTCCTCAATCAAGAAGAACCTCCCCCTTTTCTCAGTCTGGCGTCTCGAAAGTTATTTCGATGTGAGACGCTTCCTGCATCTCCTCATCTTCTAGGCCCAGCCACTCGCCTGCTGCCTCGTCCATCTTCTCAAGAAAGTCCTGCATCTCCTGATTGCTCAGGATAGCTCCAAGAGAGAGAGAGTGCCTCAAGACATCACCTCACTAAGCGGGCAGACATCAAAGAAGATATCTCGCTCGATACCTAGACCGAGAGGCCCAACGTGAGCAGCCATTTGGGAGAGCATAACATAACCCAGTTCAGGATAACCCAGGTCACACAAGCCGAACAGCCTAAGATCATCTCCAAGGTCTTCCGCCTCGCTGATATACCAAGTAGAAGAACCAATGGGATCAAAGAATTTCCATCGGGCCTTGCCTTGACCCTTGACACCATCGCAGCCCCACATGATGAAATCACGGAACTCCTGGGTGTTCTTGACTTGGGGGTAGGCTTCGCTCTTGTAGATTGTTTCTGTCTTCATGCCCTTATTGTACTCGATCTTGGTCTCTAGGTGGGGATCTATCTTCGTTCTCATGGCACAAACTTTCGTGCGTAAGTGCTTGTGGTATATGGACTTAGGGCCTTCGGCCCCGGCCCGCCCCTGCCCCGAAGGGCAAGGGCCAAGCCTTTTTTATCGGACTTCCGAAAGGCTCGCCGCGATGCACTCGCGCAGTTGCTCGGAGAGGTCACTAGAAACCTTGGCGATGTCTTCGGTGAACATGGTCACCTCGACCGCTTCCATCTCCTTGCCATCGTACCAATTTTTACGCTTGACTGTGAAGGTGATCCAACCTCGCCCATCGTTGCTGTGGTGAACGTCGGGGATGATCTCGTCACTGTTGTGAATGTTGGTGTGATTCATACGCTCCCCGAAGGGAGCCGCTCAGGGCCTAAATGCTATTTAGACTCGCCCTGTCGAGTGGGGTTCATCAAGCCCCCATGAAACGATGGTTGGAGCCATTAGGCGTCACGAACTGACGGGAGTTCTTGAGGTAACGATTCCAGTAGGCTTTGCACGCATCGCGCGTACCGACCTTGATAGTCTTTTGACTAGCGACCTCCACAATGGTGTAGATGGCGGACTTAGCACTACCGTTCCCGATGCGGAACATGACGGCGTTTTGGTTGGAGCGAACAATGTTGGTGATGTCGTTGAACATTCTGATTTTTTGGGTAGATGTTGGATGATGGGGTCTCCCCCGTGAATGACCTATTATAACCGCTGGTCAGCGTGATTTCAATTCATATCCGCGTTTTTCTTTCGATCAGCAGCGTCTAGCCTGTTAGTGCGAGCGATGCCCTCGTCCAGAGCCTTGAAGCACTGATCCCTCAGGGTCGCGTTCTTCATGGTCATCTTGAACAGAGCCAGCGACTCCTTGGTGTTCATGAGGTTGGCCTTCCCAAACTCGAACCCTGCCGCGAAGATCAGGTCAAGGGTCTCGATGATCTCGCCGTCGCTCATGCTGTCGTCTTTCTTCATGACCCCATTGTACTCGATATGCCTCCCTAGGTGGTGATCTATCTCCGTTCTGAGGGCACAAACTTTCGCTCCTAAGTGCTTGTGGTGTATGGACTTAGGGCCTTCGGCCCCGGCGCTCCCTACCCGAACCGAGCAACCAAATTCCACAGGAACAAATCCTGCAAGGATCGGACTTGAGCGCGAGTCTTGGACTGAGCCAAGCGAGCCCATTTGAATCGCCTATCCTGAGACCAGAAGACGCTATCATCCAGCACCTTGCCACTGAACATGAACGGTCCAGGCTGATCGAAGAACACTGAGCGCAAGGCTCTATCTTTTCTGTTTTGATTCATCACATGTATCGGTAAGCACGGGCCATCGGAGCAAGCTCGTGACACCACTTATCCCTCTGAGCGTAGTTAGTGTGCCTGAAGTTCACTTGATCGTATTCTACGATGTAGCTCCCTTCGAACACCTCAGAAGCACAATCAGCGCCAGGATTGGGCGAAGCAACCCAATCAGCGTAGTCCTCGACCTCGCCCATGTTCCAACCCGTGAGGTACATGTGCGCTGCCTCATGTGCATTGAAGCAGTAAGCGCGAGCAACGCCAGCCCATTGCCCAGGGGTCCAACGGTAGTCGAGCGTGGCCTTGTTCATCATGGTGCAAGCCGAGAGGATGCCAAGGTCAGGGCAGGAGAGATCGGCTTGGGGGAAGACATAGTAGCAGTTGCTGTGGTTCTCTTGGTTCATGTGTGAAATTGTACTCGATGGGCCTGTGAATAGATACATTGGGGAGCGTATTCCGAGCACAAACTTTCATGCGTAAGTGCTTGTGGTGTATGGACTTAGGGCCTTCGGCCCCGGCGCTCCTGCCCCGAAGGGCAAGAGCTAACCTCTAAATCAGAGCCAGGGTGAGGCGATTAGTATACCACCGAACAGAGCCAGGATGATGCCCACGGTGAGGAAGGGCGATTCAGAGCGGGTATATTCGTTGGTGTTCTTGAGCTTCTTCATGAGTAGGTGCCTCCGTTGGTTTGGTGTGCCCTGTCGGCTGTATCGAAATCGGTCTCACAGTCGTCACAGATGTCGATCCAGATATAGCTCTCGGAACGCTCTGCCCAGGGCTTCTCTTGGTTGCAACACTCGCAGATGATGCTCGTTCTGTTGATGTAGTCCATCAGTTGACCTCCATGTGTCGCACGTTGATGTAGTCGCAGCCCGTAGGTCCACCACAGACCCACGACTCCGTGATGTCGCCATAGACGGCTGCGCTGTCCGCCGCCCAGTCGTTCGGACGGTAGCGGTTGCGCCTCCTGAGCGCCTCGGCCTGTGCAGCCTTCAGGGTGCTGAACCCCGCGTAGCTGCTGATGCCTCGGGACGCTTCGCCTTCCTCAACAATGTAGATGATGCTCATGTGTGCCATTATACTCTATTATCGACCATGTGTGGGGGCCTTCTTTAGTTCTCGGTGCGTTTGTTCTCACTTTGATGCACGCCTAACCCCCTGCCCCCTATGCACTTAGGTCACCGGAGGATTTGACGCCGATGGGACTCCTATATGCGTCATCCTGCACCTATATGCAGAGACTCTATTACTTTAAGTCCTCAAAAAAATATAAAAAAATTCCAATATAACTTAAGGGACTCCTAAGCTACATAAGATATAACTCGGAGTTAGGTATGATATATTTAGAAAAATTAGAAGAAGCTAAGAAGAAGAAGGGGCGTTGCTGGACGGGTTACAAGCCTAAAGCTGGTTCGGTCCCATATAGCAAGGGTTCTTGTGTCAAGGAAGCTTACAAGTTAATCGGACTAGCTTTGATTGAAGCTAAAGAGAAGCCTAAGAAGGCTAAGAAGGCTATGGACATTCCGGTCACGGACCGTGCTTCTGCTGATGAGTATCTTAAGACTAGGAAAGAAGAATACGGAAGAGCGGTTAGGGATTTCTACAAAAAGAAGAAGCCATGAAATACTTAGACAAGTTAGAAGAAGGTGCTGCTAGAAAAGCAGGATTGAGCAAGAAGCAGCACAGAAACCAGATGACGGCTGTGAGTCGTGTGACGGCGGCTGAAAGGAAGGCTTCAGGTAGCGAGCCGTCCGATGCTTTTATTCGAGGTGCTAGGAGAGGTGCCACAAAAGAAATCCTAAGTCAACATGAGAGAAAGAAGAAAAAAGCACTTGCGGCTGAAAACACGGGCTACCAACAGATCGGAGATATCTTAGCTGAGGCGATGTTTGGTAAGACCCGTACCAAGG
>ENA-ORDA01003033-ORDA01003033.1-marine-metagenome-genome-assembly--contig:-NODE-3033-length-12113-cov-2.935776_pt1 | contig 12113 bp, 7 predicted proteins | sample MGYA00237778_ERZ508506 | MGnify/ENA primary metagenome ERZ508506 (study PRJEB26177, sample SAMN06267891) | marine metagenome | isolation source: Monterey Bay, California, USA | place: Pacific...
TGCAACAGAATGACCAAAGAGCTGCTTTGCAACCATGAACTCTTTCGGGCTGTTGACCGCATCGACCGCAACCACTTTACCGTCCTGCAAATAAAACTGTGCAAATTGTAAGGTCTCTGGGTTACCTCGAAGCACGGAAGCATCGCCGTCGGCCGAAAATCCCAGCATTTGAAGTTTTAGCTCATATTGATCCGACCAAAACCAGGGTACCGCCGCATAGGCTTTGTCGCCGCCGAGCATGTTGGCAGCGGCGGTGCGGGCTTGCTCCATGGCATTCGGTACCGATTCCAGGCGTAACCTTCGGCCAAGTATGGGATTGGGATGATTGGTGCAGTCGCCCGCGGCATAGATGTCCGGGTGAGAAGTTTGGCAGTGATCATTAACCGTAATGCCATTGTCACAGGCTAAACCGGCATCCAAGGCGAGCTGAATGTTCGGCATAATGCCGATGCCGACAATCACGAGATCTGCTTCGATTTCGGCATCGCCGCACTGAACGTGGGTAACGCCTTGATCCGTGCCGCGAAAACCACTGCAGCCGGTTTCGGTATGAATCTTCACCCCACGGCCTTCATGCAGTTGATGATAAAATGCGCTCATGAAGGGGGTTGTGACGCGTTGAAGAATGCGCGCTTCCATTTCGAGTACGTCCACAGATAAGCCAGCAGAGACAGCGACCGAGGCCACTTCGAGTCCAATATAGCCGCCGCCAACAATGCACAACCGTTTGGCATTTTTCATTTGGGCGCGGATTGCGTCGACATCCGCCACGGTGCGCAGGTAGTGAATCCCGTTTAAGTCGCTGCCTGGAATCGACAGTTTTCGGGGTGTGCTGCCGGTTGCGATCAGTAGTTTGTCAAAATCAAATGTGCTGTCCGCGGTGGTCACCGTTTTTTGGTCAGGATCAATCGCCGTCACGCTTGCGCCAAGATGAACTTCGACGTCTCGGTCGGCATAAAACTTTTCAGGCCGAACCAGGAGTTTCTCTGCTGTCACGGCGCCGGAGAGATACGCTTTCGACAGAGGCGGGCGCTGATAGGGCAGGGTGGACTCCTCGCCAATGAGTACGATTTTCCCGTCAAAGCCTTCTTGACGTAAGCTCGCGACGGCTTGGCCGGCCGCTTGGCCCCCGCCAATAATCACCATTTGAGTCATGTAATTCGCTCCTGGACAGTTTCTGCAATCGCGAAGGATAACACGCCCTGAAGGCCTGTGTCGGGGGGCGAGAGCCAGGCTTAAATCCGCCGCGGCGTAATAGGGTCTTTCACCAGATATTTGGCGAAGGTAAGGCAACGATTGGGGCGCGCCTGTCCTTACAGTAATCGATTTGACTGCCCGAGACGCCTTGCGCGCGTTATGATTCAGCCTTGAGCAAGGCCAGGCCTGTATGAATATTCTCTTGTTATCGCCCTATGATGCGGTGAGTCACCAGTACTGGCGCCGACAACTCACCGCGGGGTTTCCGGCGCATCACTTTGAGGTTGTGACGCTACCAGCCCGGTACTTTGGCTGGCGTGTTCGCGGCAACGCTATGACCTTAGCGGATCGCTTAACGGTAGATCAGGTTGCGCAGGCGGATCTTGTGCTCGCGACTTCGATGACAGACCTTGCAACCTTAAAAGGGCTGGTGCCAGCGATTGCAGGGTTGCCCTGCATTTTATATTTTCATGAAAACCAGTTTGCATTTCCCAGCCGTCAGGCGAGTGACCGGGACGTGGCCGCGCAATTGACGAGTATTTACAGCGCGCTTGCCGCGACCCAGCTGGTCTTTAATTCGGTTTTTAATCGAGATACTTTTTTTGCGGGTGCAAAAGCCTTGCTGAGAAAAATGCCGGATGGTGTCCCCGCTGGAGTGCTTGAGCTGCAGGAGTTGAATGCCCTCGTCCTGCCAGTGCCACTGCCCGACCCGCTCTTCACTAGGACGCCGAGCGTGAGGCGTCCGGACATTGTTTGGAATCATCGTTGGGAACACGATAAGGGTCCAGAGCGGCTCTTGGAAATTGTCCAGGCCTATGTTGCGTCCGGACTGCCCGGTAAATTCCACCTGGTGGGTCAGCAGTTTCGGACGGTACCACCGGCGATCAGTGAAGCGATCGCGCTGCTGAAGGCGCACCAATTGCTGGGAGCGCAAGGATACATCGAAAGCGTTGCGGAGTATCACGCGCTCTTAGCCCAAAGCGAGTTTGTCTTATCAACGGCGGATCATGAGTTTCAAGGTTTGGCTGTGATGGAGGCGATGGCGCTGGGCTGTCTGCCGGTGGTCCCTGACGCCTTGGTTTATCCTGAATATGTCCCGGCAGAAAGTCGCTATACAACGGCTGCCGAGGCTGTGCAGCGCATTTCGCACCCAGCTCGCTACGCGCCCAGCGATTGCGTGGCCCCAATGGCGCTTCAGGCTCAGACCGAATCTTGGCGGGATTTGTTTTTAAGATCGGTGTAAGCCCGCGCCGCGCAACCTCCTTGTGCCAGTGAGGCATGCCGCAAAAATCTTTGTTGCACAATCTTGTCTAGCAGGTGACTGATGAGCCGGCGGGCTAAGCGGTAATGATGACCCGAATGGCATCCAGGCGCGGCGAGACCTGATCTAAAAAAGATAAACCGGCCGCGCGTTTTTCTAGGGTCTGATCGACCTCTTCTTGTGACACTGCCGGATTATGTCGGGCTAAATGAGCAAGCCGATCATGGGCCGCCTCCTGACGCGCGTTGAAGGTTTTGCCCGCCGCTTGTATTTCAACCATGGTTTGCGCCTCAGCCAAGGTACCGGCGAACTGCAGCATGGATTCGATCTGAGCGCGCTGCAATCCAATGAGCTTTGCTAAGGGCTCGGGTTTAGCGGGCAGCGCATCGAGCAGGGGGTCAAAATCAAAGCGAGGCGTCAGATCAATCGGGCCCGGCGCTATGATAAAGCGTAAGAACGGTTGTTCGAGATGCTGCTGGAGTTCCAAGTGTGGGGGTGCGGCGCAGTCTAGGCGATACAGACATTCAACCAATAGGGTACCCGCGGGTAGCGCGGGGCGCTTAATGAGGCTGACACACGCATTCCCGATTTGATCGGATAACATTCGGTCGAGCGCTTGGTTTACGAGGGGATGCTCCCAAGTTAGAAACTGTACATCTTCTCTGGCCAGTGCGGTTGCACGATCGAGTGTGTAGGCAATCCCTTCTTCGGCTATTTCCGGGTATTGCAGGTGACCTTGAGACTCCGCGCTCACGGTGCTGCGGGTTTGAAGCAGGGCCGTTGGCTTGACCAGCTGAACCTGACTCGACAAAGGCTCGAGTTCGAGTCCAAAGAAGCTGAAGGAATCACTCAGGTAATTCGACAGGGGTTTTTGCGCCTCTGCGTCAGATAGCGCTTGGGTAATTCGGTCGCCATCCAAAGCGTCAAAGCTTGCGAACTCGAGTAATAAATCCCGTCCTTGCTCAAGTTTGGTTTGCAGGGTGGTCACCAATTGTTGGGTTTCGCTGATCAGTTTTTCCAGCGCCGTTTGATCGGTTGCTAGGGGAAATTGGTGCCGGAGTTGTTGATGCGCCTCGGCGCCGGCGGGATTCGGCGCGCGAAACAAATCCAAACCGCGATGAAACCAGGCGAACCGGCGGGCAAGTTCAGAGTTTTGAGGACAAGGAATGTGAATGGTCACGGGCTCGATCTGACCAATTCGGTCCAATCGTCCGATCCGTTGTTCGATCAGATCGGCTTGATCCGGCAGGTCAAACATGACGAGCTGGTGGGCGAATTGAAAATTACGGCCCTCTGAGCCTATCTCTGAACAGACGAGCACTTGAGCCCCTTGATCGGGATCCGCGAAATACGCCGCTGAACGATCTCGCGCAATCAGGTCAAGGCCTTCATGAAAACAGCTGCTCTTGAGGCCAAGGCCAAGTCTTAGGTGTTTTTCAACCATCAGGGCTGACGCGGCGGTATGACAAATCACCAAGAACTTATCCGAGCTGCTGCCAATCAATTGACCGAGCCAGGTCAGTCTCGGGTCAGTTGCCGTAATCCCGCTCGAATCAAAGCCGTCGCTGCCGGCAGGCAAGCTGGGTAGTTCAGCCGGTCGGACCCGACGCTCGGTCAGACCCAAAACCTGGGCCCGACGGTTGCGAAACATCGCTTGGGCAGGACCATAGTGATCGAGTAATTGATGCAGTAAGGCGGCATCGCTGAGGGTGTTGGGGGCATTAAGGCGTCCGGCCAGAGCATCCCGTGCTGCCGGTGAGGCGGCAGTATCGGCCTGCCAAGTTTGAATCAAGTCGGCAAGTTCTGTGTAACGGGCTTGTTCAAGAAGAAAGTCGTCGAAGCGGTTGAAGCGAATCGGGTCGAGTAATTGCAGTCGACCAAAATGACCCTCAAGACCAAATTGCTCGGGTGTGGCGGACAGCAATAAAAGGCCGCGGGCCTGTTGGGCTAATTCGCTGGCCGCAAGGTAGGCGTCGCTCGGGGCCGCTTGCGTCCACTGCAGGTGATGGGCTTCATCGATAATGATCAGGTCCCAGGGGCAGGCTAGGGCTTGCTCAAGCCGCGAAGGATGATCCAAAAAGAGATCCAAGGTGCTGATGACCAGCTGTTGGGCCTCGAAGGGATTGAGCGCCGATGCGTTGATCGGCGCGTCTTCCGGTTTTGCCTCAGGCTGCTGCCTGGATTGTGTCGTCGGCGGTAAGCCGTGCTCAGCTGATAACGGATCGTGTGCTGTCGTATCTTCATTGATCGGTCCATAGGCATCCTCTGCCGCTGGATCGTCGATCCTGGATCGATTTTGGTCCTCAATTGCCGCACAACGAGCATCGTCGAGCACCGTAAATTCAAGATTAAATCGCCGGATCATCTCAACCAGCCATTGCACCTTCAAGGGTTCGGGCACCAGGATCATGACCCGTGAACCGCGTCCGGTTTGGAGCATTTGGGTCAGCACCAAACCGGCTTCAATGGTTTTGCCTAAACCCACTTCGTCGGCTAGCAGCGCCCGGGGCGTTTCCCGCTGGGCCAGTTGGTGGGCGATATAGAGCTGGTGTGGCAAAAGCGCGGTTCTAGGGCCAAGTAATCCTCGAAAGGGTTGCTGGGCGAGTCTTGCCGCCTGTTTGAGGCTCTGATGTCGCAAATTAAAGGCCTCATTCGGATCGATTTGATTGAGAAATAATCGATCTTGGGGCTTACTAAATTGTAGCGTGGCGTCCAGTTCTGTTTCAGGAAGGTCTACCGGCCCGCTTGGGGCGTGATAACGATAAAAGAGCAAGCCATCGACCTCAAAACTGGCCTGAACCTCGAAGCGAGCGCCAGCACGGGTTCTAAGGGTATCGCCTTCATGGAACCGGGCGCGCACAAGAGGCGCATCCGCTTTGGCGTATTGCCGATTGGTTTCAGCGGCTGAAAAGGCGCACGTGACGGTTCGATGGTCGGTTTCCAATATTAGACCAAGGCCCAATTCGGGCTCGCTGCGACTGACCCAACGCTGCCCTGGTTTAAATTCTTCCATGCTTCGGTAATACTCCGGGAGTTAAAAAAGATCGAGGATGACTATGAACGACCAAACTCAAGTTGAGATCGAAGCGCAAGCGTTTAGACGGTTACTTGCGCATTTAGACGAGCACAAAGCGGTTCAAAATATCGATTTGATGAACCTGGCGGGGTTCTGTCGAAACTGTTTGAGCAAGTGGTATCGCACAGCGGCTGAGGATAAAGGAATCGCTTTGGATTATGAAGCGGCGCGTGAGCGAATTTATGGCATGCCCTATGCCGATTGGAAGGCGTTGTACCAGACGCCGGCAAGCGGGGAACAAAGCGCTGCGTTTGATGCGAAAACCAGTGATCCGACCTAAACTGCCATTTTAGCCTTGATGGCGGCGTGGCTTTCATAGTGCGCAAGCGTGAGGTCTGCCAGTTCAAAATCATCGATTGTGGTCTGCCCCCGATCTTTAATGACAAGAGTCGGGCTGGGCAGCGGCGCACGTTGGAGTTGCGCCTTCACCTGCTCGACGGCATCGAGATAGATGTGTGCATTGCCAATGGTGTGAATGAACTCGCCGGCGACGAGTCCCGTTACCTTCGCAACCAAATGTAATAGCAGCGCATAGGAGGCAATGTTGAACGGCACACCCAGGAACATATCCGCCGAGCGCTGATACATCTGTAATGACAGGGTGTTGCCGGCGACAAAAAACTGGAAAAAGTTATGGCAGGGCGGTAACGCGACCTGATCAGGATCAATCTCGGCAGGATTCCAAGCATTCACAATAATACGCCGGGAATTCGGGTTGTGTCGGATCAGTTCAATAGCATCGGCGAGTTGGTCGATGACGCGGCCAGAAGGCGATTGCCAAGCCCGCCATTGAACGCCGTAGACGCGCCCCATGTCGCCATCGTTCTCGGTCAACCCGAGACGCGCTAAATAGTCCGCATAGTTTGCGTCCCAAATTTTATTTTGGGGATATACTTTTTTGAGGTCATCGATCTTGCTTGAGCCCGAAATAAACCACAAAAGCTCGGAGGCCATCACCTTCCAGGCTAATTTCTTTGTGGTCACAGCGGGGAACCCATCTCGCAGGTCATAGCGCGCGTGCAGCCCAAAATAGCTGAGCGTCCCAACACCGGTGCGGTCATCGCACTGGGTGCCATGCTCTAGTACTTGCTTGAGCTGTTGAAGATAAGTCTGCATGAGTTTGCGTTACGGTGGGGCGCTTAGCCGCACTTAGAATCTCCGCAGTTCAGGCAGGTCATGCAGCCATCCATCATGACCATCGCGGTCGTCAGGCATTTCTGGCAAAGCTGTGCGCCTGGCGGGAATGCGTTTGACTCAGTTTCGGCTGGCTCAACGCCTTCGGCTTGCGCGCGCTTTTCATTCATCATCGCGACGTGCTCACTCGACAACGCTTGGTCCTTGATAAGGCCAATCCTGCGCATATGACGATCCAATACTTCTCCGATCTCGGCGACAAGTGACGGCATAAACCGGCCGCCTTTTTTGAAATACCCGCCCTGTGGATCAAAGACCTGCTTAAGCTCCTCAACCATAAAGGTGGCATCGCCCCCCTTTCGGAAAACCGCTGAAATCACCCGCGTCAGCGCAAGGATCCATTGGAACTGATCCATGTTCTTGGAATTGATAAAGATCTCGAACGGCACTTCTTGCTCGTGTTCTGTACCGCTATTGAGCACCATATTGTTAATCGTGATGTACATCGCGTGATCAGACAGCGGTGTTTTGATCTTATAGGTATAGCCTTTGAGCTCGTCCGGTCGCTGCACTTCTTCGTGCATGGTTTCTCGGGTGGGAGCAACTTTCGCGATCGGCTCATCTTTCTTTTTAATCGAAAAGCCGATGATATTCTTAGAGATTTTAACAGCCATTTTCGTCCTCTACAGTCATTGAGTGGCTCTGATTTGGGCGCCACTGTGGTGATCCTATGCCAATTGTCCACGTGCACCTACGGCAAGGGTTTATGCCATTAAACCCAGGCCTTCAGCGCATGCCGTTATCTTAAAATTTCCCGTAGTAACCTTCTTTCATTGCGTCAAAAAGGTTTGCGGCAGAATGGAGTTCACCGTCGTATTCGATTTCCTCGTTGCCCTTGAGTTCAACCACTTCGCCATCATCGAGCTCGAATTGATAGGTTGTGTTTTCAAGGTCTTGCTCTTTCACCAAGACGCCTTGAAACGCTTCGGGGTTAAACCGAAAGGTCGTGCAACCCTTAAGGCCCTGCTCGTACGCGTACAGGTAGATGTGCTTAAAGTCCTCATAAGGGTACTCGGTCGGCACATTCGCTGTTTTCGAAATGCTGGAGTCGATCCACTTTTGCGCAGCAGCCTGAATATCCACATGCTGAATCGGGGAGATGTCGTCGGCCGTAATAAAGTAGTCAGGCAGTTGGTGGTCCGGATTATCGGTGTAGGGCGCCGCATCCGGATTGACCATTGCGTTATAGGCCAATAACTCGAAAGAGAAGACGTCGACTTTTTCTTTCGACTTCTTCCCTTCGCGAATAACGTTGCGCGCGTAGTGATGGGCAAAGCTGGGCTCAATGCCATTACTGGCGTTGTTGGCTAGCGATAGGCTGATGGTCCCGGTTGGGGCAATTGAGCTGTGGTGCGTGAAACGACAACCGTGCTCGGTGAGCGCCTCAATCAAGCCAGTGTCCTCAGTGCCAATTTTTTGCATGTAACGAGAATACTTCGCGTGGAGCACGCGCCCAGGCAATTTATCGCCAAGCTTGATGCCGTCTTCGACCATCTCGGGTCGCAATCGCAGCATTTCGCCGGTGACCTCGAAGATCTCATCCATAATTGGGGCGGCGCCTTTTTCCTTCGCCAATTCGAGCCCGGTTTGCCAGCCCACGAGAGCGAGTTCCTTGGTTACGCGCTCGGTGAAGGCAACCGATGCGGGATCCCCATAGCTCATGCCCATCATGGTGATGGCAGAACCAAGCCCTAAGTAACCCATGCCATGCCGACGTTTACGTTCAATTTCATGGCGCTGTTCCGGCAGCGGAAGACCATTTATTTCAACCACGTTATCCAGCATACGGGTAAAAATAGCGACGGCTTCACGGAAGGTCTCCCAATCGAAGTCAGCGTCTCCGTTAAAGGGTCGTTCAACAAAGCGGGTCAGGTTGACCGAGCCAAGCAGGCAACTGCCGTAAGGCGGCAGTGGTTGCTCACCGCAAGGATTGGTTGCACGAATATTTTCGCAAAACCAGTTGTTGTTCATCTCATTGACCTTGTCGATCAATATAAAACCCGGTTCCGCAAAATCATAGGTCGAGGCCATGATCATGTCCCAGAGGCGCTGGGCTTTTACGGTCTTGCTCACTTTACAGGCGACAAGGCCTGCATCATTCGTGACGTACTTTGCTTTTGCTGGAAACTCGCGCCAGAGTACTTGCGAGGGATCATCCAAATCCAATTGATCTGATTCAAGTTCGCTTTGCGTGATCGGGAACGATAAGGCCCAATCGGTATCGTTTTTAACCGCTTCCATAAATTCAGCGGTGATCAGCAGGGATAAATTAAATTGAAGGAGTCTTCCGTCTTCGCGTTTGGCTTTGATGAAGTCCATTACATCGGGGTGACCGATTTCGAAGGTTGCCATTTGCGCGCCTCGTCGCCCCCCAGCGGACGAGACGGTAAAGCAGGTCTTGTCATAAATATCCATGAAAGACAGAGGCCCTGACGTGTAGGCGCCGGCGCCCGACACGTAGGCGCCTTTGGGGCGCAAGGTCGAAAATTCATAGCCGATGCCGCAGCCCGCTTTTAAAGTGAGTCCCGCTTCAAGATTCTTTTGCAGAATATCTTCCATGGAATCTGAAATAATGCCGGAGACCGTGCAGTTAATCGTTGATGTGGCTGGTTTGTGCGCCTGGGCACCGGCGTTTGAGGTGATCCTACCTGCAGGGATGACACCATGACGCAGCGCCCACAGGAATTTCTCATACCAGTCTTGGCGGATGTCTTTCGCTTCGACTTCAACCAAGGCTTTTGCCACCCGTTGATAGGTTTGATCGATATTTTCATCGATGCGCTCGCCTTGTTTACTCTTTAAACAGTATTTGTTTTCCCAGATGTCGAGTGAGGTTGGCTGAAGCTTGATTTCGTTCACGTTAGCGGGAATGGCTTTGAGATCAGTTTTTTGGGCTGTGGAATCCATATGTCAATATTGCCTCTCATCAGTTGATGGTAATGGGGTCGTTGTTCTGTCCAGGGTCTGTCGCAGACCGATGTTTAATGTGATCGCTTACCGCGATTTGATCGCTTTTAAAATCAAGCGCTCTTTACTAGGCGCTCTTTACCAGAAGCGCTCTTTACTAAAAGTGCTCTGTGCCAAGACGGTCTATAAGCGCTTTCTATAAACGCTTTCTAAAGCGCTTTTGTGACCGCTTATAAGTACCGACAATCTTGACGGTCTTCTGTGAGGTTATGCCATCGATTAATAGCCTAACCTGTGGACGCCCATCAACGGGGTGTGTTGCGCTCAGATTGCTGACTTGACCCTCTTTTGAAGGGTACGGCAGATGCCCTGAGTCGATGGCTTGGAGTCCTAAAAGCCCAGATATTGTGCTACACGACCTTTCTGAGCACAAGATATAGTTGCCCTGAAAATACATAAAATGCTAAAAAAAATCAAAAATAAGGGTCAGGTCTAGCGTAATTTAACCATAATCGACTGTTTACAGCGTGCCATCTTTCGCGGGACACTCAATCAAAATAACGACGTAACCTTGGGATGAAGCGCGATGAATCAGTTAAAGAGTAAAGTGGCAATAATTACCGGTGGCGGCAGTGGCATTGGCGCTGCAACTGCGGAACGTATTGCGGAACAAGGCGCCTCGGTAATGATCACCGATATCAATGGTTCCGCGGCGGAACAAACGGCGCGCGTAATTCAGCAACGAGGGCAATCAGCGCAAGCGTTGGCCCAGGATGTGGCCGACCCTGCTGCTTGGGCGGCGGTGTTTACCAAGACCGCCAAAGCCTTCGGCCCAGTCAATGTCTTGGTCAATAATGCCGGCGTCAGCGGGGCCGGTCGGGATCGCTTTGAAGAGCCGGAAGGGCTTGATGCATGGCGGCAAATTATGAGTATCAATCTGGATGCTGTGAATTTGGGTTGCAGAATGGCGATTCAAGAGATGAAGGTGATGGGCGGCTCGATCGTCAATATTTCATCTGTCATGGGGTTGGTGGGGGGCGCGGGCCCAGCCTATAACGCCAGTAAAGGCGGCGTTCGGCTGCTGACTAAGTCGATTGCGAGCTATTGTGGACGGATGGGTTATCCGATTCGGTGCAACTCGGTGCATCCCGGTTATATTTGGACGCCAATGGTCCGTCAGATTGCTGAGGTTCATGAAGAGGTCGAAACCGAAGAGGCGTTACAGGAAATGTTACTACTGCAGCACCCTATCGGCCGTTTGGGGGAGCCCGATGATATTGCCAACGGTATCCGGTTTTTAATCTCAGATGAGTCCAGCTTCATGACCGGTAGTGAGTTGGTCATCGATGGCGGCTATACCTGCGTTTAAGCGACCTGCGTTTAGGCGGCGCCGTTTGACGAAGCGATAGCCTTTTAGCAAGCAGTATGGTTTCATCCGAAGAAATCTTGGCGACGGCGATGCCGTAATGGCCTTAAGTCCTGCCTTGTCCAAGACAAAGGAGGGCTTTAAATCATAATCTTGAAAATGTGAATGGAGTTCGCGCATGCACCTATCCCAGATAGCCTCACAAAACCCCGATAAGCCGGCCTATATTATGGCGGGCAGCGGTCAAACGGTGACCTATGAAGGGCTTGAGGCCGGATCAAACCAATTGGCGCAGCTGTTTCGGTCGTTAGGGCTCATGCGCGGTGATCACATTGCCATTCTCCTCGAGAATCATGCCTTGTTCCTGCAAATCTGTGTTGCTGCGCAACGTGCTGGAATCTATTACACCGCGATCAGCTACCGACTGCAGTCCGATGAAGTGGAATACATCGTGAATGATTGTGGCGCACGGGTGTTCATTACCTCGATTGATCGTCGAGCAGTGGTTGAGCCTTTAATTGGCCGCCTAGAAAATTTGGATCAGTTTTTTATGCTCGATGGCGTGATTGCTGGGTTCGAGTCGTTAGAAGCGGCGATGCAGAACCAGTCCACTCAGATGATTGAGGACGAAAGTATCGGCACGTCTATGCTGTATTCTTCGGGAACAACCGGGCGGCCCAAAGGGGTCTACCGCCAGTTACCTGAAGGCGTCTGGGGCGAAGAAGATGCCGGCGCGATGTTTCGAGCCCTGTACCAGGCCCAAGAAGACAGCATCTATCTCACCCCGGCGCCGCTTTATCATGCGGCGCCTCTCACCTTTACCATGGCGTTCCTATTAGGGGGCATGACTTGTGTCGTGATGGAGCATTTTGAAGCAAGTGCCGCTCTAGCAGCCATCGAAACCTACCGCGTGACACATTCCCAGTGGGTGCCGACCATGTTCATCCGGATGTTGAAGCTCGATGATGCTGAGCGCTTGAAATACGATGTGTCGAGTTTGGTGTGCGCAATCCATGCGGCAGCGCCGTGCCCGGTTCCAATCAAAGAACAAATGATCGAATGGTGGGGGCCGATTATCTACGAGTACTACGCCGGCTCAGAGGGCAATGGCT
>ENA-ORDA01003034-ORDA01003034.1-marine-metagenome-genome-assembly--contig:-NODE-3034-length-12112-cov-7.093145_pt1 | contig 12112 bp, 11 predicted proteins | sample MGYA00237778_ERZ508506 | MGnify/ENA primary metagenome ERZ508506 (study PRJEB26177, sample SAMN06267891) | marine metagenome | isolation source: Monterey Bay, California, USA | place: Pacific...
TTGATAGGGTTTAAAGCACGACCGTTTTTATGTACTTCGTAATGTAAATGGGAACCAACAGATCTTCCGGTATTTCCCACATATCCTATAATATCTCCACGTTTCACTTTTCTGCCTTTTCTAGTAGCAATTTTACTCATGTGAGCATATACTGTTTTGTATCCAAAGCCATGTTCTATGTATACAACTTTACCAAAAGTTGCACTTCGCTGAGCCAAAGACACCCTCCCATTTCCTGATGCATAAATTGGTGTTCCTGTTGCAGCTTTAAAATCCATTCCTTTATGAAATTTTCTAATTTTTAAAATTGGATGCATTCTATATTTAAAACCAGAGGCAACATAGGATAAATCTTCTTTTTTTATTGGCATAATTGCTGGAATTGAGGCCAACATATTTTCTTTTTCTTTAGCTAAAGAAACAATTTCATCTAATGATTTAGATTGAACAACCATTTGTTTTGATAGAATATCTAATTTTTTTGTGACATTCTTTACGAGTACAGAATTATCATAACCATTAAGGTAACTATATCTATTGACACCTCCAAAACCAGCTTTACGTTGTTCTTCCGGTATTGGATTTGCCTCAAAATAAGCTCTGTAAATATTATTATCTCTTTGTTGGAGTTGAGAAAGTACAGAGGAGCTTTCGTCTAATCTTTTATTTAATAGTTCATAATTAAATTTTAGATTTTCTAATTCTCTTTGTTGGGAAAGCTGATCTGGAGTCTTTAAAAACTGACTTAATACAATAAAACCTGAAAGCATAATTAAAATAATACCAAAAAAACTGAGAATAATTATCTTGGAAATATTCCCTTTTGATTTTTCTACTCTACGATAGCTTAGGGTATCTGAGTCGTAATAATATTTTACTTTTGCCATAAATCTAAATATGCTACTTTTGTTACTATAAACTACTAGTTAAAAAGTAATTTATAAATTAACAAAAGCAAATTTACAAAATGTTTCACTAACTATAACTTTGACTCATTTCAAGTATAAATTTTTAACATTAACGGTAAAAGAAAATTAACTTTTGATTTATGAAATCTAAAGAAATTCGCTCACATTTTTTAAATTTTTTCAAAGAAAAATCCCATCAAATTGTCGCTTCATCACCTATGGTTTTGAAAGATGATCCTACGTTGATGTTCACAAATTCTGGGATGGCCCCATTCAAAGAATATTTTTTAGGAAATAAAATTCCAAAAAACACAAGAATTTCTGACACTCAAAAATGCTTAAGGGTTTCTGGAAAACATAATGATTTAGAAGAGGTTGGATATGACACCTACCATCATACCATGTTTGAAATGTTAGGAAATTGGAGCTTTGGAGATTATTTCAAAAAAGAGGCCATAACATGGGCTTGGGAGCTATTAACAGAAGTGTATGGTATCTCTGAAGATATGCTTTACGTTACAATTTTTGAGGGTAGCACGGATAAAGATAATTTACCAATAGATCAAGAAGCATTTGACCTTTGGAAAGAAATTGTTCCTGAAGATCGTATTCTATTGGGAGACAAAAAGGATAATTTCTGGGAAATGGGTGAACAAGGACCTTGTGGACCGTGTTCTGAAATTCATGTAGATATTAGAACTGATGAAGAAAAGGCAGCTGTTGATGGAAAAAATTTGGTCAACAAAGATCATCCTCAGGTTGTAGAAATATGGAACTTGGTTTTCATGCAATACAATAGAAAAGCTAATGGAGCCCTAGAGGATTTACCAGCAAAACACATAGATACAGGAATGGGATTTGAGCGTCTGTGTATGGTTTTACAAAATGTAAAATCTAATTATGATACAGATATTTTTACTCCATTAATCAGAGAGATCGAAGCAATTTCTTCTGTTATTTATGGTGAAAATGATAAAGAGGATATCGCAATTAGAGTAATTGTGGATCATGTAAGAGCTGTTGCTTTTTCAATTGCTGATGGACAATTACCTAGTAATACAGGTGCAGGCTATGTGATCCGAAGAATTTTGAGAAGAGCTGTTCGTTACGGATTTACATTCCTACATAAAAAAGAACCTTTTATGTATAGATTGATAGACATTCTTTCTGAAAAAATGGGAACTGCATTTCCAGAATTAAAAGCTCAAAAACAATTGATTGAAAATGTAATTAAAGAAGAAGAAACCTCTTTTTTAAGAACATTAGATCAAGGACTTATAATGTTAGATACAATTATCGAAACTTCAGATTCTAAAGAAGTTTCAGGTAAAAAAGCTTTTGAGTTGTATGATACATTTGGATTTCCAATAGATTTAACTTCACTAATTTTAAGAGAAAAAGGGTTTGTTTTAAATGAAGACGATTTTCATATTGAAATGAAAAAACAAAAAGAACGTTCGCGCTCTGCAAGTGAATCTTCAACTGATGATTGGACCTCCATTAGCAATATTCCTGAAATAGGGTTTGATGGTTATGATGCAACAGCATCTGAGGTAAAAATTACTCGATTTAGAAAAGTTACATCAAAAAAAGAAGGTGATCAGTATCAATTAGTTTTTAACCAAACCCCCTTCTATCCAGAGGGCGGAGGACAAGTTGGCGACAAAGGATATTTGGAAGATATCCATGGAGATGTGCTTTATATTTTGAATACTAAAAAAGAGAACAATGTTGTTATTCATTTTACAAAAAACTTACCAAAAAATCTAGAAGAGCCTTTTAATGCTGTTGTAGATGAAAAGCAACGTCATAGAACCTCAGCAAATCATAGTGCAACTCATCTACTTCACCTGGCCTTACGTGAAGTGCTAGGAACACATGTTGAACAAAAAGGAAGTGCTGTAAATTCTAAACATTTACGGTTTGATTTTTCTCATTTTTCCAAATTAACTTCAGAGGAGTTACATGATGTGGAATATTTTGTGAATGCGAGAATTGAAGGAAAACTTCCGTTGGAAGAAAAACGTAGTATCCCAAAAGAAGAAGCAATTGCTGATGGTGCAATAAGTTTATTTGGTGAAAAATATGGAGATAAAGTTAGGTCTATCCGTTTTGGACAATCTATTGAATTATGTGGTGGAACTCACGTCCCAAATACTTCAGAAATTTGGCATTTCAAAATTAAATCTGAAGGAGCTGTAGCTGCTGGTATAAGAAGAATTGAAGCAATTACTATGGATGCCGCTAAAGAATATTATCTAGAAAATAACAGTAGCTACCAAGAGATTAAAGACGTACTTAATAATCCCAAAGAGCCTGTTAAAGCAATTCAAGCCCTTCAACAAGAAAATAGTGCATTAAAGAAACAACTAGATCAGTTGATAAAAGCAAAAGCTAAGCATCTAAAGAGTGATTTGAAAAATGAACTTAAAGAAATCAATGAAGTTCAATTTTTAGCAAAAAAAATTGATTTAGATGCAAATAGTATCAAAACGCTAGCATTCGAATTAGGAAGTGAGTTTAAAAATTTATTCTTATTGTTTGGAGCTGAGACAAATGGAAAAGCGATTTTAACCTGTTATGTATCAAAAGAAATTGTAGCTAGTAAAAATTTAAATGCAGGAACTATTGTTAGAGAATTAGGAAAGTATATTCAAGGTGGTGGAGGTGGTCAAGCATTTTTTGCAACAGCAGGTGGAAAAAACCCTTCAGGAATTCAGGAAGCTTTAGAAAAGGCAGTTATGTATTTGGATTAACATTAATCCGTCGGTTGTCAAAAAATAAAATAATCAATACAAAAGAGAACTTAAGTTAAAACCAGTTTTATTAATCTTCAAACTCACATACCGTTTTCTAAAAACACCTGTAACCCTATAGATTACAATTCAAAGATAATTTTACTAGGTTCTTGTTTTTCGGATAATATTGGGCAAAAATTAAGTTATCATAAATTTCAATCGATACTTAATCCTTTTGGCATTTTATTTCATCCAAGAGCAATTGAAACAATCATTAAGAATGCCATTACTAAAGAAGAATATACTGAAAAAGATATCTTTTTTTTTAATGAACGATGGCAGTCTTTTACTGCTCATTCAAAACTGAGTTCATCATCAAAAGAGGAGATTATAGGAAAACTTAACAAGGCATCAGCATCAATAAACACAGCTTTAAAAAGTAGTACTCATATCATAATTACGCTAGGAACATCCTGGGTGTATCGTTTGTTGGAATCTGATGAAATTGTTGCTAACTGCCATAAAGTCTCCCAACATAAATTTAAAAAAGAACTATTATCAATAGTTGAAATTAATAAAAGTCTTTCGTCAATAATTTCTTTAATTAGAAAAGTTAATCCAGATATAAATTTCATATTTACTGTATCCCCTATTCGTCATTTAAAGGATGGATTTATTGAAAATCAACAGAGTAAATCTCATCTAATTTCAGCCCTTCATCAAATCATAAAAAAGCAAGAAAATACTTTCTATTTTCCAAGTTATGAAATCATGATGGATGAATTACGAGATTATCGTTTCTACAAAGAAGATATGATTCACCCAAATCAAATAGCTATAAATTATATTTGGGAAAAATTTTATGAAAATTGGTTATCGGATGAGGCAATAGATCTAAAAAAGCAAGTCATAAAAATTCAGAGAGGTCTTGAACACAAACCATTCAACCCTGATTCAAAAAAACATCAGCAATTTTTACTTTCTCTTCAAGAAAAAATCGAAATCCTTAAAAAAAAATATTCTCACATCTCTTTTTAAAAAAACTTAGCTTAAAGGTTAGTCTATAAATCTCGAAACGTTACCCCAAGGACCTCCGTTAATGATATCTAATCCATGTTGTAGCAAAAAATCTGTAGCACTTTGACTTCTACCACCACTTTTACAAACTGCTATTATTGGTTTTTGAAATCCTTTAATGCGTTCTATGTGATCAGGAATAGAATTTAAAACAATATGCTCTGAACCATTAATATGCCCCTCATTCCATTCTTGAAGAGTTCTAACATCTAAAATAATAGCTCCTTTTTTCAAATATTCCTCAATTTTATTTGTAGCATCTTTATTGCTAAACATTCCAAATAAACTCATAATAGTTTTGTTGTTAAATTTGTTTCGTAAAATTAAACATTTTATAAAGATAAATAGAGGAATTAGGATGGTTTTGGTACTCTAAATTAATTATTGAATCAATAAATATGGTTAATTCCCAATAGAAGTTAAAATAAAAATAGTCGTAATCATTAGATGAAGTATTGTATGTAATGAATTACTGAATCGGTTTCGCAAAATTTTAATAAATACCTTAAAATCTTTCTTACTTTTACAATTCAAAACACATCATGAACAAGAAAGTAATCTTATTAATTTTAGACGGCTGGGGAATTACCCAAAATCCAAAAGTTTCTGCAATTTTTAATGCAAAAACACCCTACATAAACTCTCTATATGATACATATCCATCTTCAGAATTAAGAACCGATGGTGAACATGTAGGTTTACCTGATGGCCAAATGGGAAATTCTGAGGTAGGTCATATGAATTTAGGTGCTGGTAGAATTGTTTATCAAAATCTTGCAAAAATTAATATTGCCGTTAGAGAAGGTAAATTATCTAAAGAGGAAGAATTGTTAAATGCTTTCAAGTATGCTAGAGATCACCAGAAAAATGTGCATTTATTGGGGTTGGTGTCTAATGGAGGAATTCATTCACATATCAATCACGTAAAGGGGTTACTTAGTGCTGCTAATGATCATGAAGTTAAAAATGTTTTTCTTCATGCATTTACTGATGGAAGAGACTGTGATCCAAAATCAGGTGCTTATTTTATTGATGATATTCAAAAGCATATGAAAAGTACTACCGGAGAATTAGCCTCTGTTACTGGCAGATACTATGCAATGGATAGAGATAATAGATGGGAAAGAGTGAAATTGGCCTATGATGCATTGGTTAATGGAATTGGAGAACACTCAACTAACGCAACAGAAAGTATTCAAAAAAGTTATGATAGCAAAATAACTGATGAGTTCATTAAACCTATAATTATGGTTGATGAAAATGATAAGGCTAAAGCCTCTATTAAAAAGGATGATGTTGTTATCTTCTTCAATTTTAGAACAGACAGAGGAAGACAATTAACTGAAGTGTTGAGCCAAAATAACAATGAGGAATTTAACATGCATAAGATTCCATTATACTTTGTAACCTTAACTAATTATGATAAAACTTTCAAAGATATTAAAGTGGTTTACAACAGTGAAAATATTGAAAACACGTTGGGGGAAGTTTTAGAGAACGCAAATAAAAAACAAATTAGAATCGCTGAAACTGAAAAATACCCTCATGTTACTTTTTTCTTTTCAGGTGGAAGAGAAAAAGAATTTGATGGAGAAAAAAGACTTCTTTGTCCGTCACCAAAAGTAGCAACCTATGATTTAAAACCAGAAATGAGTGCCTACGAAATAAGAGATGCTATTGTACCTGAGTTAGAAAAGGGAGAAGTAGATTTTGTATGCTTGAATTTTGCTAATGGAGATATGGTTGGGCATACAGGAGTGTTTGACGCAGCAGTAAAAGCATGTGAAACGGTTGATAAATGCACAAAAGAGGTTATTTCTACTGGCTTACAAAATGGATACACAACCCTTCTGATTGCTGATCATGGAAATTGTGAAACGATGATGAATCCAGACGGAAGCCCACACACTGCTCATACAACAAATCCTGTTCCAATGATTCTTATTGATAAAAAAATGCAATCAATAAATAATGGTGTACTTGGAGATATAGCTCCCACTATCTTGGAATTAATGGGTATTGAACAACCAAAAGAAATGACAAGAAAATCACTACTTTAAGATGAAGAAGCTTTTATTTGTAATTTTCTTGTGTTCGTTTTTATTGGTCAATGCGCAAGAAAATAGTAATATCAATGGTAATTTAGTTGGGTATCTTAAAAAGTCTAATTTCTTAAATGGAAAACACAAAAATTGGTTCTCAAAAAATTATGATAATTATACTCCAGACCCAAAAATAGTTCAGAAAATCAAAAAAAAACTCAACAATATTTCAATTAAATCTTTTATTGGAAGTTGGTGCCATGATAGTAAAAGAGAACTCCCAAGGTTTTATAAAATCATGGAGTTAGCTGGATTTGATCTTGAAAATGATTTTAAAATGATTGGAATTACTATTGGAAAAAAAACTCCAACTAATCTTCAAAAAGGATTTGCTATAAATCATACTCCTACATTTATTTTTTTTAGAGATGGCAAAGAGATTGGTCGCTTTGTAGAACATTCCAAAAAAACAATAGAAAAAGATATTTTAAAAATCTTGCGTGGAGGTAATTACAAACATCCCTACCAAAAATAAAACCATCTAGTGTTGTATGTTCTTGGCTTTTCTAGGGTAAAGTTTCATGCCCTATGTTTTTAAATTAATTTATCTTTACACTTTCCTAATACTTTCATATGATTAAAGTAAAAACAAGAGAAGAAATAGAAATTATGCGCGAAAGTGCTCTAGTAGTTTCTAGAACCCTTGGCATTCTTGCAAGTGAGGTTAAACCTGGAGTTACTACCTTATTTTTAGACAAAATAGCTGAAGAATATATTCGTTCTCAGGATGCTATCCCTGGATTTTTGGGTTTATATGATTTCCCAAATACACTTTGCATGAGCCCTAATGCACAAGTAGTACATGGAATCCCAAATGACAAACCTCTACAAGAAGGAGATATTATTTCTATTGATTGTGGTGCCCTAAAAAATGGTTTTTATGGTGATCATGCATATACATTTGCAGTTGGAGAAATAGAAGAAGAAACACAAAAACTATTGGAGGTAACCAAACAAAGCTTGTATGAGGGAATTCGAGAATTAAAAGCAGGGAATAGAATAGGCGATGTTGGGTATGCCATACAAAAATATTGCGAAGATAGAGGCTATGGGGTAGTGAGAGAATTGGTTGGTCATGGATTGGGGAAAAAAATGCATGAAGATCCTGAGATGCCAAACTATGGTAAAAGGGGAAGAGGAAAAAAATTGATTAACGGTATGGTAGTAGCTATAGAACCTATGATTAACATGGGTACACATAAAATAAATCAACTTAGCGATGGATGGACTATTTTAACGAAGGATGGGAAACCAAGTGCTCATTTTGAACATGATATAGCTATAATTAATGGTAAACCAGAGCTCTTATCTACATTTAAATATATTTATGAAGCATTGGGTATAAGTAGTGATGAAGAAAATGAATTCCGTATCTCACCCATGTAATCTAATTTATTGAAATTATTCAAAATCATATTAAACACAATACCTCGCCCAATACTTATAAAATTAAGTTATGTAGCTAGGCCCTTGATGGCCTTTTACTTAAGAGGTAATTCTTATACGGATCCGATAGATAATAGAAGTTTTAGAAAATTTTTACCCTATGGTTATGAAAATCAAAGAGAAAATGTATTATCTCCTAGTACACTTTCTTTAGAAAGACATAGATTGTTGTGGCTCTACTTAAAAAATGAAACTGACTTCTTCACAACCAAGAAAAAAGTGTTACACATGGCCCCAGAACAATGTTTTGTAAATCGTTTTAATGACTTAGAGCACGAATATATTACTGCAGACTTAAACTCTCCAATAGCGGATATAAGGGCGAATATAACAGACTTACCTTTTGAAGAAAATACTTTTGATATTATCTTTTGTAATCACGTATTAGAACACATACAAGATGATACGAAAGCTATGAAAGAATTATACAGAGTTATGAAAAAAGGAGGAATGGGAGTTTTTCAAATTCCTCAAGATTTAAATAGAGAAACAACTTTTGAGGATAACTCAATAACCGATAAAAAAGAACGAGCAAAAATATTTGGTCAATACGATCATGTGCGAATATATGGACTAGATTATTTTACCAAATTAAGATCTATTGGTTTTAAAGTTGAAGAAGTTAATTATTCACAAAAAATTTCTGCAGAGCTTTCAAGAAGATACAGATTAATGGAAGGTGAACTATTACCCGTAGTTTTTAAAAATTAGTTCTCAAACTCAAACAACTTACCATTTTCATCTACATAAATTAACACCACTTTTAAAGAAGGCTTGGCTTGTAAAAACTTTTTGGTTTTTTCAAATCCCATAGCCATAAAAGCCGTTGCATAGGCATCAACATCAGCACAATCTAATTCTGCGATAACAGTTGCAGCTAACAAGTTACTTTCAGTTGCATAGCCTGTTTTGGGGTTGATTGTATGCACATATTTTTCTCCATTTTTGTCAATTCTGAATTTTCTGTAATTTCCAGAACTTGCCATAGAGATATTGGTCAAATTTAATTTTTTAAAAGCAGAGCGTGATCCGTCTGTGTTAGGATCGTCTAATTGAACGGTCCATAACTTCCCAGTTGGTTTGGTCCCTTTTAATCTCACCTCACCCCCAATTTCAACTAAATAATTTTTAATCCCTTTAGTTTCTAAAAATCTAGCGATAACATCTAAACCATATCCTTTTCCGATAGAATTAAAGTCAAAATATGTTTCAGAGTACTCTTTAATAATTTCATTGTCAACTAGTTTCACTTTATTGAAACCCACAAATTTCATTAACTCTTTTACTTTACTACTATCTAAATTGTTTAAGGGTTTTTCTGGTCCAAATCCCCAAGCGTTGACTAAATTACCAACAGTTGGATCAAAATAACCATTAGTTTCATTAAAAATTTGAGTTGATTTATTGAATACCTCCTGGAAATATTTATCAACATTTACGCCTTTTTCCCCTCTATTAATTCTCGATATATCTGATGAATACATGTAAGTTGAAGTAGATTGATTTACTTCATCGAATAATTGATTAATATCATCTTCAAAATTAACAGCAACATCATAATAAATTATATTATAGGTCGTTCCAAAAACAAAACCTTGAAGTTTTATCGGTGTATCAATCTCATTATTACATGAGGTAAAAGTAAAAAGTGAAGAAAGTAAAAAAACATAAAAAGCCTTTTTCATGAGATAAATTTTAAGGATACAAAGATATAATATAAAGTTTTTATGAATGGTTGATAAAATTTTGTTAATCATCCTTATTATAAGGACAATATTTTTAACTTTGTGTTGAATTTTATATTTTAAAAAATGAAAAAAATAGTAATCCTATTAGTAGCGTCAATTTTTGCAAGTTCTTGTATTTCTAAAAAAGAATATACAGCACTTCAATCTAAACACAATAAAACCAAAGATGAACTTCTAGCGGTAAAAAATAGTTTAACAAAATGTGTTATTGATAATGAAAAATGTGATGCTGATGTAGTAAACTTAAATAATATCATTGCTGACTTAAAAAATGATAAAAAGAAGACCTTAGAATATGTCGATAACTTGACCGTATTAACTCAAGGAGCTACAGATAATATAAAAGAAACACTAGCTCAATTAAGTAAAAAAGACAAGTACATTAATAGAATTAGAGCTGCTGCTACTAAAAAAGATTCTTTAAATTTAGTTGTAGCTTTTAACTTGAAAAAGGAATTAAAAGACGGTATTGATGATGAGGATATTGAAATTAATGTTGAAAAAACTGTTGTTTTTATCTCTATTTCAGATAAATTATTATTTAAAAGCGGTAGTTATACAATAACTGAAAAAGCGTATTCGGTTTTAGAAAAAGTAGCTACAGTAATCAACAGCCAGCCTGAGATGGATGTGATGATTGAAGGTCATACAGATTCTACACCAATTAACAATGATATTATACAAGATAACTGGGATTTATCTACCAAAAGAGCCACCTCTATTACCAGAGTGTTGCAATCTAAGTTTGAAGTAGAACCAAGTAGATTAATAGCTGCAGGAAGAAGTAGCTATGTGCCACTAGCACCTAACGATACCCCAGCAAATAAATCTATAAACAGAAGAACCAAAATTATAATTTTACCAAAAATTGGCCAATTCTTTGATATGCTAGAAACCAAAGCTGAGTAAAAAAACTTATTTTATAAAAAATAAAAAAAGCATCACACATAGTGGTGCTTTTTTTATTCTAAAATTTTAATAAAATCCTCAAAAGCTACGTAATACGGTTGGTTTTTAAAAACAGGATTTTCAATGCTTTCTGCATTAGCAATTCCAACACCAGCAAACCAAACTTTAGCATTTTGCTTTTTTGCATGTTCTTTGAATGTTTCCATCCATAAAACATCATATTCATCCGGATTCTGAATATTATTAGAGGCTTTCACCAATACAAAAATAGTAGGTTCTCCTTTTTTAAATAAGACAAATTGAGGGTGTTTTTTTAACTTACTGTTTATAGCTTGAAATTCATAACCCATTTTTTCTAATTTCTTACCTACTATATTCATGGCAAGGTTATGAAGTTCTTGTTGTGTTAATACTTGCATAATTTATTTATTATACCTTTAAAATTTTAAACTATGATACATTCTAATATAAAACCAATAGGACTTATTTTAATATTATTGATGATCTCTTGTAACAGTACAAAATTAAGTTCTAATAAAACAGATAGTCAATATCAAAAGGAAGGATATACTTATGGTGTTATAACACCCAAAGATAACGGAAATTGTGGTTGGATTATCTCTGTAGCTAAAAATATTAACTATGATCCAATTAATATTGAAGATGAAAAATTTATTAAATTTTCCTCATCAAAAGAGACTGTCTATTTTAAATTTCTGCCCTTAAGAATGAAAAATCGTTGTAAAAACGCATCTCCAATAGCGCTTATGGAAGTTGTTTTAGCTACTAATTAAAAAGAGAATATTTACTAAATACTCTCTTATTAATTATAAATTTTTAAATTACTCAACTACAATTTTTTTAACACTTGAAATTTTGTTATCTCCCAGTCTAATGAGATATATTCCTTTTGAAGCGTAAGACATATCTAATGTGTGAGAATAAAATCCTGAGGTGTTTTTAACTGTTTTCCAAAGAAGTCTTTGACCAACCATATTATAAACATTTAAATTTAAATTCTCAAAGGAATTTGTATTGGTTAAAGAAACTTCAAATTGATTATTCCCTTTATTTAAAATTTTAAACTCTCCGTCTAATTCATTATCAGATACCGATAGAGAGGCATCTGTACAAATTTGAATAGACCAATCAATCAGATTACCACCGTCAAGATTTGCAACATC
>ENA-ORDA01003038-ORDA01003038.1-marine-metagenome-genome-assembly--contig:-NODE-3038-length-12100-cov-6.652250_pt1 | contig 12100 bp, 9 predicted proteins | sample MGYA00237778_ERZ508506 | MGnify/ENA primary metagenome ERZ508506 (study PRJEB26177, sample SAMN06267891) | marine metagenome | isolation source: Monterey Bay, California, USA | place: Pacific...
TAAAGGAGAAAATTTACCTACTGCTGATTCATTAGCAAAGTATATAGTTAGTCATAGAACTGTAAGTCATTTTCATGAAGAGATTTGCGAAATGGTTTATAAACATTTAACAGATGCTTATCAACCAGAAGAACTTATGGTAGCATGTCTATATACTAGAAGAGGAGGATTAGATATTAACCCTATTAGAGCTACTCATTCAAGGTTTATTCCTGATTTTTTCACTAATACTGATTACAGAATAGAAAAAACTTTAAGACAGTAATATGGCTGATATTATAATCGAAGAAGAAAGAGAGCTAATTGCTAAGAGAAAAGCTCCCGGAGATAATTGGATTCTGGAAAGAGATCAATCAACTGTTGTTGAAGGATTGGTTATGGCACTGACGATGTATATGAGAGCAACTAAGTTCAAAGGTGAGTATAGATTAGCGATTGGTAAAAATGGCAAGTTTAATGTACAAGTCACTTACATTGGTATGAAGACTGTTAATTTGGTTGTAGAAACTAAAGAAGCAGACATCAAAAAAGATTTTATATTAAACTTTGATAATGCTTTAGACGCCGTAGAATTAACTTATGAGATGCCAGTCACTATAAAAGGTGATACTATTGTTTATAACGCAGACTCATTTAAAAATGGTTCTGAACGAAAATTAGGTGACGTCTTAGAAAAACTACCAGGTGTAGAAATAAATGAGAATGGTCAAATAGAAGTCGAAGGTAATGCCGTACAGAAAATAACGGTTAATGGAAAAGATTTTTTTGATGGGGATTCTAAACTAGCAACAGAAAACATTCCTTCAAATGCTGTAGACAAGATAGAGGTATTAAGAAATTTCTCTGAAGTTGGTCAATTAAGAAGCGTGACTAACAATCAAAATAGTGTAGCAATAAATATCAAACTTAAAGAAGGAAAGGAAAACTTTTGGTTTGGAGATGTAACTGTTGGTGTAGGTACAGCACCGTCACCAAATGACGAATTGTATTTGGTACAACCAAAACTCTTTTATTACAGTCCAAAGTATAGTGTTAATGTTATAGGCGATATGAATAATATCGGAGAACCTGCTTTATCCAATAGAGATGTCCGTAATTTTGGTGGTGGATTCAAGTCACCAAGTAGAGATAGTGGAACAAATCTAAATTTAGGAAATAATGGCTTAAACGGTCTTACAAATGCACAAAATGCACAGCGTGTCGAGTCTAAATTATTAGCGACTAACTTTAGCTATTCACCTAATAGTGCTTTGGATTTAAGTGGATTCTTAATATACAACACCACGAGACTAAATACCAGACAAGAAAGTTTTATCCGTTATACCGATCCAGATTTGGGTATACCAGACGAAGAAACCATCAACACTGGTCGCGAAGCATCAGATCAAGGTCTAGCAAAACTAAGTGCATCTTATAAACCAAATCCAAACAATCAATTGGATTATGATGTGTTAGCAAGATTATCCAAAGATTCAGAGCAACAAATAGAAATTTCATCTGTCATAGGTGCAACTAAACAATTAGACGAGGTTACACCATTTAGTATTAATCAAAATCTAAATTATTACTACACACTAAATGAGAATAATATTTTTGCACTTGAAGCTGCACATTTAATCCGCGACGAAGACCCCTTTTATAATGCATTTTTAAACAATGATCCTACAAATAATGATAATGGGATTGATAATGATCCAAATACTATTGATGAGGATGCTTATGATGAGACAGCTGAGCAATTAGGATTAGATCGTAGTTTAGATTTTTATGGATTGGGGCAAAATCGCCAAGTAAAATCAAATCAATTAGATGCCAAAGTAGATTACTATAATATCCTTAATGCTAAGAGTAACATCAGTTTCACATTAGGAACTATTTTTAGTCGCCAAGATTTTAATTCTAATATTTTTCAATTTTTAGATGTAAATGACTCTAGTGTTACACAAGATGCCAATCCTATAATTAATGACTCTAACGGTAATCAGTTAGGTGCGACAAATGATATTCAGTATAATTTCAGTGACGTTTATTTGTCTACTAGATATAATGTAAGAACAGGTAAATTCACATTTAGACCAGGAGTTTCTGTTCATGCTTATGGAAACCAGAATATCCAATTTGGAGAAAAGTATAAAGATAATTTCTTCAGAATCTTACCAGAGTTTGAAGCACGTGTTCAATTTAAGAAGTCTGAAAGTTTGACTTTTAATTATCGAATGAATAACCAATTTACAGATGTAACCAACCTTGCCGAAGGATTAGTGCTAAATGATTTTGACCGTTTATCTTTTGGTAACGCTAAACTACAGAATGGACTTTCCCACAGCCTAAGTTTATTCTACAGAAGTTTTAATTTGTTCAATAACACAAATGTTTTTGCCAGAGTAGCTTATACGAAGACAATAGATCAAATTAGTACGGATTTTAATTTTGTGCCTGGGTCTGTTGTATCGTTTAGAACAAACTTAAATTCTCCTTTCGATAATGAAACACTTTCTGCTTTTGGTCGTGTAGGAAAAACATTTAAAAAAATAAGAACCTCTTTAGGAGGTAATTTTACCTATTCTAAAAGTTTTCAATTCTTACAAGGAAATGTAAATGAAAACTTATTGTATAATCATTCTTACAATACAAGTATAGGAACTAATTTCACAAAAGCACCTAATGTGAGTTTAAAATATCGAATATCTTTTACAGACCAGATTAGTGGTAATAGAGATGATTTTAACACAGTTACTCATGTTCCATCTTTAAATTTTGATGCTTATATCTGGGAGTCATTGACCTTTAAAAGTGATTTTTCTTTCAATGAAGTAAAACAGGCTGGTTCTGTTACTAATTCATTTAAAATTTGGGATATGACATTTGCTTACAGAAAAAACAGAGATGCTAAATGGGAATATGAATTAATAGGGAGTAACTTATTAGGAACAGATTCTAGAACAAGTGTGAATGTAAATAATATTTCACGGTCTATAAACGAAACATTTATTTTGCCAAGATTTGTGAGTCTTAGATTACGTTACCAACTGTAAATAATTTAAAATACAAATAAAAAAGCCTCTCTATTAGAGAGGCTTTTTTATTTGTATTTTCGCTTTATGACAGCATCTACCTCAAAAACATTTTTTTCAGCTTTTTTAAAAACCTTAGGCTTGCTCTGGGGTTTTATTTTAACAGGTCTTTTTTTAGATAGCAATATAATGCAACAATGGATAGCTGAACCTCAGTGGATTGCAAATAGTGTGATGTTTATTGGTTTCTTTTTTTGTTTTAAGAATGTGACTCCTAGAATTAAAGAACAAATGATTACAGCAGTTATTATAGCTGTTATTGGTGAATATTTGTTTTCAATAGCCTTGGGTATGTATACCTACCGTTTAGAAAATGTACCTCATTATGTTCCACCAGGGCATGCTTTAGTGTATGTAGGTGTGCTATATTTTACAAAAACGGCATTTACTAAACTTCATAAGCGTTTGTTAGAAAAGGTTCTCACAATTATTGTGCTTGTCTATGCTTCTGTATTCTTGATTTTTGAAAATGATATTTTTGGTTTTGTCTTAACAATACTTACGGTATTCATTTTAAGAAAAAGACCTAGAGAGCGGTTATTTTATCTAGTAATGTACCTTACAGTTGCCTACTTAGAAATTATTGGAACAAATTTTCTTTGTTGGGAATGGCCAAGTACAGCTTTTGATTTTTTCTCTTTTTTACCAAGCGCAAATCCACCAAGTGGAATTAGCTTCTTTTACTTTGGATTAGATTTAGGCTGTTTATGGTTGTATAAAAAACGTCACAAAATTGCTTGGAAACGTATGAAAAATCAACGGATGATTAGACTTATGTCTCCACAAAAAAAACTATAAGAAATGTGTAGTTCTTACAATAATTCTTTAGTGGTTAAATGGCGCATTCATAATAAAACTCAATAAAATAATAGCAAGCAATGCTGTAATACCATGCATTACATAAGAAAAAAATTGTCTCCTTTTTTCTTTTAAAACAAACTCATTTACAACAGTGCAAGTATTCCCTTCATTAGTGTTTATTTTAATAGTACCGTTGCTGCCGTGTAAATGATCGCTATAAAAAGTTTTAATTTTTTCAAAAACAACCTTAGGTTCTCTTGTGGCTATGTATGTTTTTGTTCTTACAAGTCCAAATCCATTAAAGCCCTGTGTTCTTCTTTTTTTATTCATAATAATTTAATTTTAAAGTTTACAATACCTTTAATTTACAAAAAAAATAGGAAATAAAAAAATCCCCATAATTTTAAATTATGGGGATTGATAAATTGTTTTACTAAAATTATAGCTTAAAAGCTTCTTTTACCTTTGCTACATAATCTAATTTTTCCCAAGTAAATGTTTCTACTTCTTGAGAAACAGTTTCTCCCATAGGATTAGAAAACGTTACTGTTTTAATTTCTGAAGTTCTTCCCATATGTCCATAGGCAGCAGTTTCAGAATAAATAGGTGTTCTTAATTTTAATCGTTGCTCAATAAAATAAGGGCGCATATCAAAAATTGATTCAACAATTTTGCTAATTGCTCCGTCTGTGAGTGCAACGTTAGCTGTTCCGTAGGTTTCAACATTAATACTGGTAGGTTTTGCCACACCAATAGCATAAGATACTTGTACTAAGACCTCTTTACATAGACCTGCAGCTACTAAGTTTTTAGCAATGTGCCTGGTTGCGTATGCTCCAGATCTATCTACTTTAGAAGGGTCTTTCCCAGAAAATGCTCCACCACCGTGTGCTCCTTTTCCACCATAGGTGTCAACAATAATTTTTCTACCTGTTAAACCTGTATCTCCATGAGGACCACCAACAACAAAAGTTCCTGTTGGATTGATATGGTAGGTAATGTCTTTGGTGAATAATTTTTGAAGATGATCTGGTAATTTTGCCACAACTCTTGGAATTAAAATATGAATGATATCAGCTTCAATTATTGACAGCATTTTATTATCAGCAATTTTTTTATCTTCAATACCCTTAGAGGAAGGTTTGATGAAATCATCGTGTTGTGTTGAGATTACAATTGCATCTATTCTTTGAGGAATATTATCATCAGAATATTCAATTGTTACTTGAGATTTTGCGTCTGGGCGTAGATATTTAATCTCGTTATTTTCTCTTCTTAATTCCGCTAATTCAATTAGTAATCTATGCGATAATTCTAGGGCTAAAGGCATGTAGTTTTCAGTTTCATCAGTAGCGTATCCAAACATCATTCCTTGGTCTCCAGCACCTTGTTCTTCTTTAGAAGCCCTTTCTACCCCTTGATTAATATCTGGCGATTGTTCATGAATTGCAGAGAGAACACCACATGAGCTTCCATCAAACATATAGGCACTCTTGGTATATCCAATTTTATTGATAACATCTCTAGCAATTTTTTGAACATCTAAATATGTTTTAGACTTTACTTCACCAGCCAGAATTACCTGTCCGGTAGTAACCATAGTTTCGCAAGCAACTTTAGATTCAGGATCAAAGGCTAAAAAATTATCAATTAAAGCATCAGAAATCTGGTCTGCAACTTTATCTGGGTGTCCCTCAGAGACAGACTCTGAAGTAAATAAATACGACATATATTTTCGATTAAATTATAAAGGAAAATCTAGTCTGATTGGTCGTCAAAAGTAGTAGTGAATTACTGCTTTAGCATTTTTTGTTTTCTGAAATTTCAGGACAAAGAGGTTGCAATCAGTCAAATTTTTCCTCCAATTAAGTCGCAAATTTACACTTTATATATAAAATGTACACTTAATTATAAATTTATTTCTCATAGAAGTCATTTAAAAGGTAAGTGCTTTTATGGATAATTTAATTTAACAGTACTATAATTATCAAATACATAAAAATAAAAAAAAAACGATGTAATAGTTGGATATTAAACTTTTCTAACTGAATATTTGCATATCAAAAGTTCAAATACTTATTGAATATTGTTATCAAGAAAGGTTGAGGGATTAGACCCAGTGACGCCTTAGCAACCCTTTGTTTTTTTAAAACAACATTAAAAAGATAAAGAAGGTGCTAAATTCTACTTCATACCACTTACTATTTAAGTAAAGGGTATTTAAGATAGATAACTCAAGTAAAGTTACATTACTGTAATTTTCTATGATTTCTTTTTAACATTTTTCTTATAAGCAGCTCTTTTAGAGTTGGTTTTTTTGTCTTTTAAATATAATTATTTAATCATTCAAACTAGAAAAATGAGTACACAAAAATTTTCAACAAGTGCACTTCACGCAGGACATGAAGTATCACAAACAGCAGGAACTAGAGCAGTTCCAATTTATCAAACTACATCGTATGTTTTTAAAAATTCTGAGCATGCGGCAAATCTTTTTTCATTAAAAGAACTTGGCTTTATTTATACCCGTTTAAATAATCCAACCAATCAAATATTACAAGACCGTCTGGCCACTTTAGAGGGAGGTGTAGGAGCTGTAGCCTTTGCTTCTGGTTCTGCTGCAATAGCTACAGGATTATTAACCTTACTAAAATCAGGTGATCACATAGTTGCATCAAGCAGCCTGTATGGAGGAACATTTAATTTATTAAATGTAACCTTACCTAGATTAGGAATTACAACAACTTTTGTAGATGCCTCAGATCCTAGTAGCTTTGCTGAAGCTACTCAAGAAAACACGAGAGCTTTCTTTGTAGAGTCTCTTGGAAATCCAAAGTTAGATGTTCTAGATCTAGAAGCTATTTCTGAACATGCAAAAGTAGCTAGAGTTCCCTTTATTGTTGATAATACAGTTGCAACACCAGCATTATTAAACCCAATTAAACATGGAGCAAACATTGTAATTCATTCTCTCACAAAATATATTGGAGGACATGGTACATCTCTTGGAGGAGCAATTATAGATGCTGGTACTTTTGATTGGTCTAGCGGAAAGTTTCCGGAATTTACAGAGCCATCTGCAGGATATCACGGTTTGGTTTATCATGATGTTTTGGGTGCAGCTTCATTTACTTTTAAGTTAATTTTAGAGGGATTACGTGATTTTGGAGGTGCTTTGAGTCCAACAAATGCTTTTCAAATTATTCAAGGACTAGAAACGCTAGAGTTAAGAATTAAACAACACTCAAAAAATGCGTTAGAATTAGCACAATGGTTGGTTAAACAAGAAGAGGTTGTATGGGTAAATTACCCAGGCTTAGAATCTAGTGCCTATAAAAAATTAGCAGATAAATACTTGCCAAATGGTCAAAGTGGATTGGTCACTTTTGGAGCTAAAGGAGGGTATGAAGCTGCTAAAACTATTGTAGACAATGCAAAAGTATTTTCTCTTCTAGCTAATATAGGTGATACTAAATCTTTAATAATTCACCCAGCTAGTACTACTCATCAACAATTAACAGAGGAGCAACAGTTAGCGGCAGGAGTTTCAAGCGATCTTATTAGATTATCTGTTGGGCTAGAAGATATTGAAGATTTAAAAATAGATTTAAAAGAGGCATTCTCTAAAATTCCTTCAGAAGTTTTAGTATAAAAATTTGAATCAAGAACTGTTATACATACACCTCAAAGATTTTACTACCAAGGGTGGTTTCCAATTTTCAAATCTTCAATTAAGTTATCAATTGTTTGGTTTAGAACTGGGAACTGCTCCTGTAGTATTGGTGAATCATGCGTTAACAGCTAATAGTTCGGTGATAGGTGAGTATGGATGGTGGAACCAGATGATTGGAAAAAATAAAACCATTGATACTACCAAATTTACTGTCATAGCATTTAATATTCCGGGAAATGGATATGATGGCTTGTTAATAGATAATTACAAAGATTTTGTTGCTAAAGATATAGCGAACATATTTTTGTTAGCTTTAAAAAAATTGAGAATATGTAAACTACACGCCATTATTGGGGGTTCTTTGGGTGGAGGTATTGCCTGGGAAATGGCTGTATTAAATCCAGATATTGCTTTACATATTATACCGATAGCTGCAGACTGGAAATCTACAGATTGGTTAATTGCCAATTGTTTTATTCAAGAACAGTTTTTATTAAATTCAAAACATCCTGTACATGATGCTAGAATGCACGCTATGATGTGTTACAGAACACCAGTTTCTTACAAAGAAAAATTTAATAGATCTATCCATGAAGAATTGAAAATCTTTAATGTAGAAAGTTGGTTGTCTCATCATGGAAAAAAACTTCAAGATAGATTTCAGCTAAGTGCTTACAAAATGATGAATCATTTATTAAGAACTATAGAAGCTGTTAATTCTAATAATTGGGCAAACCATCTAAGTAAAATTAATGCTCAAATACACATTGTAGCAATAAATTCTGACTTGTTTTTTTTGGCAGAGGAAAATAAAGAAACCTTTAAAAAATTATCAAAATCTAATCATGAGATGGCTTATCACGAAATTGAATCCATTCATGGGCACGACGCTTTTTTAATTGAGTTTGATCAATTAGATAAGATTTTAAGACCGATTTTTTAAATTAACAAACAATATTTAAAGGTAGAAGTGTTTTCCTTAAAATGAAATTTCTTACAAGATAAACTTCTTCGATAGACTTATAGCAAAAAGTAATTTTAAGACCCTACTAAAGAGAATTATTTGACTACTTTTGTAATAGAAAATTTTAAAAAAAATAAATCATGGCATTAGAAATTACAGATGCAAATTTTGAAGAAGTAGTATTAAAGTCAGATAAGCCAGTATTAGTTGATTTTTGGGCTGCTTGGTGTGGACCTTGTAGAATGGTGGGGCCTATTATTGATGAAATTCACGGAGAGTACGACGGAAAAGCTGTTGTAGGAAAAGTAGACGTTGATTCAAATCAAGAATTTGCTGCTAAATATGGTGTAAGAAATATTCCTACAGTCTTGTTATTTAAAAATGGAGAAGTTGTAGATAAACAGGTTGGTGTAGCTCAAAAAAATGTATATACAGATAAAATTGACGCCAACTTATAAAATTATCAATAAAATCAAAGTTAAAAGGTTTGGCATTTGCCAGACCTTTTTCTATTTTAGGAAACAATGATAGACCTTTCTAACATACAAAATTCAGAAATTAAAAACCTGGAGTTACTAGCCCGTCAAATAGTGGAGGGATTTATAACAGGAATTCATAAAAGCCCTTTTCATGGTTTTTCAGTAGAATTTTCTGAACATAAATTGTATAATAAAGGAGAGAGCACCCGTCATATAGATTGGAAACTTTTTGCAAAAACAGAAAAGTTATATACAAAAAAATACGAGGAAGAAACCAATTTACGATGTCATATTATTATAGATAATTCTGCCTCCATGCATTATCCATTAATAAAAAAACAACAAATAAATCAGTTAAACAAAGTGGGGTTTTCAGCAGTTGCATCTGCTTGTTTAATGGAGGTTTTAAAAAGACAACGTGATGCAGTAGGTCTTAGTATTTTTGCTGATTCCTATCAATATTATGCTCCTGAAAAAGGAAGTGATCGTCATAGAAAGATGATTCTTCATCAACTTGAAAAATTAGTAACAGGTAATTCAGATGCTACTACTGAAACTTATCAGTATTTACATGAAATTGCTGAAAAAATTCACAGGCGTTCTTTAATTTTTCTATTTACAGATATGTTTCAAACGAATATAGATGAAGAAAAAATGTTTGAAGCGTTAAGGCATTTAAAATATAACAAACACGAAGTTGTATTGTTTCACACCTTTGATATGAAAACCGAATTAAATTTTGATTTTGAAAACTCTCCAAAAAAATTTGTTGATGTTGAAACAGGAGAAACAGTCAATTTATTTGCAGACAATATAAAAGAAAACTACACTAAGTTAGTTGATTCTTATTTTAAAGAATTGAAAAACAAATGTTTGCAATATAAGATATCATACGTCCCAGTAGATATTCAACAAGGTGTTCATCAAGTATTAACTAGCTATTTTTTAAGTAGGCAAAAAATGATGTAATTTTCACCCTTTCTGTTTGGATATATAAAAAACTGACTTATATTTGCAACCGCTTTAAGCAACGGTTTGGTAGTTCAGCTGGTTAGAATGCCTGCCTGTCACGCAGGAGGTCGCGGGTTCGAGTCCCGTCCAGACCGCAAAAGCATCTCTTTTGAGATGCTTTTTTTATTTTTATATCTTTAGCAAAAAAACAGATATGATTATCATTATGGGAGTTAGTGGTTCGGGAAAAACAAGTCTCGGTAAACAGCTTTCTCTACGAATGTCAAAACCTTTTTATGACGCTGATGATTTTCATACCCCAGCCAATAAAAATAAAATGAAATCTGGGCATGCGTTAACAGATTCAGACAGGGCTCCATGGCTCTTAGACTTAGCAATTAAGATTAAAGAATGGACATTAAACGGCGGAAGTATTTTGGCTTGCTCTGCGTTAAAAGAAGAATATAGAACGATCCTCTCTAAGTTTAATAATAACGTTACTTGGATTGTTCTTAATGGCTCTTTTAATTTACTTCTACCTCGACTAACAAAAAGAAAAAATCATTTTTTTAAACCTGAATTATTACAGTCTCAACTAGATACTTTAGAGCTTCCTACTTACGGTATTTATGTTGATTGTAACAAACCCATTAAGCAAATGGTTCAAGAAGTTATAGATAATATCCCAGATACAACTCCTGCAACAATTGGAGTAATTGGCTTGGGAGTTATGGGGCAAGGTATTGCCCTTAATAGTGCTGAGTGTGGTCTGGAAACTGCAGTTTATAATCGTTTTGTAAAAGGTGAAGAGCAGGTTGTTTTTGATTTTCTTTCTGTAAACTCTCAGTTTAAAAACCTACAAGGTTTTACCAATATTTCATCGTTTATAAATGCGTTAGAACGTCCCAGAAAAGTATGGTTAATGATTAAAAGTGGTTCTGCTGTAGATGATTTACTTGATGAAATTGTACCTTTACTGAACGAGGAGGATATCATTATAGATGGAGGAAATTCTTATTTTAAAGATACTCGAAGAAGAGCATTAGAACTTGAAAAAAGAAACATACACTATGTTGGGTGTGGTGTCTCCGGAGGTGAAGTAGGTGCAAGAAATGGAGCATCGCTTATGTTTGGAGGGAGTAAAGAAGCCTACAAAAATCTCAGTCCTTTTTTAAAAAATATTTCAGCAAAAGATTCCAAAGGAAAACCTTGTGAGGCCTATATGGGGGCTGATGGTGCAGGACACTTTGTGAAAATGGTTCATAATGGTATAGAATATGCAGAAATGCAATTATTAGCAGAAACCTACGCTGTCCTAGCTCATCAGATGAGTTATGCTGAGATTTCATCAATTTTTGAAGAGTGGAATTGTGGATCTGAAGCGAGTTATTTACTAGAAATAACATCAAAGATTTTGCAACAAAAAGAGGGTGATGCCTATGTGTTAGATCTAATTTTAGATTCAGCAGGAAGTAAAGGCACAGGATTATGGTCTACTAAGGTTGCCCTAGATCTAGGCGAGGCAAATACCATGACGTCTTCAGCTGTCTTTGCTCGTTATCTATCTGGTCTAAAAAAACAACGAATGGTATTATCTGATAGAAAACCTACACCTCTTCATACAGCTTCTTTTGATATTGAGAAATTAAAAGAAGCGTATGGTTTTTCTAGAATTATTAATCACATCCAAGGTTTTAATCTCATTGAAGCTGCTTCTGAAAAATATAATTGGGATTATAATCCATCCGAAACAGCAAGAGTTTGGACACAAGGTTGCATTATCAGATCTCGTTTAATGGAGGATTTAATTGGGTATTTTTCTATCGAAAAATCATTGTTAAACAATGAAAAAATTCTAGATACTATTTCTAAAACAGAACCTAATATAGCGGCATTATTACATCATGCAATTGATCAAAAAATTGCTTTAGACACTTATTCTTCAGCGTATAATTTTTGGTTAGCTATTTGCTCAGAACGTCTACCTGCAAATCTTATTCAAGCACAACGTGATTTTTTTGGTGCCCATACCTACCAAAGAGTAGACAGCTCTTTGAACGAATTTTTTCATACAAAATGGTATTAATATGATAGACTATCATCTTCTTTTGTCAGTTTTAATTGGAGTTTCTATTTTAATTATTTTGATTTTAAAGTT
>ENA-ORDA01003039-ORDA01003039.1-marine-metagenome-genome-assembly--contig:-NODE-3039-length-12095-cov-2.254119_pt1 | contig 12095 bp, 6 predicted proteins | sample MGYA00237778_ERZ508506 | MGnify/ENA primary metagenome ERZ508506 (study PRJEB26177, sample SAMN06267891) | marine metagenome | isolation source: Monterey Bay, California, USA | place: Pacific...
GTCGATCACCACTTCGATATGGTGTCGCTTTGATCGATCAAGATTAATCTCCGATCCCAAAGATACGATCTCGCCGTCAACGCGAGCGCGAACAAATCCCTTTTTAATTAGATCAATAAAAAGATCACGGTGCTCACCTTTTTGCCCACGCACCACCGGCGCCAGAACTAAATACTCCGTCCCCGACTTGAACTGAAGAATACTTCCGATGATTTGATCACGCGTTTGAGCCGAAATTGGCTGGTTGCATTTTGGGCAAAACCCCTCCCCCACACGCGCATATAAAATTCTTAGGAAGTCATAAATTTCGGTGATCGTTCCTACCGTACTTCGCGGGTTATTCCCAGAAGACTTCTGCGAAATTGAGATCGACGGACTTAAACCGGAAATAAGATCGACATCCGGTTTGGGCATTTGCCCCAGGAATTGCCGAGCAAAACTGGAAAGACTTTCGACGTATCTTCGCTGCCCTTCCGCGAACACCGTGTCGAATGCAAACGAACTTTTTCCGCTTCCACTAACACCGGTTAAGCAAATCAATTGATTACGAGGAAGAACAAGACTGACGTCGCGAAGATTATGTTCACGAGCGCCTTTGACAACAATATCCGAAGCGGGCATATGAGGACGATCTGAATCCGAGGAGCATTAATTTTGAGCAGCCAATTCTATCTTCTTCTCACTAAATCCCCAACCGTCAACTGGAGGATTCAGCCACTAAGATTTGAGTACTTTGACATTGACAAATGCTTACCGATATGCTTTCAAAACCTTAAATCCAGCCTCTCCCGAAACACCGCTGAACCGCGTTCCTGTCCACGCCGCGACTCGCTCCAACCGAACAAAACTGGTAGCCCGCTTGCACGCAAGCTTCCTCCACCCCACCCAATCTCTGTAACCGCAATGATCACTACAACAATCGCAATACAACTCAGGGGTTAGCACAATAATTCAGATACAGGGGAATAATCCAGCAATCGCTTCCATGCGAACACTTGAAAACTTCAATAATTAAGTTTTCAACACAACCCGCAGCAATGCTGACGTAATCTGCCAATACCATTCCCCACCTCCCACACTTACCCATTCCACAGAATCCAATGAAAAACAAGCCCGGATGGTTGATTGTCATCCTCATTTCATCGGTACAACTCGCCCTACTGCTGTTTGCAGTAATGATGCTCTCCTCTTGGTTCCATACACAAACAGAAGAGACGATTGGTCAAAGAACCTGCAACGACAACCGCACACTCGCACAGCAAGTCACCCGATCCCTCAACCTCCCTGGCCCTCCAAAAAAGTTTGACCCTGACTCCGAGCTTGAAAGACTGAGTAAAAAGATAGAGACCATCACTGTCCCCAACGGTGGCTTTATTGTCGTGATTAATCCACAATCCGCACAAATTCTGTGCAGTGCCCCAGAATCTGCGATCCCTGCCGACTTCGACCCTGCGAACATAAAACTAAAAATGCTCTCCAAGTCTCTGGAGGCGAAAGTCGATCTTCTACGCTCCGTTGCGCCCAACAATCGTCACCGGCATTTTGATGGTCGAGCCGAAATAGCTGGACGCGAGCATTTTGTGAGTGTCGAATTCCTACCTAAGCTCCACGCCATCTTGATGCTTGGCCAACCCGCCAAGCATTCAATGACCGGCCTGACCGACTTAATTGCAAACACACAACAACTTGTCTTCACCGCAATTCTACTACTGGGCTTGGTCTCAATCAGCTTAATCATGTCTATCCTAAATCGTTCCTACCAGAAAAGCGAAACGATCACCGAGGGCCTTGAAAGCAAAGTGACTCAACGTGAATCAGAATTACTCCGAACAAAGAATGCAGTCATTTTCGGTTTAGCAAAATTAGCAGAGTCACGAGACAACGACACAGGTGAACACCTCGAACGAATTCGATCCTACGTCACGATCATCGCAAAAGATGTAGCTTCAAAACGAGAGGGACTTGATGACGAATGGGTTCGCAATCTTGGACTCGCGTCGTCTCTCCACGACATCGGAAAAGTCGGTGTTCCAGATTCCATCCTGCTCAAACCGGGTCCACTTAGCATGGAAGAGCGAGCAGTCATCGAATTGCATACGGTTATTGGCGGAGAGTGCCTCGAAGCCATTCAAATGCGGCTTGGAAACAACTCGTTCATGCACACGGCTAAACAGGTCGCCTTTTTCCACCACGAACGCTGGGACGGCAGCGGCTATCCTCACGGCCTCAAAGAAGAAGAAACACCCCTCACCGCTCGCATCGTCGCCGTCGCCGATGTCTACGACGCACTCACTTCAAAACGCCCTTACAAGACTTCGTTTGGCCACCTTGAAAGCCGAGCGATCATCATCTCCGGTTCAGGCTCTCAATTCGATCCTGAAATCGTCGACGCATTCCTGCGTCACGAGGATGAATTTAAGAAAATCTCTCAGTGTGAGTCCGAAGCCGGAGCCCGGATTAATCGGAAGCAATTTGCCAACCCCGAAGAGTTAATGAAAACACTCACGGAACGAAACACGGAAAGCCCTACGAGCGTTTAGCGGACTTCCCGACTCTGACTGAATTGCAATGGCGATGTCTGCTGTGCAACCCAACGTCGCCTTGAAAGCTGGGCCCAATCTGAACTGCCTCAGTTAAAATGAGCCCGTTCCCCACCACTTGCTTTCCCATCTAAGTCAGCGAAAATTAGAGCGACGAGCCCCATCCTCCAAGTTCCAGCGAATGCTCAGCTCATGCATGAAATACTGGTAGAAAAGCCATATCGATTTACCCCGCCTATTACCTGGCACTGGCCTCAACGACTGTTAACTCGGCTTGGTCGGTTTCAACAATTAATCCGCAAAGAACACGGCATTATTGATCACGAATGCCGCCACGTCGACCGACTCCGCGCCTCAGTGGACGCCGGGCATGGGATCATGCTAACCCCCAATCACCCGCGCACGACCGATCCAATTGCGATGTACTTCCTCTGCCGTGAAGCCCCCATTTCAATGTACACGATGGCGAGCTGGCACCTGTTCAACCAATCGGCTTTTAAGACATTCATGGTCCGGCTAATGGGAGCCTTTAGTGTCAATCGCGAAGGCCTCGACCGGGCTGCCGTAGACTACGCAGTCAAAGTTTTAGTGGAAGCCGAAAGACCACTGCTGATATTCCCTGCCGGAGCTACCAGCCGGACAAACGACCGGCTGATGGCTTTGATGGAAGGGCCGGGCTTCATCGCCAGAACTGCGGCGAAGAAAAGAGCTAAGAATGGTCAAAAAGTTGTTGTGCATCCCATCGCCATCAAATACCTCTACCAAGGAGATATCGAGAAAACTGGCAATGAGGTTCTTACTGATTTAGAACGCAAGCTCACATGGAATCCCGATCCGACCGTCCCCTTAATGGAACGAATTATAAAACTCGGCAATGCAGTGCTAACGCTTAAGGAACTTGAATTTAACGTTCAATCCATGCCGGGAAAAACGCTCAGAGAACGACAAAACAACATGGTCGATCACTTGATGTTTCCGCTGGAAAAAGAATGGCTTGGAGCAACCGAGCCAATCAGTGGCGGCATTCAGTCGAGGGTCAAGAACTTAAGAATGAAAATATTCCCTGAGATGAGCCGGGATGAAATTGACCAAACAGAAAAAGATCGGCGCTGGCAGCAGCTAAGCCAAACTTATCTTGCCCAGCAAATTGACTGCTACCCCGAGAACTATATTGTTGACCTGCCATCGATCGATCGACTCATCGATACTCTTGAAAAATTCGAAGAAGACCTCATTGGCCAATGCCGCATTCACGGCAAAACAAAAGTCATCCTGGACGTCGGGGAGGCAATCGAAGTTTCTCCCAAACGTGACCGCAACGCGAAATCTGACCCGCTGATGGCAGCGATTCGCAAACAACTCAATGGCAGCCTAGAGGAACTGCAACATGAGTCGCGGATGTACGAAGGAAAGATTTACGGCCAACATTGACAGAGCCAATTCGAAAACATCAAACCTTATTATTCATACTTCCATTTGAGTATCCAAGGATCCTCCAGCTGCCGCTGCTTCGCTTTCAGCTTTCCCTGATAGGTCTTTAGCAACTCAGCAAACTCCGGTTTTCCAGCAAGATTATAAGCCTCATCTGGATCGCTTTTCATATCAAACAATTCAAATTCTGGCCGGTGAATATATTGCCCGACGGTCTTCAATCCGTACGGAGCGTCCTCACCTTTTAGAAACTGTGCCTGCCAACTTGATGCCGCCCAAAGATCTGAGGCGAAAGGGTAATCTAACTTATAGGCAATATTCCATATCAACTTGTAACGATCGTCTTGGATGACTCGCATTGGATAGTACATCTGAATCTCATGAAAAGTATGCGATGCAAAAATTGAATCCCAATGATCAACTTCGGGACCGCTAAGACAATTCAGCCACGACTTCCCTTGATAGCTTCGGAATTTATTGCCGCCGCTCCGATTGTCCTTGGCAAATAGATCTTTTTCCTTCCAGTATTTATCCGGATCTACCCAATCTTTAGGGCCGTTCAAATCAGGATCGAGACCTCCGGCAAAATCAAGCAGTGATGGCGCAATGTCGATGTGACTGACCATCGCTTCGGATACAAATCCGCGTTGCTTTTCATACGGGTTTCGGACCACAAACGGAACTCGCAAACCTGGCTGGTAGACGGTTGTTTTAGCACCGGCGAACGCCATGCCGTGGTCAGCGGTAAACACAATCAGCGTCTTATCATAGACACCGGCCTCTTTTAGTATTTCAACGAGCCTCCCCAAGCCTTGATCAATTCGGGCACAGGATTGGTAGTACTGAGCAATTTCAGAACGCGTTTCGGCCGTATCACTCAAGAATGGAGGTACTGTAACCTTGGCAGGATCGTAAAAAACTTCCTCGACACCGGGATAAGACCCTCGTTCTGGTTTATTCCCAAACAGATCAGGCTTGAGCTTTAACTTAGACGTCTTATCGATCCCGCCACCGCGGTGTGGATCCGAGGTTCCGAAATACAAGAAAAATGGACGATCATCAGAGCGATCTGAGATAAAGTCTCGACACTTTTCTGCCATCTCAACGGCACTTCTCGCATTGCCACGCAAATAGGTTTCGAATCGATAGACAGCTTCGGGGCCAACATGATATTTCCCAATGTGGCCCGTTCGATAACCCGCCTTAGCCAACACTCGTGGCAGGGCAAGCGACACAACGTTGTGGTAGGAATCAAACTTATGGAAATGATGCTGGTAACCGTACTGCCCATTTTTGTGATTATGCAAACCCGACATCACGACCGATCGACTTGCACTGCAACTTGCGGTCGTCGCAAAGGCGCGATTGAACACAACACCGTCCTTGGCCAGTTGATCAATGCAAGGGGTTGCCGCCAAAGAATCACCGTAACAACCAAGCGTCGGCCCCTCATCGTCAGTAATAAAAAATACAATATTTCGTTCGGCCGGATCGGAAGCAACCGCTGGCGAACAAACTAAACCAAGGAACAGAAACGCAATTCCCCAACCGAGACAACTCACAAGACAATTATTTAAATTCATTCCCGATCCCAAAACAAAAATAGAAGGCGCTGCAACGCTAGAAACTTTTTCGAAACGAAGTATAAACGAGTTAGCAAACAGATCCAACTTAATTAATTTCGAAAGACTTTCCTTCAAACCGTAGTAGAGAAGTCTGGAACGCCGCGGTCTAACCAGGGCAAACATTTATTTCGAGGAGTACTTTTAGATGACGAATGTAGACTGGAGTTACCATCGCCCTGGCTGAAAGACCTGTGTAAAAACGCAAGAGTTTCTTGCGAACGCCGGCATTACCCCCAAGACCGAAATCAATGCCAAGAAAGAAACCTATCAAAAACAGCAGGCACTCAAGCTTGTCGAGGCAGCTAACCATCTGTTTGTCGCTCGGGGTAAGAAAGTCGTCGAACTCAATCTAAAAAAAGACGCGCCCTCAGAAACCGAAATTTTAAAGTTGATCCTTGGACCAACCGGAAACCTCCGTGCTCCAACGTTGACTTGCGGCAAGAAAATGATCGTTGGATTTAACGCAGAGATGTACGAGAATATTTTCGGTTAATACGAACCTGAATTTCGGATTCTCTTTTGAAACATTCGCTCATTAGGATCGAGATGACCACCCCAAGGTTGGCTAGGCTACCTTCGTATGCTTGACCGCCGCAAATCCCATGGCGACCATCGCAACGACAACTACCAGGTTCAAAACCAAGGTAAGGAATAACCAAATCTGCAGGACACGCCCTAGGAAGCTTGGAGGTGGTTCCGAACCGCCAGAGTAGAGAAATCCGACGACCATTATAAAAACGAACAAAATAACCACGTTAGCGACCGATCCGATCCAACTCCCCATCGCCAACTTCGCCGCTTGTTCAACTGCTTTCGCCTTAATGTTTCTACCAAGACGCTTGAAGAACAAAAACATAAACAAAACATTAGCTAACAACAAAGCAAACGGACTTAAGAGGATAGCGAAAACGAAAATTCCTCCTACCGCTCGCCCAGCCTCTTCAGCATTCTGACCGCTAACGCCACTGAGAACACCGACACCAACAACGCCCACCGCGCCCACCAAGATTATAACGATTGGCAAAACAATCAGGCCTACCAGCGAACCAATCGCAAATCCTGCCGCCAATTTTTCATTCTTGTTGGGAGCGAATAAACATAGAACTTGGCCAACAAACGCTATAAATCCTGCAAATGGTGTAGCAATGCCTATCAGTATAAAGAGGATACTAAGAACCTTTATGATCAGACTGTCTTCACCGGGAGACGGCGTTAAAGCCATAAGCAGTGTGACCAATAAGAAAATCACTGACGCCCCTAACAGAAGGCACCACGAAACCAACTGCATCCAAATTCCAATTCGGGCAACCGCATAAGGCCGAACGTCGACAGCTGGTGCCTGACTTTTCCTTTTGAAGCCTCCCTTTGATTTCTTTTCGGTACCGGAGGCGTAAGGATTACCCAAAATCGACTCCATCCCATCCGACTTCACCTCTTCTTCAACTTCCTGTTTAGCAACTTCTAAATCTGCAAACCCTGGATCCTCAATCGAGAAATTTCCAAGCGGATTGCTTCTCGTGGGTGGGGGAGGCGCCGAAAAAATATCGGCCTGTTTTTTGATGGCGCCCTGAATCCCCATCTTTGAAATTTCTTGCTGGCTTGGCTGCAAAACCTTGCTGACCGCCGTTTGAGGTTGCGATTTCTTGGTCGACAATTGCTGCGAAGGAGCAGGATTCCCGGTTGTCTGTGGCGGTGCCGAAGTGCGAAAACTGGCACCACACTTTTGGCATTTCACGGGCTTTCCCAAAGCACTGTCGGGGAGACGATACTTCGTTTTACATTTTGGGCAGGCGATAGAGACTGGCATGAAGATTCAGGGGTTTAAATAAATAGTTCGGGGACGAGCTTAAACAACTCCAGTTGGGTAAAACGACGAATAGTCGGTTTTCAGGCTTCTAATTATAGTTCGCCAGACGAGCCCAAGGGGAGAGCTTACTGGGCAAACCCCGTCTTATGGTTGCGAACCAGACGTTTTAACCGATTCTACCGACAAATGCTCCTCTCAGCAGAATAATATTTCGGTCTCAAATTATGGAAGCGCAGCAACTTCGCGTCCACTTCGGGTTCCCATTGCCGCCCAAATCGCTCGGGTAATACCGTGGGCGACAAACCCGACTGACCCATCCATGCGGGCCACATTGACTCCCTGTTCGTGGTAAGAACGAGACGTGACTGCAGCATAAGTTGGCTTTACAAGATGCCGCCCTTCCTGTTGAGAATTAAAATCAATGTCATACTGCTCACCCTCAAACTCATAAGAAACGACGGTATTGGGAGAGAACACCGTGGTAAATCCAGTGTGATGCACTCGCCCATCACTCCAGACGGTGTGACCAGTATTACGGTCTTTTCCAGCGCCCAACTTGCGTTCAACTGAATTCATCCCTCCAAATGCCTGAGCGTTAACCGGAAAAGTACCATCAAACGAGTCATGGTTGCGGAGGTAACTCGTAAAAGATTTTACGTCTGATATCGCCCAAGTATTGCTCAGTCCATCGGTAAAGTCCGAATGTCGCGTCGGCTTGGAAACACAAAACGATCCATCTCCAGACTCTCGAGACACTGGGTCGTAAATTAGCCAACTTCCGAAATTAAACCCGTAACTGGTCGAGTGAACATAATCTTTCCCATCCCTCGTTCGCGTTCCCGCCTGAAAATCGCTCGGGCATGAATAGACTGGCGCTCCGAAGGCAGGGATACCGGAATCGACTTGCTCATGCCAGTCGACGGAGAAATTGATACCCTGTTGAGCATTCGCCTGTTCAATCATCGGTAGCAATTTCGCATGAATTGACCACGAACCGCGTGTCAGACCACCCTCTGGTATGTCAAAGCTCGTGGGGTACTCAAGAAGTGCGGTTTCATGATTGGCTACCGCCAATGAGATTTGACGCAAATTGTTGGCACAACTAGCCCGCCGTGCCGCACTTCGAACCGATTGAATTGCAGGCAACAGCATCCCGATCAAAATTCCGATGATCGCGATTACAACGAGCAACTCAACGAGCGTAAACCCGCGGTTAGGCGAACCACTAGAGGCCAACGGTTTATTCCGAAGTGTCGCATTCAAAATTCCAATTTTGCGTTTTGCCATACCGTTCTTGTTTTCACTGCACCGCTAAACTCAAGCCCCGACTCACCCTATGCCCTCGCAGGCGATCCGTTTACTGAGGCTGAGGCCACGACCGAGGACACGATTTCCTAGGTTATGACCGGCGAGGCCTAGAGAGTACACTCCGCCAACCCAATTCGGCAACGCGGCGGTCACTCTTTTAACCTACCGCTCAGCAGCAATAATTGTGTCTAAGCTTGGGAAAAACCAGTAAAAAAACTCATTCCGTATAAAACCTCTCCGTTAGATAAGCCCGTTGGCCATACTCGCTGACGAAGATCTTTTCCCACGCCAACATTTCAACTCAAAAGTCTAAAAAACGCTCCATCTTCTCATGTCAGTGAATCCCAAATTGTCAGACGACCGATTTCCCAAAAAGAATCAGAGAAGCCCTGTCTCCCCTAAGCCGTAAAAACTTGTCGATTCCGAAGAAATTTTCGATTTGTGCAATGGAAACTCCAAGCCTAATTCGATAATCTGAGGTACATTTAACGTCAAAGAAGCAACCCACGGAGGGTTGTCAAAACGAAACCAAATTTTTTAGAAACGAACCAGTTCCAATAATTTTGGTTTCCGACGGAAATCCCGGACAAGCTCGATCACGTTATGCGACACTTCAGCATTCTCGAAAGAGTTACTTTGGTACTTCCTTCATGGACGAATCCCGGCCTGTGACGACGATCGGCATTGATTAATGAACGTATTCAGTCGAGCTTACATCGACAGTTTATTTGACGACTACCAACAAGATCCAAGTTCGTTGCCACCTGAATGGCAAACCTATTTTGAGAACTTCGATCCCGACAATAGTGAGATCGACTTTTCGTCGCTTCCAGTAGCCTCAAATTCTTCTGCCTCCTCGCCAGACCACAACACAACGAACAGTCGTAGTGTTGCTCAACTGCAAGACCGGGTGGATCAACTCATTCGCGGCTTTCGCGTTCGGGGGCACCTCGAGGCAAAAATCGACCCACTCGGTCGGCCTCGCGCGACCAACAACGAACTGAACCCGGAATCCTATGGACTACTGCCATCTGATTTCCCGAAGAACTTCTCGGCGCGGACCGTTGATGGTCAAAATTTCAGATCGCTGGAAGAGATCGTTGATCTGATGCGGCAAACCTACTGCCGCTCTATTGGCGTTCAGTTCATGCACATCGATGACCACGATGTTCGAAATTGGTTGCAAACGCGAATGGAAGGCTCGCGTAATCGAATGCAACTGCACCGAAAGACGCAATTAAGAATTTTGACTAAACTGACGGACGCCGTCATTTTTGAAGAATTCATGCGGAAAAAATTCCTAGGGGCGAAGACCTTTTCACTCGAAGGTGCCGAAACCCTGATTCCGTTACTCGATCTCGCACTCGAGAAAGCCGGTGACCATGGCGTCAAGCAAGTTGTTCTAGGAATGGCTCACCGCGGCCGCCTCAACGTGCTGGCTAACATCATGGGCAAACGGGCACAAAACATTTTCTGGGGATTCGACGATCCTGATCCCGAAAAACATCGCGGTGGCGGAGACGTGCTCTACCATCTTGGCCATAGTAACGATTGGGGCACCAGCAAAGGCAAAAAGGTTCACATCTCACTTTGCTTTAATCCTAGCCACCTCGAGTTCGTAAATCCGGTTGCCATGGGACGCTGCCGAAGCAAACAAGATCGCACCTGCGATGTCGACCAATCAGAAACCATGACGGTCCTGATCCATGGAGACGCTGCCTTCGCCGGCGAAGGCGTTGTTCAGGAAACACTCAACTTGAGCCAACTCGAAGGCTATAAAGTCGGCGGGACGCTACACGTCATCGTCAACAATCAAGTTGGTTTCACCACGGACTGCCACGACAGTCGTTCGACAACGTATGCAAGCGATGTCGCAAAGATGTTGCAGATCCCAATCTTTCACGTTAACGGCGAAGATCCTGAAGCCGTTGCCCAAGTGGTCAACTTGGCAATGGAATTCCGACGCGCTTTTAACCGAGACGTTGTCATTGACATGTATTGCTACCGAAGGCTTGGGCACAACGAAAGTGATGAACCAAGATTCACGCAACCGTTGATGTACAAATCCATCGACAGCCGCCCGACAATCCGCGACAGCTACCTAAAGCGACTTCTAAAGATGCAGGAAGTTACCCAGGAAGAGGCTGATCTAATTGCGGAGCAGCGCGGCACCAAACTCCAGGACGAATTCGAATCCACCAAAATTGCCGGATTCACACCAGATACGCAGACGCTCGAAGGTTTGTGGTCCGGATACTACGGGGGAAAAGAACGGTCTGATGATGAAGCGGACACCACGGTCTCCGAAGAAGTGTTAACGGAGGTTATTCGCAATACAGCGACTGTCCCCGAGACATTCAATCTGCATCGCAAGTTAAAGCGGGTACTCGAAACCCGCGTTGACTCTGCCAACGGCAAGCGGGCGATCGATTGGGCAACCGCGGAACTGGCAGCTCTTGGCACCCTTGCGATCGAGGGGCATCCAGTCCGTCTTTCGGGGCAAGATTGCGGCCGTGGAACCTTTAGCCAACGCCATGCAGTGCTGCACGACACTCAATCAGCCGAATCCTATACTCCTCTCAACCATCTCGGAGAGTCACAGGCCAAGGTAAATATTATCAACAGCCCTCTCAGCGAGGCTGGTGTTCTCGGATTCGACTACGGCTATAGCCTCGATGCGCCTGACAGCCTGATTATCTGGGAAGCCCAATTTGGTGACTTCTTCAATGCAGCTCAAGTAATTGTCGATCAATTCATCTGCAGTGCGGAAGACAAATGGGATCGACTAAGTGGATTGACGATGTTCTTGCCGCACGGCTTCGAAGGGGCTGGCCCAGAACATTGTAGCGGCCGGCTTGAAAGATTTCTGACTTCAGCAGCCGAACATAATTTCCAGGTCGCAATCCCAACGACTGCCGCACAACACTTTCACTTGCTCCGACGCCAGGTCAAACGGAAATGGCGTAAGCCTCTGGTTGTCTTTACGCCCAAGAGTCTACTTCGTGAGCCGTACGTCGCTTCGCCGATTGAGCAGTTTACCGAAGGACAGTTTCAGCGGGTCATCGCCGACGAGGCAGTTCGCAACGATAGTGCACCACAACGTGTACTTTTGACCGCCGGTAAAATTGGAGTCGAACTACTCAAAGCGAGAGAACTGGCTGAACGCACGGATTTCGCCGTGATTAGAGTCGAGCAGCTTTATCCCCTGCCTCACAAAGAAATTGAGGCATGCCTTAGCCAGTACGCCTCCGGAACGCCGGTATTCTGGGTCCAGGAAGAACCTCGAAACATGGGTGGCTGGTACTTCATGAAAGTGAAATGGGACGAATTTGGACTCGAAGAAAAATGGCCTTTAAAAGTCATCTGTCGCCCCGAATCAGCCAG
>ENA-ORDA01003040-ORDA01003040.1-marine-metagenome-genome-assembly--contig:-NODE-3040-length-12093-cov-3.226448_pt1 | contig 12093 bp, 11 predicted proteins | sample MGYA00237778_ERZ508506 | MGnify/ENA primary metagenome ERZ508506 (study PRJEB26177, sample SAMN06267891) | marine metagenome | isolation source: Monterey Bay, California, USA | place: Pacific...
AGCCGATGAGCAAGCCGCCTGATGCAGCAGCGAGTTGACCGTTGGGAGAAAATCCTCCATTGATGCCAGCTTCGCATGGCTTCATTGTTGTAATCATTCGAACTCGATTATCAAGGCTTCCAATTTCGCTTGCCCATGTGTCAGATGTTGCCACTGCTACTGAAGCTCCAAACATCCACAAACCATTTTGCCAATCTTCGAGAACAAATGCTAGAATCGCAACCAATGCGGGCATTCCTCCATTGGCTGCTACATTGATCCAGCCTCGATGACCGTCAGAAGATTCACTCAGTCCGAGTGCAGTTTTTTCATCAAAGCGCCATTTTGTGGCAATATGGCTGCTAAGGAGGAATGCTAGGAGGAGTAGTAACCACGTCCAATGGCCCATGCAACCAACCAAAAAACCAAGCAATGCTGCTGCAATAATCCCCTTCGTGTCAAGAATACGGGCTTTTGATGAGGCTGCAATGAGCCCAATAATGAGTACAGATGTGACTACAATGTTTCCATCAACAAAGCCACCATCCTCAAAATTCATAATGAGCCCTGACCTAACTCCAGTGCATCATAGTTTTGTTCTTTGCGTAAGATTAATGTCTTGAGGAAACGATTTAGAAGGCTGTTCCTTCTTCCATCGCTGCAGATATGATGAACCTTCCAACTGTCCATAAGAGTGTGATGAGTATGACAATCCATGTTAGGTCAAGAATGAGACCGAGTAATGGTGGTAAATTCAGTGCAAGATGAGATACTAAGACAGAACTTCCATTCCAAAAGGCATGACCAAACATTGCTAATCCTAGCATGACGGGAAGCGATGTAGGGAGTTGTAATTCAGATTTCCGAACTAAAAAGGATTGAGTCAGATAGGTGGATGGGTTGGCGGAAATCATTGTTTTCTCTCCAGTCATAGGGTTTACCAAATCCCATGTATTGAACTTCGGCTGAGAACCAAACTTTCTCTGCTCAAGAATGTGGCCGATAGCATAGCCGCTACATGCTGTCCAAAGAGCGTGGCCTGGAATCGAACCAATACCTCTGACGATAGCGGTTAAACCGTACGAGATAGCCACAAACTCTCCTGCGAAAAGACTGAACAAAATATACTGCAAGTTCTCAAGAAGTGCAAATCCAAGACCAACAGTGAATCCAACTTGGAATCCTCTTCGTTTTGAGTCGATCATACTACTCAAACTCAAGACAGCAAGGGCTTTGCATATTTCTTCGCCAACAGGTGCTGAAATGATGATTGTGATGTATTCCACAGTCGTTGCTGATACATCACCTCCAGTTAAGAAAAGGACCGTTCCTGGTGTTACAAATGAATTGATGATCAGAGCAGGGAACGTCGAGAGCATGCCTGCGATAAGCATCGCTTCTCCTTGTTGCCGATTGGTTGTGAGTTGAAATCGAGAGGCAGAGAAAGACCACCAAGCAAATACAGGGGTCGAGAAACCTACGAGCCATGCTGGAACCGCAATACCAACAGCGAGCAGTAGGAACCACACATTGGAGGAATCCAGGAGAAGCGGAGCGAAGGCCATACTCGATATGATGACGCCACCAAGGAAAAGCATCCACAGGTGTTTAGCTATTGGGACTCGTAAAGGATGCCTTGAGCGCACAATATATTGCCGCATTGTTGTTGGAACAGGAGTCTGTAAAATTCGAGAATTCGGAAGTGAATGCGCTTGTGTGCCATAGGCGTCTGGTTGTGCTACGATGATATGCTCAAGTTTAGGGCGCCGAATCGCTAAAAGAAGCAAAACCATCGGTGCAGAACAAATACTGCCTCCTAAAATCAATGTTCCATCCAGAGGTCCAAAATCTCCATCAAGATCTCCGTCAATGAACCCAGCTGCAATTAAGACAACAAATTGAGCCAGAAACCAGAGGAGTACAACAATGCCAAGCATTCTCCAAACACTGTGCCATCTCGATTCTTGATTGAGAACCTGAGATGAATCATGATTGGCTCCAGACGGCTGCATGGAAGTTCTTTGTTGCAGGAACTAAATGAAGAATGGGATTGAAAGCCCGCTCAGTTCGCCCATCACTCCTCACGGAAACAGCAGTCAGCATAGAACACTCATCATTGCGGATTTGGTCCTCGAGAACCTGCCCCATAAGGATTCGGTTGAAATAAAACAGTTCTTCAAAAGGCAAAGGGAGTGTTCCTAATCATGGATTGGGCGAATCGGCTTCTTGCACCACGCATCGATCACAGAGGAATGTCGACGCCAAGTGAAGCCTCTCGATTGTTTCTCATTCTCACGCTCGTCCTGACGGGATGGTGGGCTTGGGGTGCAACTGAGGGTAATCTCGTTGTTTGGTTCTCTTTGACGTTACTCGTAGCCACGCCAATCTTAACCCTAGGGTGGTATTTGCTCTCATTGGCAGCTCGTCATCGAAGTGGAGAGTTACTTACTCCAAAAGTTCAGAATGCCTTAGAAGCCAAAGGCCGATGGCCTCATCACTCACTCAAAAAGGATTCCAAGGGCGATGATTTTTGAGGCTGGACTCCCAGCACTTGGCAAGTACGAAGCCTCATCCATGAGTCCTATCTTGGCCATCTCATATGCCTTTGAGTAGGTACGTTTTACCTTCTTGTCTTTTATGTTAGCCCAAGTGTCTTCCATTAAATCCAGAAGACTCTTCTTTTTTTCAACATCATCCAAATGATATTTTTCTGTCATCGAAGTAAAAGAATTAAGGAATCCATTTTTCATTCTATCTGAATCGCCGTATACACTTGTTTCTTTATTCGAAATAACAGTATATTTTTTTGATTCGTTGACAATCTCTGAGATGTAATCTTGGTCGATATTTTTGCTACTTTCATCAAACGGATGAGCCGCAAGTTTTGGAGATAATAAGATCAATAAATCCTTCAAGATTGTGTTTTCTTTTTCTTGATTATTTAGTCCAAGCGATGCCAGTTTACGATTCATTAGTGGCCGTAAAGAGAGTTGCGTTCGTTCAAGATACCTCCCATTTTGAATTGCAGATTTGTATAAAAAATGGTGCCATTGGGTCGAATTTCTTTCATTAACCCTTATGCCAAAAGGTTTCAAAGACTCTCCGAGATGTTTGTACAAGGCCATTTTCTTATCAGGTCTCCAGATTGGCATTTTGCTCGTCAACTTGATGTTTGAGAACGTTCCTTTTGAAATTTCAGCCCCATGGCCGCCAATTTCTATCAACGATGGTGTGTCCCAGTATGACCTGTAAAGGTACGTCATATCAAAAACTCCGAGATTAAAAAGTATAAAGTTCCCATATGGATTCTGCACACGCATAGATGTCCTGCCTTGTGAGGGGATTTCGTGATTGATATCAAAATTGAACTTTTCACACAAAGACTTCACTATTTGATAGTCTAGTTTTCTCGAAGCATGTGTATTTGAATTGATGTACGCCTTCTCCAGGCCATCCGAGATTTGGAAAAGTAATGCGAGTATGATTCTAGAATCTAAACCGCCAGACAAACCTAGTTTATATCCCAAATTCGTAGTTTTAGTGATGGCATTGACCAATGATACAATCTCATCTTTGGCCTTGACTAAATTTTCCATGTACGGCTTCTCTTCTAAAGTAAAGGCCTTCTTGACATTGAGTTGCTCTTCTGAACAGATTACTTTTGTCCCTATCGTTGTAATTTTCAACATCGCACAGGGAGGGACATAAATCACGTTTTGAATGATTGATTGCTTTGTCATTATGCTACAAGCAAGCCCATAGGTCCATGCTCTTGTCAGATTCGCTTTGTTGTTGAGTTTGACGTCTTTCCCAATCATTTTCATTGTTCTGGAAATCAGAAATAATGAATCGGATACTATGCATATTTCATCGTCACTGTATCTGAAAATAGGGTAAAGACCGAAGCAATCGTGCTGAATCTGGATGCTCTTTCCGGACCACTCTATTGATACAAATCCTCCTTCAAATAATCTATAATCACCGATCTTGTTTTTTACTTTCCACAGGGTAAATCCATCTTGGCCGAGAACAACACTTCTATTTCCAGGGTCAACCATCATCCCTCTAAAGAACTGAGAATGTTCTTCTTGTAGACTTGATTCAGGACTTTTTCCAAATATGAGCATGTCAAAATGATCATTGAATTTGCGTTCTGTAAGTTCTGCCGAATCAAAGCTTTCCAAGTTTGCTATTTTGGACTTTAATTTGCGGATTATATTTGTCACTCCAACTGAAAAAAAGTAGGTTGAAATGATTACACCTCAGTTTATTCTAAGAAGCCGTAAGTCCAACTCTTTGGTGGAGCAAATGTTTCCTTGATTGAGCGTGGTGAAACCCATCTCAAAAGGTTAAGTGGGCTTCCAGCCTTATCGTTCGTCCCACTTCCACGGGCTCCTCCAAACGGTTGTTGACCAACGACAGCTCCTGTCGGTTTGTCGTTAATGTAGAAGTTTCCAGCACTGAATCGAAGGGCATCCTTTGCAAATTCAATGTCTTCACGATACTTTGCAAAGATTGAACCAGTTAAGGCATACTCTGAAGTTGAGTCGCATATAGTCAAGATATTTTCATATTCGCTGTCTTGATAGATGTGAATGGATAATACTGGTCCAAATATTTCCTGAGCCATGGATTCATACATTGGATCTTCACAAAGAATTGTTGTAGGTTCAACAAAGTAACCAACTGAGTCATCATAGTTTCCTCCAGTGACGATTGTGCATCCACTGTCTGCTTTCGCTCGATCAATGTAGCCTGCGATATTATCGAAGGATTTCTTGTCGATAACTGCTCCAATATAATTCGAGAAATCAGAGACATCTCCCATTGTAATCTTTCCAACTTCAGCACAATATTTTGAGCCGATTCGTTCCCAAACCGAGGCGGGTATGTAGGCACGACTTGCGGCAGAACATTTCTGTCCTTGGAATTCGAATGACCCTCGTAAAAGTGCTACGCTGAGTGCTTCCTCATCGCATTCAGGATGGGCTACAATGAAGTCTTTACCACCTGTTTCACCAACAATACGCGGATAACTACGTAGGTTCTCTAAATTGTTTGCAATATCTCTCCAAAGTTTCCTAAAGACACCAGTGGAGCCAGTGAAGTGGATTCCTGCAAGGTCTGGATGTGACATACAAATATCACCTACAACAGATGCTTTTCCAGGGATGAAATTAATCACGCCAGCAGGAAGTCCAGCATCCATCATAAGTTGCATAATTTTATAATTTGAAACATATGAGTTTCGACTTGGTTTCCAGACGCCAGTATTGCCCATAATTGCAGCACACGAAGGTAGGTTTCCAGCAATGCTCGTGAAGTTGAATGGTGTGATTGAGAATACGAATCCTTCCAGCGGACGTATTTCGCTTTGATTCCATACACCATCGGGGGAAATCGGTGGTTGCATGTCTTCGTAAATTGCTCGAGCATAATCAACATTGAATCTCCAGAAGTCAATGAGTTCACAAGCAGAGTCAATTTCTGCTTGATGACATGTCTTTGATTGATTGAGCATTGTCGAGGCGTTGATCTCATGTCGTCGTTCTCCTGCAAGCATTGTTGCAGCCTTAAGGAAAATTGCACCCCTTGCTTCCCATGGCATAGTCGACCAAGCTTTGTGGGCTTGAAGTGAGGCATCGATTGCATCCTTTACTTCTTTCTCGCCAGCGAGATGTACCTTTGCAAGAACGTGACTATGATTGTGCGGCATGACTTGTTCGACAATATTGCCAGTCCAAACTTCCTTTCCATTAATGATGCAAGGGATTTCGATAACTTCCGCCATCTGTTTTGCAAGTTCTTCCTTTAGTTCAATACGTTCGTAGGAACCAGGTAGGAAGCCCATAACAGGTTCATTATTCGGGGTTGGTGGTTGAAATATTCCATTGACCATGTTCAATCCTGCGCGGGTCACTCTTTCAACTCTGCGTAGCAGATGTCTCATTCTGTGTTTTCATACAGATGTGAAAGTTTCCTACGCACCTTGCTTATCTTTGGCCCGACAACCATTTGACAATAACCTTGAGTAGGGTTTCTTGCATAGTAATCGTGGTGGTAAACTTCTGCAACAATAAGATTCAGAGCAGGTTCGATCGTTGTTACAATTGGGTTTGAAAATACATCTTTGAAGGATTGAATTGATTCCTTTGCTACGCTCTCTTGCTCGTCGTTTACTGGCATGATACAACTTCTGTATTGTGTGCCGATATCATTTCCTTGACGATTCAACTGAGTTGGATCATGTACTGTAAAGAAGACTTCGAGTAGCGTGGAATATGAGATGATTGATGGGTCGAATTCGATGATGACGATTTCGGCATAACCAGTTCTTCCGCTGCATACCTGCTCATAGGTGGGATTGGGTCGCTGACCACCTGCATATCCTGGCAAAGCAGAAATAATTCCTTTCATTCTTTTGTAAGCGCCTTCAACGCACCAAAAACATCCACCGCCGAGTATCGCTTGTTCCATAACTTCCGACTGTAAGTTCTCTTCATGAAGACTTGTATTGTAAATCCAATCATTGTGATGTCGATTAGAATTATGATTAAGAACTGTCGACTGATATCTCTACTTCCATGCGACAAGATTCCGATGCCACAGTGATTGTATGCCGAAGAGACTTCGATCAAAACCGGGTGCTATACACCTACGGTCGCAACTCAAAAGAGTTGAAAAATGACGGGCTTGCCTTCCTCGGGCCTGTGTTTGAGTCTATGATTGAGCAAGCCAACCTCAAAGATGATGCAGAAGAAGTTGGGCTAATGGTTCACATGCGTACGCGACCACTCGAGAAGGATGACCGCTGGTATAAGATCGACTTTGTTATGCAGGATGATGGAATGGCATATTATTCCAATTTCGATGGCCGCCTTCCAAATGAATTCGTTCATGTCGTCCCATTGAGTGGAGGGTTGCCAGAATCGATGTTTATTGCAGTCGAAGCACTTGACGAGATGGCTTATGCCCATGCTGTCGATGCCGAAATTTTTGATGAAGAGAATGAGGTAGGATTACCCCAAGACCAAACCACCCTTTCTGATTTCGGATTGGAAATTTCTCCCGAATTAGAATCTATAGAAGGTTCAGATGAAGAGGATGTTTTCGTTTTGGAGAAGAAAAAGAATCGTGCATGGACTCTACCCCTTCCGGGCCCATCAAGCAAACCCACTGACCGAAAGTGAATGGGTTCTCCATACATGATTTGATAAACCGTTTTACTACGGCAGACACATGGAATCTGTAACTGATCCTAAGCTATTAGAGAATCGTTTGTTCTACAAGCTGGGTGAATTTACTTACGATTACAGGAAAAGAGTCCTCGCCGTCGGCCTTTTCGCTTGTATTGGGATGGCTTCACTCATTGCCATGGGACCTAACTGGGCCGAGTCATGGGGTGTTGGAGAACACGAATCCGTTCAAGCAAGTGACCTTCGAGAAGATGCATTCATTGGCGAAGAAGAGGATGCGGAAGGCTTCGTCTTCCTTGTGTATCACGAATCTCTTGACGATTCTTCTCAAGAATGGCAAGATGCAGTGACTGCAGCACTTGCAGATTGGGAGGGTATGGATGATGTCTCTATCGAATATTCCTGGAATACTAACGGCGATGAACGGACCGAATTTGTTTACTCTGGTGAAGATGGTTTTTGGGCTAAAAACAGAATCACAATCAACCTTGATCGAACCCAAGCAAAAGCACTCTATGCTGATAACCACGAAACAATCGAGATCTCAAAGGACTTTGATTCTTGGAAAACCGGTCAAATCGCTATTGACGTAACCTTTGATACACGAATACAGGATGACCTAATCACTGCTGAATTAATTTCTGGTCCTTTGACACTCATTATTCTTGGAATCGTTTTCGGAACTATAATTGCTGCAATCTTACCGCTTGGAGTCGCAATACTGACCGTCATCTCAGCAATGGGACTCACTATTTGGCTCTCGAATACGATGGAAGTGACTCAATATGCAATCAACATCATCACATTGATTGGAATTGGTGTCTCAGTCGATTACTCACTCTTCCTCGTCAATCGTTTTCGAGAAGAATTAAACAGAGGGCGAGATATCCGTACGTCCACGGCAATGACCGTCGCAACAGCTGGTAAAGCAGTCTTCTTCAGCGGAGTAACCGTTGCAATCGGCTTGATGGGCATGCTCTTCTTTACAGGAACCGGTTTGCCGAGCCTTGGGATTGGTGGTACGCTCGCCGTCTCCGTTGCAATGATTTTCTCGGTCATTGTGTTACCTGCTGTACTTGCGATTCTTGGTCAGAGAGTGTTCATTGGCAAAATTAAATTCGCCTTCAGTACAGAAAACGATACTGGTGATGGTGTGTGGGCAAAAATTGCTACTACTGTCATGGAACGTCCATGGGCAGTTCTCATACCAACACTGGTGATTCTTTTGGGAGCAGGTCTACCGTTCCTACAAGCGGATTTCTCAATCGCATCTCGTGACGCCTTACCACCAGATGATGAAACGAGAGTCGGATTCGAACACATGGATGAAAAGTGGCCAGAAACAGCCGTCAATGCTGCTTTGGTTGTCATGGATTTCGATGGTCAAGATCCACTCGAAGAATCAAACCTCAGAGCAATGCATCGTTGGATGGTCAACAATGTCAATGATTCAAGAGTCATTGAAGCGTTTGGTTATGCCTTACCATCAGCCAATATGAACGAATCAGAAGTCGTTGCCTTTTGGCAGACTCCAGATGAATTGCTTAGCGTTGAACAACAAGCTACTCGGGAATACTTCCGTAGCGAATTTATTTCAAATAATGTGACCTTTGTTGTGTTTTCACTGAACGGCCCAATTACTGGACAAGACAGTCGAACGTTTGTTCAAGATGTCCGTGATGAACGAAACGAATTCCTCGATGAACTCAATATGGGTGACGATGGCGTTCTCATGGTTGCAGGATTTGCAGCCTACAGTCTTGACATCCTTGATTCTATTAAGGAAAACTTGCCATATGCTCTGGCCTTTATCTTCATCTCAACGATTGTCCTAATCTTCATCCAAGTTCGAAGTGTAATCATTCCAATTAAGGCTATTATCATGAATATCCTCTCAATCTCAGCCACCTTCGGTATGCTCGTCTTTGTGTTCCAATGGGGTAATGGGGCAGATCTACTCAACTTCACAGCACAGCCAATTGAGACTACGAATCCAGTCATCATCTTCTGTATTGTCTTTGGACTCTCTATGGACTATGAAGTGCTGATGCTATCACGTATCCACGAAGAATGGGAAGTGACAGGAGACAACACCCAAGCTGTTGCCAATGGATTACAAAAGACTGGTCGATTGATCACAGGTGCTGCGGCGATTATGGTCGTTGTTTTCATGGCATTCGGACTTTCCTCAGTTGTTATCTTGAAACAAATTGGACTTGGTTTGGCTCTTGCGATTCTCCTCGATGCAACAATTGTTCGGGCTTTAGTTGTCCCATCAACCATGCGATTGATGGGTAAGTGGAATTGGTGGTCTCCTCAATGGATGAACAAATTGTTCCCCTCCAAAAGTCATGAAATTCACGAAGAAATCAATGATGAATGAGGTGCTGGTGGACGTGCCGAGATTTGAACTCGGCAACCACAACGCGGAGCGCATTCGTTGCTTCATCCTCGGATTCCAAGTGGCACAGCGTCTTGCTGCGTGGCAGAACACCCGCTATGGAGGTGGTCTGTGATGACGACCAGAAAACCGTACGTGCACCGTTTGGCACTCAAGCACTGGTCGCTGAACGCCAGCGAGGGAATCGCCTCTGTGACGGTGTACGGTTGGCAGGTGTGGTGGGGGGTGTTGTTCACTTGGCAGTGGTGGCTTGCCCACTCCATGCGTATCCCCCAGAAGATCGGCATGGCGAGAATGAGCAACGGTTTGTTTCCCGTTTGGCTCTACCGTGGTCACCTCTGGTTGACATGTCGCTCGGCAACGGCGAAGGATGTTCGAACAAAAGGTGCGAAGACAAAGCCTCGCTACAACGCCAAGGAACAGTGGTGGTGGGAGTTTTCCGACCCAAGCATCCACGGTCTGATGGAGAACATAGACCAAGCCATGCTCGGCCTCAAGCAGCAACATGATTTCACGTGGGGCTCGCTTGAGCCGTCCAAGCAGCGCACAACGAAGAGGAAAACTACGGGCATCGGGGTTCGTGACAACCGGCACATCCCACAATGGGTGAAAATCCACGTCGTTCTTCGTGACAAAGGTCGATGCGTGTACTGCGGTGAAAGCAACATCAAGATTCTCGAATTTGACCATCGAAAAGCTTGGTCGAAGGGTGGCTCGTCAAAGGACCCGCTCAACATCTGCCTTGGTTGCAAGCCATGCAACCGCAAGAAGTCCGACAAGGACTGGGGGTGTTGGTGATGGGCAAGCGTGTGGTTGGCCCTTCTCCGCCCGAACCCAATTGGGACCGCTTGGACCTGCGAGGTATGAACTCCACTCGTAACGCCTGGGGCTACTTGGCACCGGACGATTCGGCCATTGTCAGTGATGACGGCAAGGTGTTCATCCGTGTTGACAAGAGCATGGTTGAGAAACCGAAGTCAGGTAAGGAAGTGCTTGTTCGCCTCGTATCAAGCCAGTGGATGGTTCTGAAGCGATGCTTGCGCTGGTCGAAGATCATCAAGGACCTTTACGACTTTGAACATGAAGTGGAGGACGATGGTGCCTCAGTTGGCGACGACGAGGATGATCCCGTGGAGGTCGTCTTGCCTTCGCCAAAGAAGAAACCGAACCTGCACCTTGTTCCTCCGGAGCGCAAACGCAAGCTGTCCATGCGCCGCTTCAAGTAAGGTAGTCCTTTGAAAGCCTCCTCTCCCATGGCCAACCATGCGTCAGACCTACCTCGACATGGCTATCAAAATGGCTGAACTTGGAAGCGAATCGCTCCAAGCAACGTACCGTCATTCACGCCAATTCCTCCGAGGTGTAACCGATTTTGATGATGATGGAAATTATGCATGGAAGCGTGGGGCCTATGCTGCAACTGCATATCAATTCAGCAAGAAGGCAGCCCCTGACAAGCACCTCAAGGACTACAACAAGGTCTTGCACGGGGAACATGTCATTCCGTTGAGTATGGTGTTCAAGCGATGGTTGGAACTCATTGACGCAGGTCTTTCACCCAAGGAACAACGAGCTTTTCTCGAGCATCATCTCGAAGTGGTTTGGATCACGGTGGCTGAGCAGCAGAAACTTGACAGGGAGTTGAAATTGAAGTCTAAGATGCCCGATGGTTGGACGTGGGATAACAGCAAGTATGCTCGCCTTGATTATGCTGATATTGAGATCGAATAACTCTGTTCTGACTCAGGGGGTAGCGTCTGACAAGACCCACTGCGAGCCCTTTGATTGGGACTAAAAGAATCAATGGGTTCATTTGAAAATCTACCTAAATTCTTCTCCTAGATTGTTCGTTTTGAATATCACCCCAATTAAAATCCTGTGGAGGCAATGGAATCTTAACTTGCGCTCCACGTGTTTTTACAGTATTCGGTTTGGAAGTTCTTCCTCCTAGTGAACGCCCATAACCTACAGGTAGTTGTTTTTCACCGGTAATTCGTAAATACTCATCTCCAGAAACTATCGTTGAGAATTTTGGGTCATCCAGAATTTCAATCAAATCAATTCCACAGAATTCTTTGAAATCATCGAATAAAAGTGTGAATTCATATTTGTACTGGCTGAATTTATGTGTGTTTGGATATAGTGATTTTATAAATCTTCTAAAACCATATCCTGGGTTGAGTTCTGCTAATTGGATGATTTCTTCATCAGAAAATTTGAATGGGTTGCCACCCATAAACCCCCTAAAGTCTTCAAACATACGAAAGTTTCCCCTAATGATTCAAAGGGCCCCCCTTTGCTTACCCGTCTAGGCAGTGGGTACCCTCTGCCTACCCATTCAATCAGAGGGGGCCCTCTGATTAGCGGATTGTTTTTACTCGTCAAATATTGAGTACTCTTTGCGATTTTTTACTTCAGTCTCAACCACTGTTCCCGATTCTACGAGGATGTCGAGGTGACGTCTAAGTTGCCCTTTTCCCATTTGCAGATCACTACGTAAAGCAGAGAAATGCTTTG
>ENA-ORDA01003041-ORDA01003041.1-marine-metagenome-genome-assembly--contig:-NODE-3041-length-12084-cov-3.053386_pt1 | contig 12084 bp, 10 predicted proteins | sample MGYA00237778_ERZ508506 | MGnify/ENA primary metagenome ERZ508506 (study PRJEB26177, sample SAMN06267891) | marine metagenome | isolation source: Monterey Bay, California, USA | place: Pacific...
ACCCACGGCGCGTCCCTGTGGATGAATGGCGTGCTGCCGCCCGAGGTGGCTGCCGACTTCACGAGCGGCCGGCTGGTGCTGCGCAGCCCGCACGAGAAGGAGGATGCGCAGAGCTTCGACGATGCGGTTGGCGAGGCCACGAACATGCTCTTCACGGCGCTGACGACCTGCGGGCCGCGCGTCGGAGCGCTCGCGTTTTCGCACCGCGTGAGCATCAGCGGGCGCGACAAGTACCGCCTCTTTGCCTTTCTCGAGGCAGCCACGCACTCGGTGGACCAGCGGTACACGTCGACCCTCGCGCGCGTCTCGTCCGTCGACAACCGGCCGTACCACGACGCGCTGGTGACCGCCATCTTCCAGATGTCCGCGCAGGGGTTCGTGCACCTGGATGCGACGCTGCGCAACTTCGTGGACTTCTACAGCTCCAACCTGCCGGCGGTGATCACGCGCCCGCGGATCAAGGTCATCGACGTGGAGGCGCGCTGCTTCCGCCGGCTGCGCGCCTCCGCGCAGCCGTCGACCGAGTGGCGCTACCTGTTCCTCCTCAACCTGCTCATGGTGCTGGTGTTTCTGAAGAGTCGCATCGGCGAGGCGTGGAAGCCCCACATCCATTGGGCGCACCTGCGTGGCATGTGCAAGCAACTCATCAGCGAGCTGCCGGGGAAGGCCAACATCGCGGCCATCCTGATGTGGAAGGGCGCGTTCAGGGACACGGACGAGTTCCCGGTGCTGAACAAGGGCAAGTACGCCGGCGAGACGCACGAGGCGGTGACGCGCGCGGCCGAGTGCATGCTGCGGTACTACCTGCTCCAGCAACCGCTGAACGAGGGCACCAAGCGGTACGTCGAGGTGCTTCAACCCGACCAGCGCGATCCGCGCAAGGCGCGCAGCCCCAAGCAGCTGGACGAGGCCAAGAGCTGGTACGCCAACACCTACCTGAGGCACCTGCTGCCCGTGCGCACCTTCTTCCTCCGCAAGCTGGCGCACTGGGGCGAACCCCGACGCTTCGTCGAGGTGGCGTTTGAGTTTCTGGACACGCCGCTCTCCGAGCTGCAGAAGCGGTGCGTCGGCACCGCGCCGTCCATGACGGACCACCACAGCGGGTGTTCGCGCGCATTCTTGCTGGGGATTCAGTGAGTGCCGGGGTCGGTGTGTGTGTGTGTGTGTGTGTGTGTGTGTGTTTTTAAGAGTCGCTTCTTTTTTTCAACCAATCCACCAACACGCGTGCGTGGATGCGCACCCACTGGTGTTCGCACAAGCGCCCCACCCGCCTACTTCTTCTTGGCCGCCTTGTCCTTCTTCTTCTTCTTGTCCCCGTCCCTCTTCTCCTTGTCCTCCTTGGCATCCACCTTCTTCTTGGCAATCTTCTCGCGACGATCCTTGGCCTCCTCGGCCGGCAGAATGAAGTTGATCGGCTTGTTGGCGGGCGACAGCGAGCTGAACGCAAAGCCCGCGAAGGCTCGCGAGAAGTCGGGGTCGTGGCGCACAGCCTTGATCAGGTCGTTGGGGCGCACGCGCTTGGTCGGGATGTGGCCGACCGTCTCGGTGTCCTGCGCATTGTCCGCCGCGCGGTTGAGGATCGCCCTAACCATGGTCTCGATCGCACCCGCCAAGTACACGGGCGCCCGCCCGCTCACGTGCTTCTCGGGCAGGCCTTTGCGCAGCAGCTTGTCGCACCGGGCCACGCTCAGGTCGACCTCGGCCTTGTCCTGGCGCATGCTCTTGACCATGATGCCTTGGTGGCGGTTGTGGGGAAGGAGCAGCAAACGGCTGGTTTGGTACGCTCACCCAATGTCACAAGTTGCAAGTTAGCGTGCTCGCTCACACCGGGTTTGTCAAAAACGCGACACATTCACACCCACCCAAACACGCCCACGCCTACTCTTCCCCCTTCTCCTCCACCGTCGGGCGCATTAACCCGAGCATGTCGATCAGCTCCTTGACGGGCTCCGACGAAAAGAATTCCATCGGCGACTGGTTGAACAGGTCCTTGCCAAAGGGCCCGACGGTCAGCGACAGGCCCGGGCGGTAGTGGCGCTCGGGATCGTAGCGCGCCTTGGCGTTGCACATGAGGAACTCGGCCACTTGCGCGCTCGTGGCAAAGTTGCAGACCTTGTCGGGGTTCCACTGCTCGCCCAAGTGCCAGTCATTGACCACGTGACAGACGCTGTGATTGGCCTTCTCGACGTTGTAGCTCGTCGTGCCGTTCTTCGTGATCGGGTGCACGAGGAAGTGGTTCCAGCAACCGGAGCTGCGCGCTTTCCAGGTGGCCAGGAGCAGGTTGGGGTGCGCTCCATCGTTCACCTGGAGCTGGTCCATGACCGTCTGCGCAAGGTCGTTCATCGGGGAGTTCGGAGCAGCGATCGCGACAATGGGAACTCAAAAGTAGCAAAAGAAACTCTAAATGACAAACATCGACAGTGCCTGCTCCAAGTCCACCGTGCAGACGCCGGCTGCGCACGCCTGGCACCGCGCCCGATCGTGCGCCTCGTCATCGTCACGCGCCGAGCACGGCCTGCTCCATCAGCGCATCCGCGACGACCTGCTGCTGCGTGAGCAGGCCCTCGGCGTCTAGCTCGCGCTTGCGCTCCTTGCAAAAGTCGCACGCCGCGCGGTCGCCCCGCGCGCGCTGCTTGTCGGGCCGCGGCGGCGCCACGCGCAGGCAGAGCGGCTTGACCAGGTCGAGGTTGATCCGCCACGCGACGCGGTGCAGCTTGCACACCACGAGCTTGTCGGCGCGCGTGCCAAAGGCCGCCTCGTCGCCCTCGACGTTGACGCACGAGATGGCCTTGGACGACCGCTCCTTGTGCTTGTTGGTCATGATGTCGGGCGCTGCCGAGGGCCGGTACACCAGGAAGGAGAAGTTTTGCGCGTAGTCGACCACGACGCGCTCGTCGGCGCTCGCGCCCTGCAGCAGCGCCAGGATCTGCTGGAAGCCCATCGGCAGCACGCCGACGACGCACGCCGTCGCGGGCCGCGAGTCGTGCAGGTCGCTCGCGCGGCCCACGAAGGTCGGCGTGACGTGCTCCGCGCGCACCTGCGATGGCGCGCGCAGCCCGGCGAGCGGCGACGGGGCCGTCGGCGACAGCGTGCCGTCGGGCGACGCGTGCAGCCACGACCCCGCGCACACGAGCGTGTGGATGGCGCGCCACACCTCGTCCAGGGTTTCCACGGGCAGGTCGAGCGAGCCGTTGGTCTTGGTGAGCAGCACGAGCAACGGGCACACCTTGACCCACGCGTTCAGGTTTTCCTGCGGCCGCGCAAAGGGCGCCCACCACCGCTGCGCCTCGGCGCAGTCCTCGACGCCCACGAGGTCCTTGAGCGGTGCGCCAATGGGCGGATCGCCCTTTGCTGCCTGCGCACGCATGAGCGCGGCGCACGCCGCGGGCGCGAGCGCGTTGCCGCGCACCACGACGCGCTCCGCCATCTCGTGGCCGCTCGTGAAGATCGAGTTGAGCAGCACCGCCGCCGTGCACGCCCAGTAGTGCGAGAGCCCGTGCGGTGGCAGGTCGCCACTGTAGAAGCTCTTGAGCAGCACGTAGAGAAGGTGCACCTCCTGCTCGGGCGCGTGGTCCTCGGACCTCGGGTGCGCCACCAGGAAGGCGGCGCGCGCCAGCCGCGACAGCGCTGCCGCCGCGCCCACGACCGAGGTGAGGAAGGGCTGCGACTGGCCAAAGATGCAGTCCTGTGGCGAGGTGATGGCCACGCACGGCACGAGCGGCTCGCGCATGATGGCCACGTCGGCGCACGTCGCGTCCACCTGGAAGGCGCGGCCCTCGGCGCCCACGGCGTCGTCGGGGTTGCGGAAGCGTCGCGGCACGGTCGGGTCTGCGCACGTGGCACTCGGCAACTCGGTGTTGCATTGCGTGCTGGTTTGAACCACGCATGGGCGCACCACTTCCCTCACTGACGTGCGGGGGTTGGCGCTCGGCAAAGGGCGAGAGGGGCAGGCACTGCAGCGAGTCGACGGTGCGCCGGTCCTCGACGCCGATGAGCGTGCGCGTGCGCTCCAGCGCGTCGACGTAGTCGTCCAGATACGCGTGCAAGCCCGGAACCGTTTGATGGGGCACGCCGCGGGCCTCGCGCGGCACGGCCGCGTACTCGGTCTCGCTGACCTGCATGTAGTGCGTCTTGGCCGCCTCGGCGCACCACTCGTCCACCTGCGCCTGCGCCATCAAGATCTTGCCGTGGTTCCTGCCAAGAGGTGCAGAGGTGCAGTGCGAGCAGTAGTGCGAGCAGTAGAGCAGTAGAAGCGCTGCTACAAGCCTACCGTTTGTCCGCCGTCACGCTGCTCGCGCGGATGCCGATTCCGCCCGAGGTGCCGACGTCGAATCCAGCCGAATACGTACCGCTCCACGGCGTGGTCTCGTAGGAGCGGGGCACGTTGCTGGTGCCCACCCTGTAAACCTGAAAGACGGTGCAAAACAGCCGCATGTTGAGGTCGCCCACGAGGATGCGCTTGGCCGAGGCGATGGACGAGTTGACGTGCCCGGCGGAGACGGAGTTGGCCACGTCGTTGAGCTCGCTCGCGCGCGCCGCGCCGCCGCACAGAAGCGAGACGATCTCAAAGGTGCGCTTGACCTCGTCGTTGGCACGCTCCTCGCGCGCAAAGAGGTCGAGCAGCTCGGGCAGGCGCACGGGCGTGTCGCCGCACACGGTGAGCGTGATGGCGACGGTGGCCAGCCCCGCATCGCGCCGGTGCGGCAACGGCGTCAACGGCGCGGCCGGGTCGTCGAGCAGGTCCACCTTGCAGTCGACGATCGGGAGCAGCGTCTGCGGGCGGTCGTGCTCCTCGCACGCGGCCTCGCCCAGCTCGGTGGGCGAGGCCACGCCGCACAGGTGCCGGCACGGGTCGCCGCGGTGGCTCTTGGACTTGAAGAGCATGCGGACTTGCTCGTTGGCCTCAAGGGCGAGCGCCAGGTTGTTGGAGGGCGTCGCGTGGGGCTCGGTCGCGATGCCGAGCGCGGCTTCGGACGTGACCGCCGCCGACTCAAAGTCGCTGACCTGCGCGCCGACACGCGCGCATGCCGCCTCGTGCGCGGCGCGCATGCTCTCGGCGATGGCGTGGCCCGCGCGGAGTTGCGACTCGCCCACCACGAGCTTGGCGCGCATGACGAGGAAGCTGCGCGCGACGCCCGTGAGCGTCACGTCGAGCGCGCCGTCGCACGCCGCGCGCCTCGTCTGCTGCTTGACGCGCTCGACCACGCGCGCGGCGTAGTGCCGGTTGTTGCGCAGCGTGAGCCTGCCCGAGGTCGCGGCGTGCAGGTGCGTGATGCCCTCAACGATGCCCGGCACCAGGCTCGTGGACGCGTCGTGCGGCGTCGCGTTGCGGATGGCGAGCGACCAGACGGTCTTGGTGTGCCCAGTCGCCTCCTGCAGGCGCGGGGGCGGCAGGCGCACGGCGTGCACGGTGGTGTTGGAGGCGTCGGACGACGAGCGCACGAGGCCCGTGTGCATCCTCAGCCGGCCCTCGGCGTTGCGGCACCGCCACGTCACGATCTTGGGCACGCGTTCGGGCGTCGTGACGACGAGCCCCGAGAGGGCCTCGGCGCTCCTAACCGCGTTGCGGGTGGAGATGTCCAGCAGCAGGGCGTTGCGCTCGCTGTTGAATCCGGGCGGCGCCTGGCCCGTGAGCGTCGCGACCGAAGCCTGATTGGCTAGGTTGCGCGATTGGGTGATCATGATCTTGAGGATGGAGGCGTACTCCGAGTTGAGCGCGGCGGCCCAGTAGTCGAGGACGCCCCCCGAGACCTGCACGACCCCCGAGCAGGGCGGTCGCTTGCGCTTCAAGCTGAGCGTCTGCGTCTCGTGCTTCACCTGCGCATCCTCGAGCTCCGCGGCGGTGCTCGCTCGCAGCACCCCCATCTCGTCCAACGCCGCCTTGGTGCCCTCGCCAAGCGCGCTCATCGGCACCGCGCCCCGGGACGCGGCGGCGGCGGCTGCGGCGGCGGCTGTTGCGCCCGCGACATGCGCCACCTTGGCCTTCTTCTGGTTGGCCGTCTGGTCCATGCGCGCGCGGCGCGTCACCTCGGCGCGCGCGTAGTTGGTGAACAGGTAGGCCGCCGACACCTCGTGGTCGGAGATGGGCGAGGCCTGCACAAGCTTGCGGAGGCGCGGATCGCTCAGCATGTGGATCAGCAGCACCCACGCCGCCCACACGTTGACGCCGTCGGCGCGGTCGCAGATCTTGACGCAGATGCTCCGGAGCGAGGCCACCTGCTGCGGCACGAGCGAGCGGATCATGCCGGCCTCGAGCTCGCGACTCGCGAAGCTGCGCATCGTGGCCAGCAGGTTGTGCGCGCCGATGCGGATCGGCAGCGCGTGCGGCAGCAACCGCGTCGAGCTCGTGGCCACGAATGGCCCCGTCCTAGGCGCGGTGGTGCCGTCGACAAACTGCGCAAGGTTGGTGGCGACCGTGGCCCCGGGGTCGGACGCGCGCCCAAAGGCGCGGCGCGCCACGCCCATCGCAACGGCCACCGACACCGACTGCGACGCGAAGCTCGCGCTCAGGTCCTGCAGCGAGTTGCGCGTCGTCTGCTGCCCGCCGCCCTGCGTCTTCTTGGCCTTGTGCACCACGCTGGCGCGCACGCTGTTGCTGCGCATGCCCGCCGCGGCCAGCTGCGCCGCCTCAAGGGGCAGCACCGTCTGGTACGCGAGGAAGCTGCTCTCGCGCGCGTTGGCGTCGATGGGCCGTTGCAGCGAGAAGACGTGCGAGAGCTGCGCCGTCGGGCGCGCGGCGGGCGTCCCCGCGCCATGCGACTGCTCGCGCGGCCCCGCGCGCGCCTTGGGCGGCGCGGTGACGGCTACACGCGCGATGCGCACCAGGCGGCGCTTTTCAAAGGCGTCGGCGAGCCGCGTCGATGTCTCCCACGCGACCTCCTGCACCGCGTCCGAGGGTGGTGGCGATCGCGCCGCACGGCTCGCGCGCTCCGTCTCCGCCATGATCATGCCGTCGTCGTCGTCGTCGTCGTCGTCGTCGCCCGGCACCAGCGACTCGGAGTCGGGACGCATCCGCACCTCGGCGCCCTGCTCCCACTTGATCGCATCCGGCTCCACCATCGCCCCCTGAAAGGGCTGGGTGCCCGCAGCCACCCCGGCACCGGCCGCTTGCGCGGGTTCCTCGGGCTTGGGTCGGACCTCGACCTCGACCTTCTTGTCGTCGCGCCTTGAGGGCATTGCACGCCGATTGTCGTCTGCGCACGCACACCGGTGCCAAAAGTTGCAAACCGTGTCAGGGCTGTCGGGCCCGTGCAGCGCGCACCGTCGTCGAGGGGTCGAACGCTCGACCCCCAACATTCTTAAGAATCCAATTTATTGGAATTTAGTTGAGCACCTTACCTGCCCCCCAAGTGCTCAACTACTGGCCAGAGCAAACCGATCTCGAGCGCGAGGTCGTTATTTTACCACAATTTTAGAAGGGCCAACCCAATTAATAATTAACAGTCGACGGCCCGGCCAGGCTCCTTGGCTGGAGGCGAACGGGCGCCCTCGACTTGCGCTTGCTGCCCGCCGGCACAGCGCCGTCGTCGGCGTGCGCACCCTCCGACGACTCGTCGGAAGCCAGCAGCGACCACTTGCCATCGGACACCCAGTCTTGATCGTCCGCGATCTTGAGCAGCTCCTCGATGGCGTCCTCCGGCTCCTTGCTCTTCTTCAGGAAGCGGCTCTCGATGATCTTCTTCACGTCCTCCGGCCCCATGGCGAACGACCGCGTGCCGCTGTTCTCGCCCATCTGGTCGGTGGTCCTGCCCGACGCCCCGAGGAGCAGCTTCACCTCGGACGCCAGCGTCACCATGGCGCCGGCCTGCGCGTCGAACATCTCGTGCAGGTGGGGGTAATTCCAGTGCACGGTCTCCACCTCCCGCTCGTTGCCCTCGTCGTCCTTGCGCATCACCGTCGTTCCGTGCACCTCGTCCCTGGCGTTGAGGAGGTCGCGCAGGTACTGCAACGCGCCCGTCGTGAACCACTTGCGGATGTCGGCGCGTTGGTACGTTACCCGATCCCCCGACATCTTGCGCGCCAGGTCGTCCAGGAAGACGCGCTCCAGCTCGTCCGGCGTGTAGTCCTGGATGTAGATGAACTGCGTGAAGCGCCGTGTCAGCCCCGGGTTGGCCTTGAGAAAGTCGTCCTGCATCCGGTCCTCGTACCCGGCGGCGATGAAGCACGTGGACCCGATGTTGTTCTCCAAAAAGGTGAGCAGCTCGCCCGTCGACTCGGCCGAGTACGAGGTGGGTATGGGCGGGTTCTTCTGCCTGTCCCAGGTGGTGAGCATGTACGCCTCGTCCAGGAAGACGACCTTCTCCAGGTTGCCCTCGAGCAGCCGGCGCGTCTTGCCGGCCGTCTGGCCCTCGTAATCCGCGACAAAGTCGCTCCGGTAGACCTCCTGCGTGTTGTCGTACACGAAGATGCCCATCGCGCCCAGCACCTTGGCGATGCCGCGCGCCATGCGCGTCTTGCCCGTGCCCGGGTTGCCCATGAGGATGTAGTTGGACCGGTACTCGGACGCCGCGGTCGGGTTGGACAGGAAGCCGACAAAGAGCTGGCGCATCGTCTCCAGCAGCTCGGGTTGCGAGGGGTAGTCGTTCGCCAGCTGCTCGAGCGCACCCGCGAGCGCCTCCGCCATGGGCGCGATCGCCGCGTTGGTGGTTGCGCGCGAGAAGAGCTCCCTCTTCGCATGGGCGGCCCGCTTGACGACCTCGAGTGTGGACCGCTCGGACCGAAGGGTCTGCCAGCGATCGTTGACTTCCTTGGTGACGCTCCACGGGTCGGTGTTGGCGTTGGCAAACGCCCGCCGGTTGACTCCCGGGACCTCAAAGGCGGCGTCCAGGAACTCCCCGATCTTGGCGCGCTCCTCGTCGATGTCGACCTGCACCTTTGCGATGCGCTCCACGTACTTGGCGATCTTCCCGTCCATCGTCTCGACCACCGAGAGCCGCCACGTGTTGCGCCTGGTGCTATTCTGCCTCAGGTCCGCGATGATCGCCCCCAAGGCGTCCGTGGTTTCGGCAGCGACTTGCTCCGACGCCAACACGGCCTCGTCGCGTGCTTGGCGCGGCGTCTTGCTCGCGCTCGCGGTCGCCGCATCGTCCCGCTGCACCCCGTTGGGCCGCGCCACCAGGTGGAGCGTGACGCCCGTCGCGTTGCCGAGGCGCAGCTGCGAGAGGGCCGGCAGCATGGCGCTCACGCACGTCCCCCGCTCCCCCCCCCGTATGCACGCACGCCGTGCGCCGCTTTGCTAGGGATGCGCTCGGAACTGCTTATCTGGCGCTAACCAGGATCGAGGGGGCGCAGGCGTAGCGCGCGCACGGGACGTGCCGGGCACCAAACGTGTCCACGCCATGTCGGTCCGGGTCCTGCAGCAGGACTGCGCCGAGCACGTCAACATCCGCGGCACGTCGGTGTCGCTCTCGTTCGCCGCGCCCTCGGTGATGCACGTGACGGTCGTGCACAAGTTTGGCCTGCCCAACAAGCACGGCATCATACCGTGCGACAACTACCTGCTGCACCTGCGCTTCGACCACAAGAACGACTCGCTGGTCTACGTGTGGGCCGCACCCGTGGAGCCCGAGCCTTGGGGCTGTTTAATAATGTGACTCGGCCAACCCTTTGACAAAGGTGGCACGGGCGAATCGCGCCATGGCGGAGGCGACCTACGTGCGCCTCGGCTACATTGACGAGAAGGCCACCATCTTCGTGCTGCGCGTGGCCTTCGCCTTTCTGACGGCCGCGTCGCTGTTCGCGCTCGCGGCCACGCTCACGTACGTCAACGCCTCCAACACCGCGGCCACCTACGTCGCGGCGCTCTCGTTCATCATCAACGCCGTCGCCGCGTGGCACTACAACGAGATCGTCAAGGTGCGCGTGCAGCAATCGGTCTCCATCGACTCCGAGTGGACGATCGATGCGCTGCGGTGCGTCACAGGACGCAACCCGAACCAGCCCAAACGCGTGACCCTAACCAGCCTTTTGTGGCGCCATGCGCACCCGCGTCCACTGGCAGGCACTCCGACTGGGCCGTGACGATGCCGCTGCTGATCCTGAAGCTGTACGCGCTGATCAACAACCCGGAGCACGACCTGATCCTCGGCTCCGTCGACGCGAGCGCGCTGTGCGCCACGCTCATGATCCTGCTGGGCGCGTACTCGCGCCTCGGGCTCGACGAGCTGTCCAACTACAACGGCATGTCGCGGTTCGGCTTCACGGTCGGCATCTTCGCGTACCTGGGCAGCGTGGCCCTGATGATCCTGCTGCTGATCGACCTGGTCAACGCCTACTCGGGCGTGGAGAACACGACGCTCGTGTTTGCCTTCTTTCTCGTGTGGCCGTGCTACGCGCTCGTGGCCTTCACGGCCATCTGGTTCCGGCAAGGCGGTGGCGGGTCCAAGGAGCGCTACCCCAAGTACATCGCCCTCGCAAAGGACCTGTGCTTCGCGGCGCTCGACGTCTTCTCGAAGGCGGTGTTCGCGTGGCACACGTGCAGCGCGGCGTTTGGCGTCCACGTGCTGGGCAGCTAAGAGGGCGGGTTCCGCTAAGGGGCGGACAACCCCCGCGGCTGTGCGTGTGTGCGTGGATGGTGCCGTCGCGTTCGCGTCCACATTTAAACCCCTTTGGCATGTATTTTCCCGCGCGCGTCGTCAAGGCGCGCGTCTCGGTCTTGAAGGCCATGACGTCGCCCAAGAGGGTGTTTGCGCTCATCACGGCCGCCTTGACCTTTCTCACGTTTGCTCGCATCGTCGTCTGCCTCGTGGAGGCGTACGTGGCGGTGCGCACCGAGCGAATGGCGGACGAGGGGCTGATGCACATGTGCAACGACCCGACGCAGCAGGCGGCGGCCGCGCCCGACTTTCGCACGCTCTGCCTGCGCAAGCGCGCCGAGCGCGCGGCGCCCATCGTGCTCAAGGCCGTGCTGCGCGCGGTCACGACGGCCTTCTCCGAGTTTTGCGAGGTCTTCAGCTCGCCCTCGCGCGTGGCGCTGCTGGTCCTCTTCTCGATCACGGGCATCGCCGCGCCCGTCGTCAAGGCGCTCGCGGCGCTCTTCGTGCAGAACCTGAAGAAGCGCCGGATGCGGCAACGCGGCGCCAAGTACGTCACGTCCGACTCCGAGGACACCGACGACGAAGACGGCGACGACGGCCAGTACCAGGTCGTGGAGATCTCGCCGCGGCACGCGTACAACACGCGCCAGCGTCTCGGCCTGACGCTGCGACGGGGCTTGCAGCGCATGAGCAACACCCAGATGACGACACTTATTTAAAACAACCCCCCCCCATCACAACGAACGAACGCTCAACGCTCCTAACTCTCGCGGTACCCGTACTCCTGCAGCACGGTGGGTATCGCGTCGCCCGAGTAGACGGTGTCGATGCACCGCCCCTCTTGTCGCATGTCTCGCGTGAAGGCGACGTGGCCCGCGGCGTTGTAGAGCTCGATGAACATGAGGCGCCCGTGCTGGAAGTAGTCCTTGCGCACGAGCTGAGTGGTCGCAGGGTCCCGGTACTCGGTCGGAAAGCCCGGCTTCCGGACGGTTGCGACCAGTCCGGCGGTTGTGGTGAGGTAAGCGTACACGCCAGTGCTGGGCAGTTCGGGGTTGGCGCAGTCGCCCGTGGGCACCGAGGGACCCAGCGGGAGATTCTCCAGCCCGGGAAGTAGCATCGCGCCCCCTTGCTTGGCCAGTATCAGCGCGCTCGTCCGCACTCTACATGTGAAAACGGTGTGGTCTTTATGCAGTCGGCGCTTGTTTGCTGCATCGAAACCCTCCCAGACGACGGCGTTCGGGGTTTGCAACTTGTAATTACCGCACGGGTTGACACTCCAACGGCGGGTCATGGCCGCGCTCGTGGGACTCTCGTCGACTGGCCCCGTCGCGGGCGGGCTCTTTGCGGCCGCGCAGAGCGCGGCCATGGGCGGCAGCGTGGCGCCGTTGGCGGCCATGGGCGGGATCGCGATCGCCGCCACGCTCCCGGTGGTGGTGGCCGCCGGCGTGGCCGCCGAGTACGCCGACTCGCAGCAGCACGGCATGGGCGAGCCGACGCCCGAGCTGACGGCGAACCCGCGCTTCGTCCTCGTGGTGCACAACTGGATCAC
>ENA-ORDA01003045-ORDA01003045.1-marine-metagenome-genome-assembly--contig:-NODE-3045-length-12068-cov-12.107164_pt1 | contig 12068 bp, 17 predicted proteins | sample MGYA00237778_ERZ508506 | MGnify/ENA primary metagenome ERZ508506 (study PRJEB26177, sample SAMN06267891) | marine metagenome | isolation source: Monterey Bay, California, USA | place: Pacific...
TCGTCTAAGAAAAAGGGGCAAAGACAATCTTGCACATAAGATAACGATGAAGAGAGAATATCTCAATCAAACTATTACAGAATACGAACAAATGGATTTAACAGCATAAAAAGGTAGGTGATGTATCTCGTGGGGGGTGCAAGTCACCCCCAACGTTACACAATATGAATTTAGATTATTTACCAATTGCAACCGAAGGTCACATGGTTTCAAGTCAAGAAACACTTCGCGTCTGGGAAGACCTTTATGACAGATGCAGATACACACACCTATTCGAAATAGGCACAAATGCAGGACACAGTTCCGCAATCAACCTCGAACTTTTCTCTGATGTAAAGGTTACATCACTTGACATAGGAAAACACAAGTACACACACGAGGCAGCACACATACTCAACAAAAAATTCCAAGACAGATTTGAATATATAAATTGTCACAGTAAGGCATACTACCAACGTTTGACGAGTGGACATTATGCAATGCCCGATAACGTCGATGCAGTTTTTGTTGACGGTGGTCATGGAACAGAGTGTGTATTGAACGATATCTCAATCGCAAAATACCTAGAAGTGAAAAATGTTTTTGTGGATGATACAGACTATGGGCCCGTGAAGAGCGCGGTTGGTTATTTGCAAGCACTAGGTGTGTTACAAGAAATAGGTTACTACAAATACGAATGTATGGGCAACAATAACAATCCCATAAATAATCAGATAACACACTTCCATTTATTATAAGAAAGTAAATTATGCCACTATACACAATCATAAATGACAAAACAAATGAAATGGAAGACCTCTTCTGTTCATACGACGAAATGCAAAAGACCCTGAAAGAGAAGGGTGACCCTTGGAGAAACATTATTGGGATGCCTGCGTTGGTATCCTCTACAGGTAATGTTGTAAATAAAACGAGTGGTGATTGGAAAGATTTGTTGAAGGGTATCAAGAAAGGTTCTGGTAAAGGGGCAGACTTCAAAGTATGACGATGAAACGTCTCAAAGAAGAACACCTCCTGAACTTTGACCCCATAACGCAAAGTCAGAAAGATGCCTTTGATGCGTGGGACGACAGGAACCATATGATACTTGCAGGAAGTGCGGGTACAGGTAAGACATTTATCGGAATGTATCTGGGACTTGAAGTAGTACTGGACAAAGACGAACCTCAAAAGAAACTTGTTATCGTAAGAAGTGTTGTTCCCACAAGGGACATGGGATTTCTGCCAGGCGGTATCGACGAAAAGATTGACACATACACTGCACCCTATAGAGGGATTTCGGCAGAGTTGTTTGACCAACATAACGCATACGAGTTACTAGAGACGCAGGGTGCAATAGAGTTTCTCTCAACATCATTCATACGAGGTACTACATTAGACAATGCGGTTATACTTGTAGATGAAATGCAGAACCTAACCTTTCACGAACTTGATAGTATCATAACAAGGGTGGGTCGTAATAGTCGTATTATATTCAGTGGAGACTACTATCAAACGGATTTAAATAAAGAATCTGATAAAGTAGGGATATTAAAATTCCTAAATATAATGGAGGTAATGAATAATTTTACCACAATTGAGTTTGGATGGGCAGACATTGTTCGGTCAGACTTCGTGAGAGACTATATTATGACAAAAGATATGGTAGAACGAGGAGAAATACAATGAACCTATCGAAAAACTTTACTCTAAGAGAGTTTACAAAATCACAGACCGCCACTAGACATGGTATCGATAATACGCCACAGGGTCAACACCTTGAGAGTGCCAAAGAGTTGTTCGAAAAAGTCGTACAACCTGTAAGAGACCACTTCGGTGTAACCCGACTAAACTCTGGATATCGTAGTCCTGAGTTGAACAAAGCAGTAGGTGGTTCCGCAACAAGTCAACACTGTAAAGGTGAAGCAGTTGATATGGAAGTGCCAGGCGTTCCTAACTATGAACTTGCGAAATGGATACAAGACAACCTAGAGTTCGACCAACTCATACTGGAGTTCTATACATCTGGAATACCTGATAGTGGATGGGTACACTGTTCATATAAACAGGGTGGGCCACAACGTAACGCAGTATTGACTGCCGCACGGGTAGATGGTAAGACAAAATATTCTGTAGGATTGCATGAGTGATATATGACAAAAAGAAACATAATATTTCAGTACATGTTGATAAACGAGGACACCGAAAAAAGAGGTAAGGTCGCGGGATACAGTGGTACACGTGCAGAACTCTATAAGAGAACTTCTGCATTATCGGTAAAATCATTTGCAAGTTATGCAAAAAGAATTGGTGTAAGACATCACTACTCTACAAAGGCATGGTTGACAAAAGATAAAAAAGATATGGGGTCGGGTCTTCTACCATTCTTTGAAGTTTTACGAATAATATATGACCCAATGTACGATGACTTTGATGACCTACTGTTTGTTGATACCGACGTGATTGCAAACACCAGAGAAGACATATTCAAACACGCAGATGTAAAGGGTGTTCAAGTTGCAGGAGTATTTGAAAACGATATCGCAACCGCGAATGGTGGAGGATATAATTCTTGGGACTTCCATTCTGACCAACTCAAAAAAGTAAGTGATAAGTATGCGCGTAGTGATATACCTGTAACTCCAAATACATGGTCACTGAAAAGAATACGTCACCCTGAACATGGTGCTATGCATAGTGCGCTTACCGTTATGAATACTGGGGTTATGGTATGGACTAAAGAGGCACGCCTACACGCGCGTGAGGTCTTTGATGATTGGTATGCATATATGGTAGACGGTGAGAAACATAAAGAAGCCCTCTGGTTGAACAACGACCAATTCTTTATCTCTGGTATGTTTGTAAAACATGGATTTGGTATGAAACCATTACACCAAGTATGGAACGACACACCTACACATTGGCACGATGACCGTGGATACAAAAACAAGTTTTTACATTACACAGGTGGTACAAACAAACAGACAATGTTGGTTGACCATAAGGAAAAAAAATTCAAATATATTTGATATTTCGCTTGACATTCTCTGTTCTTTCTGATATAGTAGTACTATAATGAGAAAGGAAATGTTTATGGAAAACTATGAAAAAGTAATTTTGACAGATGCCGATGGTGTCTTGTTCAACTGGAAGTACGCCTTCGATGTGTACGCCGAGAAACGTGGATACGTTATGGTAGACAAGAACGTCTACGATATCGCAGAGTGTTACGGTATACCTAAGAAGGAAGCGAAACGTCTTGTAAGAGACTTCAACGAGAGTGCCGCGATTGGGTACTTACCTCCTTTGAGAGATGCCATACACTACGTGAAGAAGATTCACGAAGAGTTAGGTTATGTCTTTCACTGCATCACTTCTTTGAGTGACGATGAGAACGCACAAAGGTTGCGTACTATGAACTTGAAAAAGTTGTTTGGTGAGACTGTCTTCGAGAAGTTCACATACTTAGACACGGGTGCTGACAAGGACGAAGTTCTTGAGAAGTATCGTGGTAAAGACTACTTGTGGGTTGAAGACAAGGTTGAGAACGCCATTGCGGGTGCAAAGGTTGGTCTTGAAGGCGCAGTGATGAAACACGGTTTCAACATTCACGACATCGAACCAAACGGTTTGACGGGTTTCGCCACTTGGAAAGAAATCTACGAGTACTTAAAATAAGACTAAATACCTTCGTAATATAACACGGAGGTATCATGACTAAACAAATTACAGTTGACTCAGACGGGTCACTCGCAAAAGCAGACATCAATGGGGACGGTCACATCAGTGAAGCGGAACTCAAGATGCATCTGGAATTCAAACGAAAAGAAATGGAAGACGCAGACGCCATGCGTGATGCGCAACGTAACATGACATGGTTCAGTCTATGGGGTATGTTACTTTACCCTGTCGCGATTGTAGGTACTACGATGGCAGGTATCGGTGAAGCGGCAGTTGTCCTATCATCAATGGCGCCTACATACTTTGTTGCAGTCGCTGCAGTTGTTGCGGCATTCTTTGCAAAAGACGCAATCACATCAAATAGAAAATAGTATGACAATTATTAGGTGGAGAGGTACTTGGGGTATAGGTGATTCTATGAACGCCCTCAATGCCGCTCACCTATACTCTTATACTCATAACAAGGATGTGACACTTGAAATGCATTGGCGTCACGATAAAGATTATCTCACACACCCTGATGACCCTGAGACTATTGTAGAAAGAACTGATTGGATACACACAAGGTATCATGAAGACGAACGGGTAAAACTCGTACACAAATTTCATTCTGAATTGTTTGAAGGTGGCAACATGAATAACAATGTCAACAAGACACGAACATATATAGACGATGTACCACACGAGAATTTACCGAACAATTGGATATTCAAAAAGAAATATTATGGACACGACAGAAAGAAACTTGTAGTATGGACGCCAGAACACAATAGTCAAAAACCAAGAAATTGGAAAAACTTCTTGACAAAAGACGATTGGTGTGGTATACTTAAAGCTCCTTTAGGGAAGGGTGATATAACTAAAGTAGAATTGACATATAGAACACCAATACGTGATGCGTTTCAACAAATACAGGAAGCTACTTACGTGGTATGTTACGATGGGATGTGGCATTACATTGCAAGGAATTTTTCTAAACCAATGTTCATTCCTTCATGGGAGTCTGTAACAAAACACAATACACCTCATGCCGTTGTGAGACCCCTGATAGAAATAAAGGGTTGGGAATATGAACCTGCAGTTGAAAGAGGACGAAAGGAAGTAAAAGAATTCTTTGATGATTGGGATTACAACCGTAAAGAAATGATAGATATAGCTAAAGAATATTTGAAAAGACTAAGTAGATACTACGATGAAAATTGATAGAGCGGTAATAGAAATAAATGGTGGGTGTAATTACTCATGCACAATGTGTCCACAAGACATGAGAACAGGAGGACGTGATAAACGTTTCCTTGCAAAAATGTCACTCGAAGAGTTTGAAAGAAACGTAAAGGATTGTGCCCAACACGGGTTGAATGTTGTCAACCTTGAAGGTAGTGGTGAACCCACCCTACAAAGAAACCTACCTGAGTTCATCAAGGTCGTAAAGAAGTATGGTGCAAAGGCATTCATGTTTTCTAATGGACACCTAATGAAGGGTCAGTTCATGAGAGACTGTGTTGATGCGGGACTAGACTTCTATCGTTTCTCTTTCATTGGATATAGTGCAGACAAATACGATGAGTGGATGCATAATAAGGTTGGTGGAAACTATGACCGTATCATAAACAACATACGTGAAATGAAAGAGTATGTTGAGAAGAGTGGTAGTGACTGTGTCGTTGCAACGTATCACCTCATCACGGATAACGATAATGTTGAACACGAACTAGAACAATATAAAAAATTAGTGAATGACCTTGGCGTCAAGACCGAGATATGGAAACTACATAATTGGTCTGGTATATGGGACATAGGAAAAAATAAACGTGAAGGTAAGTTGAAGACTTGTGGTAGACCCTTTAGTCCTGACGTAGTAATACGAGCGGGTGGACTTGATGGTAAACGTGGTGCGGTTGCCCCCTGTTGTCAAGTACTGGGAAGAGACGAGGAGGCAGTCCTTGGTCATACGAGTGAGAATACAATAGAAGAAATATGGAATGGAACTGAATACACTCAATTGAGAGACGACCATACTGTAGGGAACTATCCCAACTATTGTAAAGGATGTGATTTCCTTCTTGATGACCCTGAAGTCTTGGTGTGGACAAACCACGAACGAGACCTTTACAAAATGCATGGTACGGAGTTTGATTTAGATGACTACCGATAAAACTGCGGTTCTTGTAAACGGAATATATCCTAGTTACTTACCGAGATGGCGACTGAAAGAAAATTTGGAGTTACTCCACAAAACTTTTGAGGGTTGTGACTTCTATTATCAGTGTTGGGACACTCCAGAAAATAGACACATATTTCGTCAAATCAAAGTCAATATTCTATGGATGGAACAACCGCCTCTGTTATACAATCCTTATCTTGTTGAAGGGCCCGAAATGGGATTTATCAAACAAGAAAATCTCAGAGAAAAAATGATGGCACGTGATGATAATGGTCAAGGTCATTGGCAATACGAAAGTAATCCTAAACACTGGTACAGAACGTTTCAGATACTGGGGTTCGACCTTTTGTTCAACTCCATACAAAAGTCATACGATTATTTTTATCGTGTAAGATGGGACACGGTGATGAGTGAGAATTTTAGTTTAGAACACTCAAAAGAACTTATCAAACATAATGTGGTGGGTTATGGTTGTGATACAAACGATAGTCGAAAGTATGAGAGTGTGAGTTTGGGGAGATACAAAATGAGATATGACAGAGTGAGACTACAAAGGCAGTGTATAAAAAAATGGTTAGAGAGTGGAGAATATAATTATAAAAAACTGACGCGGTTCTTATCTGATTTCTGTATAGGATTTAAGTATGAAGATTATGTACCCAATGTATATTCACTGCATGAAAAGAAAAGGTTACTGCCTGCAGAGTGGGGGTGGTATCAAGTTATGAAAAAGTCTCGTGGTCATATGAATGTTGATGGTCTTGTTACCATAATAAGAAACATAGATGATTCGTATGAGACATACATGAAGTTGGCAAAAAGTTCACATATGTGACTTGACTTCTTGACGGTATTGTGATACTATATAGGTGTAGAAAGTTTTATAAAATTATGCCACAGTTACCAAGGATTACAGGTGAATTGATAATTCTAATTCCAATTGTAGTTGGTATCTTTACTAGTTGGCAAGTTGGTATTTGTGTATATATTATTTGTATGTTACTTTCGATGTTAGAACGGGATTGAACATGCGAACAAGTAAAGAAAACATATGGCATTTCGTGTGTTCATCCTGTAAGGGATGGTTCTCTATCGCAACGATGGATGAATGGAAACCTAAGAAACTGTATTGTCCACACTGTGGAGAACAACATAAATCATTCGTTTATGATAAGTGGAAAGATAGAACATGAAGAGACTCAACAGACTAATATACCAAGTGGCGGTTGGTAAACCTAGTAAGTTATATGAACACTGTATTCAATCTGTTGCAGACTACTGTGACAAATATGATATAGAACATATTGTACTACGTGAACCTAAGTTGCGTATCAAACCAGATGTCTTCACACAATATCGTAGTAAGGAATCCTATGAGAAACACGGAGGGTATCTTCCTATCTATGAGAAGGAGAATGCCTTTGACCTTATTGATAAGTATGACCAGATTGGTATCATAGATGCCGACATTTATATAAGACCTGATGCACCCAATATATTTACTGAGTTTGGTCATGACAATGCATGGGGTTCAGTAAGTGAACGTGAGATGGATATCAATGATAACTATGTAAGAAAAATACAGAACTATTCTCATATGCAGTATGCGAGTTTGCATGGTAGACTATGTGACTTTCGACCTAAACAGAGAGGGTATGAGTTCTTCAATATGGGTATGATACTCATCAACAGTGAACTGTTCAAACCCTATCTCAAAGGGCAGAACGCATTCGAGTTTCTGATGAGGGCAGAGTTCAAAGACTTTGTTGATGGTAAAGGAGGTTGGAAGTGGAGTACAGACCAGACACTCCTGAACTATTTCCTGAAGAGATATAAAATACCTACTAAACATATGGATGCAAAATGGAATGGTCTGTATACCGCAGTCAATAATATAAAGGACTGCCACTTCGTTCACTTCTTCCTCAAGGATAAATTACCAGAGGGTGGAGAGAACATAGAGGAGTTGATGAAGACGATATGACATTCAAAATGTTTATTCACATACCCAAAAATGGTGGGATGACAATCCGTAAGATTGACGGAATACAAAACAAAGTTTTATTCTGTCGTCATGGTCATCATGTAAGTATGGATTACACTAAGAGACTTGAACAAAAAATGCATAGTACTGGTGACCACCAAGGGTATGAACATGCCCGTTGGAGGGATTGGAGAACGGATATACGAGAACAATATAAAGCGTTTGCAATCGTAAGAAACCCTTGGGACAGAGTTGTGTCAAGATATCTCTTTGCAAAAAAGGTAATGTTCCACGAAGAAAGTCAACCTAAAAACTATGCAGATGTATCATCCTTTGAGGCATTTCTTGAGGAGAGACATAAGTGGGGTGATGAAGAGTTTATGTGGCATCGTGCGGTAAGAGGTTGGTATCCTGCCTTTGACCACGTAAGTGATGAGAAGGGTGAGAAAGTAAAGTGCGATATACTAAGGTTCGAACACTATAACGAAGACACCAAACTTTATCTTGGTATGTTACAAAACCCCAATCCAAGGAATGTAACTCGTGTACCTAAAGATAATGGAAACACAGGACACGGATTATCTTACAAGGATATATACACTAAAGAAACAATACAGATTATAGCGGATTGGTATAAGAAGGATATTGATTATTGGGGGTTTGATTTTGATACTCCCGCAACAAGGAACTATTGGAATGCGTAATCTACAACAAATATTTGACAGGTATCAGTGTGATAAAGGAAGTGGCAGACATCGTTATTACAAAGAGTATGAGATTTACATGGAAAAGTTTCGTGATAAACCTATAAAAATTTTAGAAGTGGGTACATACAAAGGTGCATCCATTGAGTCATGGAGAGAATATTTTAGTGACGACTCAACAATATATACTATGGATATTTTTACAAGATTAGAATCTGAAGATGTTGATGTTTTGAAAAAGGATAATGTGAAGTGGATGCAGGCAGATTCAATGGACAAAGATTTACCCAAAAGAATAAAGGAAGAATGGGGTGACGATATAGAGTTTGATTTTATTATTGATGATGGCGCCCACTACCCTGATGCAAATAGACTCACTTTTCAAAACCTGTATCCCTTTCTAAAGGAGGGTGGAAAATATTTCATCGAGGATGTTATACCCATGCATAGAATGACTGACGCAGAAAAAGATAATAACTCGCACATAACAAGTAATAAAATGATTTTCAATAATAAGACATATAATAAGTGGATGAGTTATATGACTAACTATGAACACAAATCTTATGATAGAAGAAATGAGATGAGAACAAACGATACATATATTATGGTGGTAGACAAATGATAAAATTAGTATTATTCGATTTAGATGGGGTGTTGATTGACACCAAGAATATTCACTTCATTGCATTGAACAAGGCATTGGGAGGAGAGTTCGCAATAACAGAAGAAGAACATCTCTCTCATTATGATGGATTGAAGACAACACAGAAACTTGACCTGTTGACAAAACACAAGGGGTTACCTGCCTCTTTACATAAGAGTATCAGTGTGGAGAAACAAAAATACACACGAGACTTACTCACAACACTGAGACCTATAGAAGAGATACAAAAACTATTTCAAGAGTTAGAGGACAAGGGATATACTATCGGTGTATGTTCTAATGCCATTCGTAGGACAGTACTTACATCTCTTGCGAAGGTAAAACTTCTGCAACACTGTTCACTTGTATTGTCTAACGAAGATGTTGTGAACGGTAAACCTCACCCTGAGATGTATTGGAAAGCAATGTCTATGATGAAGGTTATTCCTGAAGAGACAGTGATTGTAGAAGATAGTCCATATGGATTGCTTGCGGCACAAAGGTCTGGTGCAAAACATATCCGTGTAGATAATCCTAGTGATGTGACACGAGAGAAGATATTTGCGAACCTGACGAGTACACCTATGACACGTAAGTGGAAGAACGAGAAACTCAATGTTCTGATTCCAATGGCAGGTGCAGGAAGTCGTTTCTCAGAGGCAGGATATACATTCCCGAAACCCCTGATTGATGTAAACGGTAAACCTATGATACAGACTGTAGTAGAGAACCTTGGTCTTGATGCGAAGTATCACTTTGTGGTTCAGAAAGAACATCGCGAGAAATATAATCTTGATTCTATGTTGAACCTTATCTCCCCTGATTGTAATGTGATTGAAGTAGACGGTATTACAGAGGGTGCGGCATGTACTGCACTCCTCGCAAAAGAATATATTGATAATGATTATCCTCTTTTCTTTGCCAACTCAGACCAATTTGTTGAATGGGACGTGATGGAGTTCATGTATTCAATGAATGAGAAGAACGCAGACGGAGGTATCGTTACCTTTGAAGCAACTCACCCTAAGTGGAGTTACGCAAAGACAGATGAACGCGGTTGTGTTACCGAAGTTGCAGAGAAGAACCCTATCAGTAACAATGCTACAGTAGGATATTACTATTGGAAAAATGGTAAGGACTTTGTGAAGTATGCCGAACAAATGATTGAACGTGATATACGAGTAAACAATGAGTTCTATGTGTGTCCAGTATTCAATCAAGCAATAGAAGACAACAAAAAAATATACACTCATACTGCCGATAAGATGTGGGGACTTGGTACACCCGAAGACCTGAGATACTTTTTGGACAAACATAAATGAAACTCGCGGTCTGTATAAGTGGTGCGATATCGTCTAAGACAAAAAAAGAAGTTCTGAACTTAGAGATAAACAAGAAGATTATCAAAGAGGCATGTCATCCTTATTTTGAAGTTGATTACTTTCTCGCCACATGGGAAGACACAGTTAGTAAAAATTTAGATTTTGACTTTGTCTATAAACAACCTGTTATTCATTATCACCCTGTCAGAGATACAGAACCCTTTCCCACATACAAACATATTCATTATAAGAAGAGATGTTCAGACGAGGCGCCACGTGATGGTCAACTGACAAACACGACACAACACAGAACGAAACAGATACTCATTCATAATTATGTTATGGAGGAAATAAAAGATAAGGAATACGACATCATTATCCGTTTGAGATTTGATGCCATAATGAATTCAAAGATTGATTGGAAAGAAATACTACTGAAATCTTATTGGGAAAATAAGGCGTTAGGGTTTGCGATACGATACAACAGATGGCAAGACCCTCACAGACTGTACGATATTCCACACATATATAATTCTAAAGACAACGTACCAATTGATGTTGGAGTAAAGGGTTCACAGGATTGGAATTATAATTTGAACGACCATCTGATTATTCACCCCAAAAAAATATGGGACACAGAAAGAGTAAACAGATTACACGAGAATAAATTATTACAAGTCGCAGAGTGGGGTTGGTATCAAGTACTCAGTCAACCCTTTGGAGATAATCACCACTCGTACTACGGGGGTGTTCAGTTAGAAAGACACTATAGTTACAAAATATGATAAATGGATATGTCATAACACTCGATACAAGTCAAGAGAGTATTGAGGCGTCACACAAATGTATCGGTTCAATCCGTAATACAGAGAGTGATATTATGCCTGTAGTGTTTACAGCGACAACTCCAACAGATATCAAACAACATCTTGAAGAGATTGATATGGGTGATATTGTGTGGACTTATCCCCTGACAAAAGAAGAGGATGGTCTTGATATCAAAACAGGACTATACCTGAGACATTACCCCACCAAAAATATATCCAGTCGTACTGCATGTATGGTATCTCATATGAGACTATGGTACAAGTGTGCCACTAATTATAAAAGACCTATTGTCATACTTGAACACGATGCGGTCTTCACTCGGAAGTTTGTGTTCGAACCTTTGGAGAAAGAGTTCAAGGGAGGGATACTTGGATTGAATGACCCACGAGGCGCAACACGACGCAGTGATGTATTTCACAATGTTGCGAGTTCTAAAATGGGGTTACAACCTGTACCGACAGTAGATGACGCAGAAGTTCCACAGGGTCTCGCAGGTAACTCCGCATATCTTATCACACCAGAGGGTGCAAAGAAACTCCTAGATAAAGTAAGAGAAGTTGGAATGTGGCCCAATGATGCGATAATGTGTAAACAGTTTTTCCCTTGGATGCAAGTGGTGTATCCATACTATACAAAAATACAAAGAGGATTGAAATCAACAACAACATCATGACAAAAGCATTCGTAATAACAATAATGGATAATGATAAATCGGTGGAGGTCGCAAAGAGATGCGTAGGGTCTGCTCAACTAAGAGGAA
>ENA-ORDA01003046-ORDA01003046.1-marine-metagenome-genome-assembly--contig:-NODE-3046-length-12062-cov-4.873342_pt1 | contig 12062 bp, 4 predicted proteins | sample MGYA00237778_ERZ508506 | MGnify/ENA primary metagenome ERZ508506 (study PRJEB26177, sample SAMN06267891) | marine metagenome | isolation source: Monterey Bay, California, USA | place: Pacific...
CTTGTACCATTATTGTAAAAGTCGTATGAATTATGAACACTACTTGCCATTACAGCAAATTTTCCTGAAGAGTGCCCTGTGACCATGCCAACATTACCTGCAAAGGTAGCACTGTTATCACCGTAATCTAGTATAAGAGTAGGGGATGTATCTACTGTTGCACCACCACCGAACTGCCATTGGTCTCCTGCTACATTAATTTGCGCTACAGATGCGCCTACTTGACTTCTAGCCCATAAGACGGCTTCTAAAGTAGTGTTTGACGTAGTACCGCCATTCACCATTATGTAGCCGTCAGAAACAGTTACATCTCTTGTTGTCAAAGCCCCTGTTAAAGTACCACCAGCTTTCGGAAGTGCTGCGTTAGCTGTAGTACCTTGAGCTGCTGTAGCGTAATCACTAGAATCAAAAGCCTTAACCTGTGCAAGATTAGTTACTTCTGAATCCATCAAAGCGCCAGAGGATGTTACGTTTGCCGTATCAGTTACATCTGCACCTACTTCTATACCGTCGAGCTTAGTGCCATCAGTAGCTACATCACGACCGTCAAAAGTACTATTTGTTGTAATTGCACCGGTCATTGCTCCGCCGGCTTTTGGTAGTGCAGCACCCGCTGTAGTCGTCGTGGAAGTTAGTATTCCATCTCGTGTTGCAATATCTACTCCATCAACTGTGCCGGAGACTGCAATATTACCAGTAATACCTATGCCTGCACTACTAGTAACAAACTTAGGACTATTATCGTGGTATAGAGTCTGTGCTCCACCTGAGCTAAATAATGCAGATGTTTTGCTTAAAGCAGCATTACCGACTGTGACAGTTCCTGAAAGTATTTGAATATGTCCAGCACCATTGTCTCGTATAATACTGTTACTGGTATCATGATAGATTTCTAAATCGTTTGAGTCACCAAGTTTTAGCTTCTTCGTATCTGCAAGTACTAAATCTCCTGAAATTGTTAAGTCATTTACATCGGTAAACGATACATTTCGAGATCCTGCGGTAACTTCAATTTCTGCATTATTTACAGGAGCTGTATCAAAGGTAAGAGTTGTGCCTGACACAGTATAAGTATCTTTATTCTGATATACTGCATTGACGTAAACTTGTGTGTTATTTTCGCTACCAGGAGACACTGAAAGAGTGTAGGCTGCTGTTGAACCATTTCCTGTAAACGTATCGAGAGTAATATCACCTGTACCTACTACTTTTACAAAAGTATTTATTTGTACTAAGTCGCTCGCGCTCGCGGCGGTTGCTAGTACTATAGAAACACCATTTGTGGCCGTGTAGTCAGTAGAAGGGTCGAGAAGTAAGCCATTTACGTATACTTCTAAGTACCCAACGATATATTTCATAGTGCGAGAGTTATCGTCAGACCCTATAAAAGTAGTCTGATTACTCGTCGCTGTATAAGCATAAGGTTGCCAAATGGCAGTTTGTTGTGTTGCAGTTCCACCAACTTCTACGACAGAATCACTTCCATCGTTTTTCTTGATATACATCTTACCGTCATAGGTATTGATTGCAACTTCGCCTAGCTCCAAAGAACTGGTACTAGGTACAGCGCCCGACGATGCCGAGCGCTTTAATTTGATCGTTTGTGCCATTTGGCTCTCCTAAGTCTTGCGTATATACGCTAGGATTTTAAATTATTTAGCTAAAGGTTCCGCCGTCTATGGTATTTGCCCAAGATGCTACACCAGCAGTATTCATGCTCAAGATGTAGTCGGTAGCGGTTGCGTTACCGGAAGGTTTAAGTAGTCTTGTGTATCCGCCGTTTGAAGCTTTACCTACAAGAAGGTCGCCGACTGCGGTAGCTGAGATTGCTTTAATTCTCAAAGTATCGTTACTAACTTCAGTAGTAATATTGTCATCATTTACGTGAAGAGTGTTGCCTGACTTAACAAGTGCATCTCCCGCAATTACCTGACCAGCACCAGAGAATTGTACAAAAGTTAGTGCAGTAGTGTTAAGAGTAATTGGATCATTTGTTGTAAGTACGAAACCATTATCACCGCCAACAGTACCTTCTTCTACAAAAGTAAACATACCAGAAGTTACTTCTGCAGAGATATTTGCATCGTCTGCTCGTGCAGGCACAGCGCCTACTACATAAATACCGTTCTGGCTTCCAGTCGTTTGATCTTTAACAAGTACGCGGTCTCCATTTACAAGAGTAACACCATCAATGGTATCACCTGCATTAAGAGCAGAAGCGATTGTAATGTTTGCAGTAGTAGCAACTCGTACTGAATCTTTAATATCAAGTGCTTGTTTAACTGCGTCTACATAGCCTTTGTTTGCAGCATCTGTATCATTTGTAGGAGTTGCTACATTCGTAATTCTAGAAGTATTTACATCTACTACACCAACACCATGTGGGTTTAATGAGATATTTTTGTTGTTGTTTGTAGTCGAAATTTCTAATCCATCCAACGTCAAATCGTCAACAACTAACTCTGTAACACCTGCAATGGCAGTACTCGAAGCTCCAAGAGCAACAGTAGTAGAACCAAAGGTTACACTATCATTTACAAGTTGAGTATTAGTTACACCAGAAGCTTTAACTGTTACAACACCACTTGATACTGAGAAATCATCGCTGTGGAATGATGCAACGCCTTTATTGCTCGAAGAAGCTAATTCTCCTGTAATCGTAACAGTTGTTCCATTAGCAGTTGTATCAATACCTTCGCCACCTGTGAAAGTAAACCCTTCACCAATAGTAGCAGCAGCTGTTGATCCGTCTGCCGCAGTTAAAGTAATATCTTTTGCTTCAATCCAACCGTTTGTGGCTGTAAAGTTTACACTGTCAAAAGAGGCAACACCTCTATTTGCTCCGACAGCTGTAGTAGCTGCTGTAGCATCTTCACCAGTAATAGTAATTACTTGCCCAGATACACTTGTATCAATGCCTGTACCGCCTACAATATCAAGTCTTTGACTGATAAGAGAAACGTCAGAGTTTGCTCCTGTGTCTGCTCCAATATCTAAGATAGTAGAAATGGTGGTAAATGTAACTGCACCACTACCATCTGTAATGAGAGCTTGACCTGTAGACCCGTCAGTAGTTGGGAAAGTATACTCAGTACCAATATGTAACTGCTTGTTGAATACAATTTTTTCTGCAGAGTTAGTAGTAACTAACGTGATGTAGTTATTACTACCTTCACTAATAGTAAGACCTGTTGCGGAATTATCAACTAACTTAAATTCAGAGGCTTGAGCACTAAAGTCAATAGTACCTGTATTAACTACTAAAGAAGCAGCAGGGTCTAGTATTAGATTGCCCGTGGTTGTATCGATTTGGTTTGCAGTATCATTAAACCGCATAGTACCTGAAAGCAGTTTATCGATCTTGCTATTTGCATCTACAAGAATTGCACTACTAGGAGTAAGAGTTCCTAGAGTATGGTCCAACATGTCTGTATATAACTGACCACCAATAATTCTGTTTTGTGAGCCGCCCCCTCCAGGGTTTCCTATATACAGTCTACCGCCTTGTTGAGATGAATATGCTAATTCGCCTTCGGGCAAATTACCTGGCGATACTGCGGTACTACTGCGTTTGATTAAAATTGTTTGAGCCATTTAGGTTCTCCGTTGTAGCCTTAAAAGGCCCCTGCGTCTAATGTATCCGAGTCATCTCCAGCTGCACCTACAATTATAGGGACCCACTGAAAGACTCCGTTACTAGTTTCGCGATATACTTTTAGCTGATTATCATCAGTGTCATACCAAGTATCTCCTTCCTCTAAGTTTGCGCCCGTTGGGGCAGAATCTGATCTAAAATCTTGGGCAGCTAACTGATCGAGAGCTGCTTGGACGTTTGTTGCGGTTAGTGCACCCGTAGGTTCGTATGCCATACTTTGTGCATATGCCGATCCTAAAGCAAGTGTGGTACTAGCTACAGTTGTTTTATTTTCTGTGATAGCAACGCCACTTACTATGGGGGTTATTACTATACTTACTGCCATTATCTTGTTACCTCTTGAGTTATCTCTACCTCTCCATGCAGAAGTCTTGTGACCGCTGAATCACCACCAGTAAATATCTCTAAATCATAAAAATATCTGCCTGCAGTTAAAGAGGTGGAAGATGCATGAGGTAATGACATAAGTACTTTACCATCGGTGCTAGGAGATAGAACGCTGCATGTAAAAGTAGCGGCTACCGAGGAACTAGTTTTTGATGAGCGCATCTGAGCACGCGCAGAAAACCCTGCGAGATCTTTAACGTTACCGTCTTCGGATATTACCAAAGATACCGCAAAGTCGGATCCTTGGTCGATAACTAGGTTGTAGCGGGCTGCACTCATTTCATTTCCTCCATTACAGAATTATAGCTAACTTGAGGTGTTATGTCAAGAATTATTTTTTTGATGCTTTTCGTTTTCGTCATATACAATTTATTAGCTTAAGTTCCCTATTTTTACTCGAAGTGCTCCACCTGCAAATATTTTAATACTGTTATTAGTTCCGTCTAAAAATATACCATCAGCAGTAGAGCCTGATCCAGGATCGGCATCAAGACTGGATATTTGTAGTTGTTCTGACTTAATAGCATCTGCTACAATTATGCCGGTGTTGATTAAATCTTTTGCCGCCCACGCAGAGCCATTATATCTATAACCTTGTTGAATTCCAGAGGAATTTTCTACAATAGCTATTTGTCCTGTTGCGGGAGAGGTTGCGGTTATATTGCTAGCAGCAACACTTGCGGTTGTTGTGATATAGTACAGAAAACCGCTTGGACCTGGGATTGCTGTTGGTGTTGTACCATCAGTTCTCTGAGCTACGACGACAGGCCCTTCCCAGGCTGATGTTTGAGGAGCAAGACCATCGGAAGTAAAAGTTCTACTGACCATGTAGATTACTTCACCATTTGCAGGAGTCTCTTGCGTGGTAGTCCAACCCGACTCAACTCCAGTTGTAGGACTTGCATATGTTTGATTTGCAGCAGTGTTTCCGGAAGTAAAACTAAAACTACTATCATCTTTCTTGAAGAGCTGTACGAGTTTAGCGCTTTGTCCGTCTAATATAACTGATACAGGTGCCGAGGCAGTAGAAGTAACCCCTCCATGACTATAAGTTACTTTAACTACGGCATGCTGTCCCGAACCTGTAACAGCAGGAGTTAGTCTATCTACGTTTGATTCATCGGAAGTATCGTCATCTCTTGTAGTAACAGAAGCTGCCCATCCGTTGGAACTTCTTGCAAGTCTATATCTTCTTTTTGCAAGTACTGTGGCTCCACCCTCTCTGAAAGTAAAGTCTATATCTAATTCATCTGCAGAGTAGGTTCCTGTACTACTTTTTGTAATTGTTGAAACAGTTACAAAGTCAGGGTCTCCTGATACTGAAGGATTTCCGTCCGAAACCGTAAAAGTTGTAGTAGTAGTATCATCGAATGTAACTGTTACTGTTTCTCCTGATTTAGATACACTTGCTATACCGTTACCAGTTTCTCCATCATCAATTGTAGAGGTAGTTCCGTCATCGTAAGTAATAGTTAAGGTATCACCTGACTTCGCTACACTTGATACACCATTTACTGTAAAAGTATCCGTACTAGCATCATCATAGGTAACAGTTACAGTTTCATCTACTTTAGCTACCGATGAGATACCAAGGCCGTCTAATATAACTGATACAGGTGCTGAGGCTGAAGAAGATATACTACCATCTGAATAAGCTACTTTTAGTATAGCATTATTGCTCGAAATAGTTAAAGCAGCAGTTAATCTATTTGTATTAGTTTCATCAGAAATATCGTCATCTCTTGTAGTAACTGTAGTATTCCATGTACTACCGTCTCTAGCAACTCTATACCTTCTTTTAGCTACTACTGTACCTCCTTGACTAAATATAAAGTCTATATCTAATTCATCTGCAGAGTACGTTCCTGCTGCAGTTTTCTTTATATTAGAAACAGTTACATACTCTGGATCCCCTGAGACTGCACTTATACCGTCAGCAACTGTAAAAGTCTGAGTAGTTCCATCATCGTATGTAACTGTTACTGTTTCTCCTGATTTAGAGACACTTGATATACCATTGCCTGCACCTCCATCATCAATTGTAGAGGTAGTTCCGTCATCGTAAGTAATAGTTAAAGTATTACCTGACTTCGCTACACTTGATACACCATTTACTGTAAAAGTATCTGTACTACTATCCTGATAAGTTACAGTTACAGTTTCACCTGATTTAGATACAGATAAAATTCCAGTACCATCATTTCCTTTTGTAAAGCTCTGTACTTTAGTAAGTGTAGTGTCTGTACCCTCTTGATTTCTTGCTGTTATCGTAAAAGTAATAGAGGCACTTGTAGTTGCGTTTGCCATAGCACCCGCTTGTAGATCGGCATATCTTCGAGTATCATTAGCTACGGCAAATTCATGATTCGACGCGCCTCCAATTTTATCATCACCACTCACTAGGCCACTAGCGGCTGCAGCTACACTAAATGTATTTGCCCCACTTGCAGCATATGTAAGCGGAGTACTTCCTCTAAAGACTCTTATATCTGTGCCTGAGTTAGCATAAGTTTTTGCCGCACCCTCAAATGTTGCAGGAATAGTGTGCGATTCATTCGTTAGAACCGCAGTAAAAGCATCCTCACCGTCTTTGACTCCGTATATCGAAGTAGAGTCTGAAGCAATAAGAGTTCCAGAAGGCTGTTCTACATCTATTCTTATTGTTTTTTGTTCTCCATTCGCAGGTTCTGAACCATCAGGAAGCACACAAGTAACAGAATTACTAGTACTAGATTGAGTACCGGGAGCACTTGTTCCAATTATAGTATTATCTACATAAAACTTATAAATTTTAGTACCGGATATGTTTTTAGCTGTAGCTGTAAAAGTAATAGTAGTAGTTTCGTCATCATCCACATTGTAAGGAATGACATATTTATCCGCTGTTAGATTTACTACTTTTGCTGAAGCACCTGCATTGCCTTTGGTAAACGTTTGTACTCTAGTAAGTGTAGTCGCTACTCCTGCAGCATCCCTTGCTGTTATTGTAAAAGTAATAGACGCAGAAGTATCTGCATTTGCCATACCACTAGCGACCCCAAAACGTCTTGTACTATTTGTAACTCCATTAAAATTTTCTGTAGTAACATTAGTAGATCCCGTAGCTACAGTTATACTGGAAGCTGAAGCAGCTACACTAAATGTATTTGCTGCGGGAGAAGAGCTATCATCATATGTAAGAGGAGTACTTCCATGAAAGACTCTTATATCAGTTCCTGAATTAGCGTAACTTGATGCTAAACCGTTTTCATCGGCAGGAATAGAATGAGCTTCATTACTTAAAACAGTTGTAAAAGCATCTACACCGTCTCTAACACCGTATATCGAAGTAGAATCTTCTGCCGTAGTACTTCCTTGAATAATCTCTACTTTTACTGTTTTTTGAGCATTGGCCGCAGGTTCATCTGCCTGTGGGAGTACAAATTCTTCTGTATCATCTGTATTTGTTGTAGTTTGTTTTAATGTAGTTCCTACATAAAATTTATAAGTTCTATTTACTCCTGAGGCAAAATTAATTGCTTTCGCAGTAAAAGTAAGAGTAGTATTTTCTGAATTCGCCTCCGAATACGGAATTACATATTGATTAGCAGTTAGATTTGCTACTTTTACTGGATCACCGTCTATTCTTTTTGCGTATACAGAAGCAGCCGACCAGTTGTCTTCTTGAGGAGGTTGGCCGTCTTCTGTAAGTATTCTTTTTATCACATAAATAACGTCTTTATTATTTGCCAGTGAGGGAAGGCTTAGACTCCAACCTGTACCTACTCCGTCTGCAGGATCTTCAAAAGTACCTGCAGAAGACGTATATGCGGGAGCACTTCCTTCATTTGCAACAAGAGCATATAAGAATCTTTCCATTGTTTGAGCAAGTGTGGTATCTAAAGATATAAAAGATACCGTATTATAACCAGCATTTGTTTCTTTATAAACTCTTGCAATTACAGTATGATTAGTATAGTCAAAGTGATAATTATTAGTAGAAGCAGTACTAGTAGAAGTAATACTAATAGGCCTATCTATGTATAGTATAGTATCGCTTTCTATGCTAGATACTAAAGCAGCTTCCGAGCCTACTACTAAAAGAGACCCCACAGCTAATTCCGTAGTAAAAGAGGTGCCAAATCCTTCAATTTTTGCACTTGAGGAAGCTAAAACATCTCCTGTTAAAGTAGCTAAGCCTGTTGTTTCGCTTCCATCGCCTGCATCAAACCAGTAAGGAATATTATGTGAACTATCTTTTTTATACTTGATAAGTTTCATAATATTGGCACTTGCATTAGCTTGCATAACTATATAATGGTGCTCTTCTATAAACTCTCCTGACTCAGCTTGACCAGTCCATGTAATTGTAGGCAAGTTGCTGATGTCCAACTGGTAAGTATTTGTATTTGTACTACTACTAGAAAGAAAGGCTCCTGTAGATTGAGGGGGTCTAAATCCGTATACATTTTTACTTAGAGAGAAAAGACCAGAACTACTTAAAAAAGTAGTAGCACTACAAGTGCCTCCTATAGGTAGACCTAGAGCAATTCTCGGAATACTTTCATCAAACCTATCTGTTATTGTTACTTTAATTTTAAATGGCTCGGATAGGTTGTTAAGCACATTGATAGTCCTTACAGAAACACTATAAGTTCCATCTTCTACTCCATCTATTTTCCACGTTCTTTGCGCAGGGTCTGAAATACGAATAGGATTTTCTAAACTCGGAAACTCGTGCGTAATTTCAAAACCTGCTAAATGTTCGTAATCTCCCGGAAGGTCTCCCACATTAGTAGGAGCTACCCAAGATACTAATAACTCTTCTCCTACTTGTCCCTTTTTAGGTAGAGTAGTAGAGAAGACATCTAGAGGAGGGGGCACTACACTATCCGAAGTAATTGTAGGATAAATAGTATCTGCAATATAAGTAGTAAAATCTGTATCTACTGCATCAAATTTTTCATCATAATGCTCTACTGCTGAAATAGATATCTCATTCTTGGAACTCTCACTCATTGCTAAGACTTTATATTGCTTTGAAGAACTAGCAACAGTAACTGAGTTTATTTTTTCTGTAAGCACCCAAATAGTATCCGCTTCAGGGGTGCTAGAAAAGGCCGTATTAGGATTTCCATTTGCATCATTACCCGAAGTTTTAACAGTCAAAGAAGAAACTGTGCCCGCTCCTGTGTCTACTTCTTTTGTTTCTACCCGAGTAGTATCCGTCCATGTAAGAATTAGAGAATCTGACGAAGTTGCGGTGGCTTTTGCATTTTGAGCCTTTTGCTCAGTATCAATAACTTGAAGAGTATAAGTGCCATTACCTGTTGATCCACCATCTCCATCTCCATCTATAAATGCATGTGTTATTAGATCCCCTGCTTTATATGTTTTATTGTCTATTGTTACTTCGGACGTAGCAAAAGCAGCTGGTTCAGTAAAAAGTACAGATAGCTCATAGGCACTACCACTGTTTAAGGTAGTAGAAGTATCTAAAGGTATCACAGAAGATGTTCTAGAGCCTGTGTTTGAAATTCTTCCGCCTAAACGAACAGCGAATCTATTAGGGTCTTGAACATTTATAATATCTCCTGGAGCTAGAAAGGCTCCATTTAAGGCTGTAGAAAAAGTAACTACCTCTCTTTGATTAGCCGCAGTCCATAACTTCCAACGACCATATCTCATAGCTTGTCCTTCAGAAGTAGCTCCCATAGCTACTGCAGTTTGAGAAATAATTTTCCCGGTTTCAGCTATATTTAGTCTATCTTCTACTATTAAAGGCTCTGCTTTATAATTAGACTCTGGATTTATCCAAGTAACAATTACTTGATTTATTCTAGTTTTACTGCCAGTACTTTCATAGGAAAAAGCCCCGTCCAAAACATTAGCACTAGTAAAGTTGTACACAGGGCCACTAGGGGCATCCGGAATCGGAGTAATCTTTCCGTCAAAAAAGTATATCATAGACCTAAAAACAGTAGATATATCTTTTAATACTTTGTATGCGTCCGCAGCTTTAGTAAGGTATAGGTTAGAGGTAAACCTAGGCTCTTGGCCTCCTTTGCCGTCAGGTACTAACTCATCACAATATCGAGCTATTCTATACAAACTGTATTTATCTACATCACTATGAGATAAAAAATCTCCTAAGCCATATCTATTATTTGTTAAGATATCATAAAAAATCCATGCAGGATTGTTAGTATAAACTTTATCGGCTCCAAAAGATCCGTCCCAATCTTGATAAGAGGTTTCTATTGCACCATTAGAAGTATTACGATTATAGTTTGCTATACCGTTAGCATCTTGATCCCTAGTTACATAGTTAGAGGGTACTAGAACTTTTAATCCTTTTAGGTGAAAAGATCTAGTAGGCATACTTTGAAACTGTTTAGTGTCAAAAGTAGTTTTAGCCATCGAAGTAAACGGGTGTGTAAGAATAGTTTTAAGTACACTAGTAACAGTAGATAAACTAGAGGCTGAAATATTCTGCCAATCGTGATAAGTCTCTCCTGGATATTTATATCCAGGACCCGTATGATTACTAATTCTTGAAACTCTTACTTTAAAGTCGGAAAAAGGCCTATACTGATCTAACTCGATACGAGTTATGAAACTAATAGCATTTTTTTCCAAAGCTGCATGTTGAAAAGGATTATGCAAGATAATATAATTCTCAAAAGTACTCTCACCAGGTCTTTTTAAAGCTAGCTCTATTTTATACTGAGCATATGTTGTTTTATCAGTGCCTTTTCCACTGACTGCATATAACCCATTAGGATATGCAATAGTTAGAGTAGTCTCATCGACTTCTTGTAGCTGTGATGCAGTAAGATTAAATCCTGATGCGGCACTTCCGGTAAGTACTTTAGGGGCCTGAGACCCTCCATAACCAGTACTTTGCTCCAAAGTACCTCCTGCGCTAGGATTATTTGTAATAGAAGTGGAGCCTACGCCCCCATAACCTGTAAAAGGAGGTTGATCTAGGGTACCTACCCTGAACTGGGACGTTACACTTTTATACTTTTTAATCTCTGTTTGAGCCATTACATCAGCAGTGGAAACAATTGCTCCAGATATATCAAAACCATAAGACTGATAGCTTCCTGTTGTAGGGAAGGGCCATGCGGATGCCAAAGTCAATACAGGACCTGAAATACTGGCTATTTTAACAATTCTATCTATGTGTAAAAAGTACGTACCTTCCGGTATTATCAAGCCCTGAGGAGAGCCTGCTCCTGGCTGAAAACTGGCTACAGACTGACTTGCTCTACTTATAATACTGCCTTCTACCAAACTTCCGGAAGTGCCTTTTCCTACAATTGTCAATCTTGCCGGTACAAGAGTCTCTAAATCTTCAGAACCTGAAGAAATCATATTATTTGTAAAAAACCCAGCATTATTGACGGTTGTTAGTTTTGCGGTAACATTTCCATTACTATCACTTCTGGAGCCGTTAGTGGCATTTACATATATTTTATGTACGCCTCTTACAATTAAATATTTATCTCCATTTGTAGATTCAATAACCGGAGTAGAACCTGCGGAAGCAATGACTGCCTGAGTTGAGTTATTAGTTAATCTTACTGTGGCGGCGGTGGCGCTATAGGCATTTCCTGATTGAGAAAGAGGAGCTACTCTATCGTCATTTAAATATATGGAGGACTGAGAGTCTACTAAACCCTGTATAGGACCTTCTGAAAGAAGATCCGTAATAGAAATTACTTGCCTATCTCCGGAGGTATACTGCCCCGTCATATCCAAGCCTGCTAATCGTATATTTATATTTTCAAACATTTTTTGTTTTTCCTGTTAATTTAATCTTGTTGCTACTTCTGCAGTCGTAGTATGATGAGTAATAATATTACCATTTGCATCTACATATGTATTATCTGTTAAATACCCTGAATTAGAGCCTCTTCCTTGAATTACTTCAATTGCAATAGGTCTTCCTGGAACTCTTAATTCTCCATAAAGAAGGGGTACAGGATCGCCCTCTTTAGCGTTGCTTGGCCCTCCTGAAAATAAATAATTAGTA
>ENA-ORDA01003052-ORDA01003052.1-marine-metagenome-genome-assembly--contig:-NODE-3052-length-12046-cov-19.265185_pt1 | contig 12046 bp, 12 predicted proteins | sample MGYA00237778_ERZ508506 | MGnify/ENA primary metagenome ERZ508506 (study PRJEB26177, sample SAMN06267891) | marine metagenome | isolation source: Monterey Bay, California, USA | place: Pacific...
GGTTTAAGGCGCACGCCTGGAAAGCGTGTTGGGGTTAACGCCTCTCAAGGGTTCGAATCCCTTCCTCTCCGCCAATAAATACAGTATTTAATTTTAATATTTTATTCCTTAATCTTTTAAAAAAATGAGAAAATTTTCTGCTGCAAATTCTTTTTATAATAGACAAAAGGATTATTCAATTGAGGCTTTCAAAAAGGATAATCTCATGCCCAGACGTTATGTTTTTGTTTTGACAAATTTATGTAACTTAAAATGCACCTTTTGTTTTCAGGAAAGAAAAAAAAGAAAAGACAGAATGGAAACTGAAGATTGGGTGAAAGTTATTGATCAAATACCTAAAAATTCTAGAATCACACTAACTGGTGGAGAACCACTTGTATATAAAGATTTTGATCTGATATTTTCTAAAGCCAATCAACACGCAGAAACAAATATAGTTTCAAATGGACTACTTTTAAATGATCAAAAAATTGAAAAAATACTTGCTGAAAAAAATTTTAAAATTTTAGGTGTTTCAATAGACACAATTGGTAACACAAACAGAGATTTTAAAAAAGGACAATGGGAAACATTAGTAAAGCAATTAAATAAGTTCGTAGAAATAAGAGATAAGAGCAGGAATGATGTAGTCCTAGATGTAAAATCAGTAATACTTGACGAAAATATTGATGATATATTTGATATTCACAAGATGACAATGGAAACACTAAAAGCTGATACGCATAGCTTGCAATTACTCAAAGGGGCTGAAATTCAGCATTCAGATTTAATGTTTGATTTTAAAGAGATAGACTCAAGCTATTCAGCTTATGAATACAAAAAATTTGATGAATTGATTTATCAATTAAATTTAATTAAAGAATATGATAAAAAAAATAATTTTAGAACTTATCTACACCCAAATGTAATTGATCTGACTAAACCTGGTGAAATTAAAAAAGAAGATTTTTACTATTTAAATAAAGAAAAACATTTACCTGATAATTTTCTTCCTTGCTATGCTCCATGGAGTAGTGTTCACATAAACGTAGACGGTAGTTTATTTCCATGTATGGCTGTAGCAATGGGAAATGTAAAAAATGAGGACCTATCAGAAATTATTTTCTCTGACAAGTTTAGTAAATTTAAATCTAAAATAAGAGAAAAAGGAACAATAAATGGCTGCAATAGATGTGGCTATTTGCTACCTAAATAAAATAAATGTTATAAATGAAGATAGTATTTTAGGTATTATTGGTTGTGGAAATGTAGGAGCAAAACTTCGTTTAATACTAAATAAGCTTAAAATTAAAAATATGATATGTGATCCTTACAAGGATTTTGATTATTTATCTTCCATGGAAGAGGTCTCTCAATGTGAGGTTATTTCTCTCCATACCCCTCTAACATTTTCTGATAAATACGCTACTCATAATATGATTGATAAATATTTTTTAGCGACCTCCAAAGTAGAAACAATAATAAACACATCAAGAGGCTCAATTGTTAATGAAAAAGACTTAATAAAAGCCAGTCACATCAATTACATATCAGACGTTTGGCAAAATGAGCCATGCCCAGATACAGATATTATAAAAAAGGCAATATTAGCAACACCCCATATAGCAGGGCATAGCTATGAAGGTAAGATTAATGGAACTATAAATTTACTTTCAACTTTTATAGAAGTTATTAATATTAGTGAAAAAAATATGATTAGTAACAAAAAACTACTTTCCAATATGACGCAAAATAAATTTATTAATAATGATATCAATCTAAGCAACTTCATTGATTCATATGATATTTTTAATGAATCTATAGTCTTTAAAGAATTAAGCAATAAATCTGATCAGTTTATTCCTGCTGCAGATTTTATAAATATTAGAAGAATGCATAAAATTCGAAATGATATTTTCTAAAAATCTTAATTTGTATTAAAAAAATGCATATTAGTGCATATATATGCAGAAAGAGTATCGAAATATATATTTTTTATATATATAATACATATTTAAAGTAATCTTAAGTTCAAAAAATTTACGCACTCTTAATTTTGGCACTTAAATTGCATATAGTTTTTATATATACATTTTAATACTAGGGGTAACCGTAATGAATTCATCAAAGGTTAATGATCGGTCTAAATCAATTGCAAAAAAATTAATAAAGAGAGTTCTTAGCACATCTATAGATAATCCAAACAATCCTGAGTCATTAAGTTTTTTTCAAGCTGATACTTATAGGTTTTATTTTTTAATGAGCTTTATGTGGGAATTCTTTGAGGACAATGAAATTTCTCAGGAATATGCAATTTCACTTGTACCAAGAAAATTTGCATCCAGAATAAAAAGGCTTCAAGTTCTAAAGCAGGCTGTTCAACTTGGTTATATTCATGAGCGATCATCAGAGATCGATAAAAGAAGAAGGATCTATGAGCCTTCTGAGTTATTACTCAATGATTTTATTGGCTATGCAGAAAGCACGAACATTGTTGTAGAAAAAAATTCTTAAAATTTATTCTTACAAAGTAATTTAGTCCTACCTATATGCATAGTTGTTCATTACAATTATCACATGACAATAAATAAAGATAATGATTATTGGAGAAATAAGCTTTCTGAGGAAAGTTATAGAGTAACAAGGGAATCAGGCACCGAAAGTCCATTTACTGGGAAGTATTGGGATTTTGATGAATCTGGTATCTATAATTGTATTTGTTGTAATGCGCAATTATTTGAATCTGATACAAAGTTTGATGCAGGCTGCGGATGGCCAAGCTTTTTTATCCCAATGGAAGAGTCTTCTATTCAAGAGGTTGATGATAGTTCTCATGGGATGTCTAGAACTGAAGTGAGATGTAAAAATTGTGATGCGCACTTAGGCCATGTATTTAATGACGGCCCAGAACCAACAGGCTTAAGATATTGTATAAACTCAGCTTCAATAGATTTTGATAAAAAATAAATTCAATCATGTCTTCAAGCGAAACATCATTTTTTAAATCATTTAAAAAAGTGGGTCTGTGGACAGGGCTTTCAAGAATTTTTGGACTTATCAGGGATATCTCAACTACAAGCCTGCTTGGTGCTTCTATTTTTCATGATATTTTTGTTGTTACTTTAAAAATTCCAAATCTTTTTAGAAGATTTTTTGCAGAAGGGGCATTTAATCAGGCTTTTATCCCGGTTTACAGTGATTTCCATTCTTTAAATAATGAAAAAGCTACTAAAGATTTTTTAAATGCGCTTGCGGGATCTTTTCTTTCCATACTATTTTTTATAACTATTATAGTTTTGTTGATAACGCCTGTATTTATTCTAATTTTTGCTCCGGGTTTTTATTTTGACGATTACAAAAGAGATATAGCTGTAAATGTTTTACAAATTATGTTTCCTTATCTTGCTTTAATATCACTAGTAGCATTTGCCGGTGGAATACAAAATACTCATGAAAGATTTTCCTTGCCAGCCGCAACACCAATTATATTTAATCTATGTCTAATATTTGCAGCTGTAGTTATAGCTCCTTTATACGAAATGCCTATATATGTTTTGGCCTGGGGTGTGCTTTTAGCAGGAATAATACAGCTCTTTATTCAGTTATTTCCTTTAAAAGCGATTGATAGATTACCAGTACCAAAATTTGATTTCTCAAATACTGGATCGAGAAAGGTTTTTAAATTAATGATTCCTGCAATTTTTGCAGGAGGAATAATACAAATTAATCTTTTGGTAGATACAATTTTTGCTTCTCTTTTACAAACTGGAAGCCCGACATGGCTTTATGTTTCAGATAGGTTGATACAACTGCCCATGGGTATTTTTGCTATAGCAATTGGCACAGTTTTGTTGCCTACTCTTTCTAAAATAAATATTGAAAATAACTTGAATGAGTTTGCTCACCAGGTAAAAAAAGGTCAAAAGTTTGTAATTTATATTGGAATACCATCATTTATAGGCCTCTCATTATGTGCAAATGATATTTTGAGCACTATTTTTTTGAGAGGTGAGTTTTATGAAAATGATGTATATCAATCGTCTAGAAGTTTGATGGCCTTTTCTGTAGGGCTTCCATTTTTTATGCTTATGAAAGTTCTCACCCCAGCATTTTTTGCTAGGAAAGATACTAAGACACCTATGTATATTGCTTTACTTTCTCTTTGCTTGAATGCATCTTTAAATTATATTTTGGCGTTTGTTCTTGGTTTTGGTCATGTTGGAATAGCTATTGGCAGTTCCATATCTGCGATTATAAGTGTATTGGTAATGGAAGCTATTTTGATAAAACAAAATATTGTTCATTTGCAAAGCCCATTCAATAGATTTAATGCTTCAATTCTTGTGTCCTCATTATTTTTAATCAGTTTTCTATATGGGTTCTCTGAAATAATAAACTTTTCAACATTGAATCAACTCGAAAAAGTCTTTTATCTAACTATTGAAATTTGTTTCTCAGTAATTATTTACCTTGGGGTCACTAAAATTATTAATGGCAATAGTATAAAAGGAATGCTTAATTAGTTATGTATTTAATTAGAGGTAAGCATAATTTAGATTTTTTTAAGGCTCAAGATTTTACTAAAGAACCCCTGCATGGAACCATTGGGAATTTTGATGGCATGCATTTAGGCCATCAAGCAATTCTTAGTAATATTAAAAACTCTGCTATTAAAACCAATGGCAAAACTGTAGTTTTTTTTACAGAACCTCATGCTTCAGAGTTTTTTGCTAGCATGAAATCCAATAATGAGGTTCCGCCAAGGCTATGTCCATGGAGAGAGAAGTTCAAATTGCTTGATAATTTTGGGATTGATTTTGGATTTTTTTTAAAATTTAATAATTCCCTTAGACAAATGACCCCCGAGGAGTTTATTCAAAATATTCTTGCTCCAATGAAACTATCCTCATTAACCATCGGCGATGACTTTAGGTTTGGGGTTAATAGGCAGGGTGATTTTAACTTACTTCATAGATGGGGCATCAATAACAATATTGAAGTTTCTAATACTGAGACTTTTAAATATTTAGATGAAAGAGTGAGTAGTACCAGAATAAGAAAGGCAGTCTCTGATAATAACTTTGATTTAGCAAATGATCTTTTAGGAAGACGATATACTTTTTCGGGAAAGATTGTACATGGTCAACATCTAGGAAGAACAATAGATGTTCCAACTGCTAACTTGTGGCTTCCAAAGCAGAAATTACCAATATCTGGAGTCTATGCAGTTCAATGTATGCTAAATGGGGCATTGCTTGATGGGATTGCAAATATGGGCATACGTCCAACAGTGGGTGGAACCATGCCAGTATTAGAGGTTCATCTCTTTAATTTTTCACAAGATATATATGCACAAAGGTTAGAAGTAGATTTTAGGCACAAAATTCGTGAAGAAAAGAAATTTAAGAATCTAGACATGTTAAAATCACAGATTAAGAAGGATATAGCGTTAGCAAAAACACTTTTACAAAAATAATATGACAATTAACTATCGGGATACATTAAATCTTCCTCAAACAGAATTATCCATGAAGGCAGGACTACCTAAAAAAGAGCCTGAGATTTTAGATTTTTGGAATGACATTGGGCTATATGAAAAAATCCGCCAACAAAATCTTAATAATAAAAAATTTATACTTCACGATGGACCTCCCTATGCAAATGGAGCTATTCACTTAGGCCATTCCGTAAATAAAATTCTTAAAGATATAACTATTAAATCTAAGACTTTGCAGGGGTTAGATGCTCCCTACGTTCCAGGATGGGACTGTCATGGGCTACCAATTGAACTTAACGTTGAAAAAAAGCATGGAAAGAGAAGTGAGCTTGTTCAGAATAAGAAAATGTTTCAAGAGGCCTGCAAGGAATATGCTCTTACTCAAATCGAGAGTCAAAAAAAAGATTTTATTAGATTGGGTGTTCTGGGTGAGTGGGATAATCCTTACAAGAGTTTAGACTCATCTTTTGAAGCAAATGCAGTTCGTGCCTTAGGAAGAATATATGAGGCTGGGCATATAGAAAAAGGTGAAAAACCTGTTCATTGGTGCCAAGATTGTGGATCTGCTCTTGCTGAGGCAGAGGTTGAATATCAGGACAAAACCTCTAAATCTATTGACGTTGCATTTAAAGCAAATGAGCAATCCCTAAAGAAATTAAATGAAGTATTTGCAACAAATATAGTTGATGGCATTTCATTCGTAATATGGACAACTACGCCATGGACTATTCCATCTAATGTTGCGGTATGTATAAATCCTGAATTAGATTATGCGCTAATTAAATTAGATGGTAAGCATTTGGTTATTGCTGAAGCTATGATTGAGCTATGTATGGAAAGGTGGGGCACTACTTCAGAATTAGTCTCAAAAACATTAGGAAAAAACCTGGTTGATATTTCTTTGATACATCCTTTTATTGAGAGGAATTCAGAATTACTTCATGGGGACCATGTCACTACAGAAGCAGGAACAGGTTGTGTACATACAGCGCCAGCACATGGCTTGGATGATTATTTTATTTGTAAAAAACATGGCATTGAAACGTTCAAAGCACTGAATAGCAAAGGTTTTTTTAAGGAAGAATTTGAATTTATTGCTGGTCTGCCAGCCTCAAAGGCTGACCCACTGGTTATTGAAAAGCTAAATGAAGTAAAAGCATTAGTTAATTGTGAAGACTTTCATCACTCATACCCGCACTGTTGGAGGCACAAATCTCCACTAATTTTTACCTCAACTGCTCAATGGTTTATTTCTATGAATAAATCAGGACTATTGAATGAGGCTCTTCAAAGCATATCTGGAGTTTCATGGGAGCCATCATGGGGAGAGCAAAGGATAGAAGGGATGTTAACTGATAGGCCAGATTGGTGCATATCAAGGCAAAGAAATTGGGGAGTGCCAATAACACTAGTTGTTCATAAAGAATCAGGTGCAATTCATCCAAATCAATCAGAGCTATTTAAACAATTTGCTAATTTAATTGAAGAAAATGGTATATCTTCATGGGAATCACTAGATCTTAATGAATTCATAGATGATGGAGATTCATATATTAAGATCACAGACTCATTAGACGTTTGGTTCGACTCAGGTGTTACTCATTTTGCTGTTTCTGAGCAAAGGTTTGAAGAAGGTATTGTTGCTGATTTATATCTCGAAGGCTCGGATCAACATAGAGGCTGGTTCCAATCATCACTTTTAACAAGCATTGCAATGAATGGAAGGGCTCCTTATAAAGCAGTTCTAACACATGGATTTGTGGTTGATGAAAACGGAAGAAAGCAATCCAAATCTCTTGGTAATGTAGTTTCACCTCAGAAGGTTTGGGATTCACTGGGGGCAGACATCTTAAGATTATGGGTTGCATCTGCAGATTTTAGAAGTGAGATGGTTGCATCTGATGAAATTCTTAAGAGAGTATCAGACCAATACAGAAGAATAAGAAATACATTTAGATTTATTTTAGGAAACTTAAATGATTTCGATGAAAGTAAGAAAATAGTATTTGAAGATCAAATTGAGTTAGATAAATGGATTGTGCTTGAGACATCTAAATTGCAAGAGGATGTTTTAAAGTTATATGAGTCATACTCATATCATAATGTTGTTCAAAAAATTCATAACTTTTGTGTGAACGAATTAGGAGGCATTTATTTAGATATAGTTAAGGACAGGCTCTATACCTGTAAAGATTCTTCTCATGCAAGACAGTCTTGCCAAACAAGTTTGAATTATGTTTTAAATACCATGGTCAGATTAACTGCACCTATTCTATCTTTCACCTCAGAAGAAATTTGGCAGACCCACCCCTCATTAAAAGGTCAAAATGAATCTATTTTCTTGTCAAAGTATTTTGAATCTAAGCAAGAAGGTGAGTGCGTAATTAGCTCATCAGACTGGGCTAGAATTTTTGAAATCAAAGACATAGTAAATCAATCTATTGAAAGATTAAGAAATGAAAATAAATTAAAAGGATCTTTGGATTCAAATGTGATTATTTCTGCAAACGAGGAAGATAAATCAATTCTCGACAAGCTTGGATCTGAATTACATTTTGTATTTATATCCTCCCAAGCCTCTGTTATAGATGGTGATACCCTGTCAATTCAGATCGATCAAATGTCTGATAACAAATGTACTAGATGTTGGCATAGGGATAGCACGGTTGGTGAGAGCAAAGATCATCCTGAAATTTGTTCAAGGTGCGAAGAGAATATTGATCAGTCAGGCGAGAGTAGGTCATTTGTTTAAGAAAAGATTTTATATAACTATTTTTTTTCTATTTATTTTAGATACTTTTACTAAGCAGCTTGCTCTTCAGTTTTTAGCTCAAGGCATATCAACAGACTTCCTGCCTTTTATTGATTTATATTTAACTTATAACTCTGGGGTAGCCTTTGGCTTTCTAGATCTTGGTGAAAAAAGTGTTTCTAATACTTTAACTTTCATTGGTTTTCTTATCACTCTTTATTTATTTAAATTAATCAAAGATGAGAGTGACTATAGAAAACAATTTTCATTATCCTTTATATGTGGAGGGGCAATAGGAAACATTGCGGATAGATTTATGGATGGTTATGTAACTGATTTTCTTCATCTAAAAATTAACGATTTTTCATTTTTTGTATTTAATATTGCTGATGCATCTATAACTATTGGTGCAGTATTATTAATTTATTTTGAATTCTTTAAAAAAGATCATTTAAACCATGAAACAAATTAAACTGGCAAACCCAAGAGGCTTCTGCGCGGGTGTCGATAGAGCAATAGATATTGTTAATAAGGCCTTAGAAAAATATGGAAGTCCTGTCTATGTTAAGCATGAAGTTGTTCATAATAAATTTGTTGTTGAAGATCTTAAAAGTAGAGGTGCAATCTTTGTTGAAGAGATTGAGGAGGTTCCAGATAACTCTTTAGTAATTTTTAGTGCACATGGTGTTTCACGAAAAGTTGAAGAAACAACAAAATTAAGAAAATTAGAATACTTTGATGCTACCTGTCCTCTTGTTACCAAAGTTCATATGGAAGTCATAAGAAATGCTAGGGCAAATAACGATATTATTTTAATTGGGCATGAAGGGCATCCTGAGGTTGAAGGAACTATGGGAAGGCACATTAAGAATGAATCCAGTAATATTTACTTAGTGCAGGATGAAAAAGAGGCAAAAAATATAGTAATTGATAAGCCAGAACAACTAGCGATCGTTACCCAAACAACTTTGAGTGTAGATGATACCAAATCAATTATTGATATCTTAAAAACAAGATTCCCTAAAATTAATATCCCTAAGAAGGATGATATTTGCTATGCAACTCAAAACAGGCAAGATGCTGTTAAACAATTAGCATTAGAATCAGATTTTCTGATTGTTGTTGGTTCAAGCAATAGCTCAAATTCAAACAGACTCCAAGAATTGAGTGAGAAGTGTGGTTGCAAGTCTGTTCTAATTGATAGTTTTGAAGATCTTGACCTTAGAGAGCTTGAAGGAAGGCAAAAGATAGCTATAACAGCCGGAGCATCTGCTCCTGAGTCAAGGGTTCAAGAAATAGCCCTTGCTGTTAAAGATTTTACAGGCGCATCTATAAGTGAACATGGAGTTGATGAGGAGAATATTTATTTTAAACTTCCTCCCGCACTTAGATAAATGATAATTAATAATCATCTGATAGCTGATATTAAATTCTTAGAATCTCCAAACTTTAATACAAGGCCAAAAGATGTCTCAATAAATCTTTTGGTAATTCATTCCATAAGTCTTCCGCCAAAGGTATATGGCAACAACCATATAGAAAACTTCTTTTTAAATAAATTAGATCACTCCTTAGATCCTTTCTATGAAGAAATTAGAGAATTAAAAGTATCAGCACATGTATTAATAAAAAGGGATGGAGAAATTATACAGTTCGTACCTTTTAATATGAGAGCTTGGCATGCTGGAGAGTCTTCCTTTGAGGGAAGGGGCAATTGTAATGATTACTCAATAGGTATTGAGCTTGAGGGTGCTGATGATGATGATTTTGAAGAGATTCAATATGATAAGCTTTGTGAAGTTACCATTGCTTTGCAAGATGAATATAAGAATATTACAAAGGAAAATATTAAAGGCCACTCAGATGTTGCACCTGGAAGAAAAAAAGACCCAGGGCTATTTTTTAAATGGGATAAGTACCTAGATTCTTTATGATACCTTCGTTAAAAATTCTAAATAATAAGCAACTTAGTATGGTTTTGCTTGGATTCGCTTCTGGGCTTCCGTACATGTTAATTTTTTCAACCTTAGCGACTTGGTTGGCAGTTGCAGATATTGATATCAAGACTATAGGTTTTTTTGCATGGGTTACATTGACATACTCATTAAAGGTTTTATGGGCGCCATTGGTTGATAATTTCTCAATCCCTTTTTTAAATAAATATGGGAAAAGGAAGAGTTGGATTATATCAATGCAAATTCTTATAATTTTTGGTTTGTTTGCCCTCTCAATTACAAACCCAGCTTCAGATTTAAAATTCTTTGCATGTATTGCATTTTTTATTGCATTATGTGGCTCATTCAATGATATTGCAGTTGATGCTTTTAGGATAGAGCTTGCAGAAATAGAAGAACAGGCAAGTCTAGCAGCTGGATATCAGTTAGGTTATCGGGCAGCCATCCTCCTGGCCTCATCAGGAGCATTAATCATTGCATCAAGAACTAGCTGGGAATTTGTATACCAAGCAATGTCATTAATTATGATATTTGGAATTATTGGCAGCCTGATAGTTAAAGAAAATGATAATCCCAGTTTAGTTAAATTAAGCATATTAAATTCTTTTTGGATGCCGTTAAAAGACTTTTATAAAAGATTTGGTTTGTATTTAGCTTCGTTATTATTGTTAATAATATCAACCTACAGGTTGACAGACATTATTACTGGACAAATAACAAATGTTTTTTACATAAAGATGGGATTTTCTCTTGATGAAATAGCATTAGTAGTAAAGTTTATTGCACTTGGAGCCTCGCTAGCGGGCTTCTATTTAGGTACTTTTTTTGTTAAAAAATTTGATATATCTAAAGCTTTAATTATAGGAGCTTTTTTAGTGATGTTAACAAATCTATTTTTTGCTTATATTGCTATATCAGAAAAAAGCTTAATATCATTATCCATAATTGTAGGGTTAGACAGTATAGCTGCTGGAGTGGTGGGAACTGTGAATATTACTTTCTTAACAAGCTTGGTCTCAAAAAAATATACTGCATTTCAATATGCTTTGCTTACTTCAATAATGATGTTGATGGGGAAGATTTTGTCTGGTTTTTCAGGAATTATAATCGATTCTTTTAGATCAATTATTTTTAAAGCAATGACTTTAGTTAAAGATATTAGACCAAGTATTGGTGATGTGATTAATTCAGCAAGCTTAATGCCAGAAGAAATATCTAACATCGTAATCTCAGCTAATAATATTGTTATAAAGTCGCATGATTATGCATGGATGTTTTTTTATATAAGTACATCATTTCTTACTATTCCATCAATTATTTTTATAATTATTTATATTAGAAGGAATAAAAATCATAGTGAGTAAGGCTTATAAATTAATTTTCTTCTTATCTATTTTTGTAATATTTTATTTTAGTGTTGTTCCCGCATTTACTATTCCAAATATTGCTGCATTAAGTTTTTTAACTGATAAGGCTATTCATTTCCTTATATTTTTATATTTATCATCAATAGGGCTTTTAAGCAGGTTTAAATTTTCAAATATTTATTTATTAATAGCCATTTTCAGCTTTGGGCTGCTTATAGAGATAATTCATTTTTATCACCCTTATAGATATTTTGAGTTTGCTGATCTTGCTGCAAATTCATTGGGTATTCTTCTGGCCTCATTTATTTTTCAAAAAAAAGATTAAATTATCTATTGATTTCTATTATTTCGACCTTAACTATTGTTTAAGTTAATAAACTAACTAAAATTCATAAAAATTAATTTTTATTGGGAGATAGAAAATGAAATTAAAACCTTTACATGACAAAGTTCTTGTGAAAAGAACAGAAGAGGAAGCAACCTCAGCTGGAGGTAT
>ENA-ORDA01003055-ORDA01003055.1-marine-metagenome-genome-assembly--contig:-NODE-3055-length-12032-cov-3.727311_pt1 | contig 12032 bp, 12 predicted proteins | sample MGYA00237778_ERZ508506 | MGnify/ENA primary metagenome ERZ508506 (study PRJEB26177, sample SAMN06267891) | marine metagenome | isolation source: Monterey Bay, California, USA | place: Pacific...
CCGCCTCCCAGGCACCTGAGACCATATCCGGCAACACCGCTAGACTGCGATGAAGCGCCTCATCGATGTCAGCACGCTCAGTTTTACCCGGCGGCTTCAAAACGTAGTTCGCGACGCCGCCCGAAGACGACGGCCGACCTATACCGACGCGCAGTCGGTGGTAGCCTTGGAACCCAGACAGCGACCGAGAAATATCTTTTAGTCCATTGTGACCCGCAAGCCCGCCACCGGTTTTAATACGCGCTATACCCGGCTCAAGATCGAGCTCATCGTGGGCGACCAAAACTTTTTCGGGGTCAATCTGGTAAAATTTGATCAAAGCCGCGGCCGATCTGCCGCTGTCATTCATATAGGTGCTCGGCGCCAACAGCTTTACCGATGTGCCCGCTACGGAGACGGTTGCAACCGCACCCAGAAACTTCTTCTCGGCCTTCAAAACCCCGCCGAATTGACGCGCAACCGCATCCAGAAACCAAACACCCGCATTATGGCGGGTGTTGGTGTACTGCTCGCCTGGATTTCCCAGGCCAATAATGAGCTGGACCGACATAGACCGGACCTCTGGACTCGAATTTATTCTTCGGCAGCAGGTGCATCATCAGATTCAGCAGCATCGGCTGCTTTCTCTGCTTCGGCACGCTTATTAATGTTGACCGAAACAACCACCTGATCGTAATCAGCGCCTTGCGCAAGGGCAGGAATGACAACCCCTTCTGGCAATTGAATGTCAGACATGTGCAGGGCTTGGCCAATCTCCACTGCCTCTAGGTCAACCTCAATAAACTCAGGCAATTTGCCCGGCAAACAGCTAATCGTGATCTGCGTCATATTGTGTGAAATTTGACCGCCGCCGGTTTTAACACCGACACAGGATTCTTCATTCAAAAAGTGGAACGGCACTTCAACCGTAATCGCCTGATCCAGAAGAATTCGCTGAAAATCAGCATGCATAATCCGAACCTTCGAGGGATGTCGTTGCAGATCTTTGATGATGGCACTTTGCTTTTCACCACCGACGTTGATCGTCAGAATGTGAGAGAAGAATGCTTCGTTTTCCGTTGCCTTCATCAAATCCTTATGAGGGATCGATAAAGATTGGGGATCCTTACCCGCGCCATAAATAATAGCGGGAACCAGATCAGCGTGCAGACGTAGGCGGCGGCTCGCACCTTTCCCTAAATCAGCTCTTGTTTCGGCGTTTAGCTCGAATTCAGCTGCCATGTTACTCTCCTTGGTCTATCCAGAGTGCGCTGCGACCACGCAGTCCGGGGGTCATCCCTGCTAATACAGGGTGTTTAAAAAAGTGCCGACTGAATGCGTTTTGCAAACAGTGCGCTTAAAGATTCTTCGTTGCTAATACGGCGAATGGACTCAGCCAACTCTTCGGCAATGCTCAACTGCCGAATCTTCGACAAAGACTGCGCTTCCTGGCTGAGTGGAATCGTATCAGTTACCACCAGCTCATCTAACTCAGAGGCACGGATATTGTCGATCGCCTTACCCGACAAAACAGCATGGGTGCAATACGCAACAACCTTCACCGCCCCTTCAGACTTCAAGGCAGATGCTGCTGCACACAGCGTGCCGGCCGTATCCACAATATCATCCACTAAAATGCATGTGCGGCCTTTAACATCCCCAATAATGTGCATAACTTCAGACTTGTTTGCTTCTGGCCGACGCTTATCGATGATGGCTAGATCCGAGTCGTTCAACTGCTTCGCAATCGCTCTGGCTCGCACAACACCACCCACATCGGGCGAAACAATCATCACGTCACCGTAGGCACCCGCGTCCACACGGCGCTCGATATCAACCAACAAAACGGGCGTTGCGTAAATGTTATCAACGGGCACATTAAAAAAACCTTGGATCTGATCAGCGTGCAAATCCATGGTCAGCACTCGATCAATCCCTGCGCTGGTGAGCATATCTGCGACGACCTTGGCGGTAATCGGAACTCTTGCCGACCGAACCCTGCGATCTTGACGGGCATAGCCGAAGTAGGGAATGACAGCCGTAATTCTGCCAGCGGACGCCCGATGCAGGCAATCCACCATGACAATCAGTTCCATTAGATTATCGTTACAGGGTGTGCACGTTGGCTGGATGATAAAAACATCCTTACCCCGTACATTCTCGATAATTTCAACGCTGACTTCGCCATCGCTAAAGCGCCCAACCTGGGCATCGCCTAAATCAATCCGCAAACGGTCTGCCACCCGACTCGCTAGAACAGGGTGCGCATTGCCAGTAAAGATTTTTAATTCAGCCACGGTTTACGTTCGCCTTAGACTTGGAAAGTGGCTGGGGTGGAGGGACTCGAACCCCCGCATGCAAGGATCAAAACCTTGTGCCTTACCAACTTGGCGACACCCCAATTCGAAACACTCGCCGATGACCCCAAACTGCCGTATTGGGATCAACTTTAAACTTTTTTCATTCTTCGACCGAACGCCGAGGCCTTCGATCAATTTTCCTTGTCTAGCTCGCTAATCTGGCGCTGAAGACTTTTGATCCCTCCGGCGGCCACCTTAAATCCTTGCCATGGTGTTGGCATTTCGGCGACTACCGCCTGCGCTTCGGTCTCAGACGCAACTTCTAAAAACACCGCACTTCCAGACCCTGACATTTTAGCAGCGCCGTGCCGGCTTAACCAGTTTTTTAACTGACCGACTTCAGGATATCGCCGCACCGCCACCGCTTCGAGGTCGTTTCGCCACACGTCGGCGGCTCTTGACCCCAGAAAGCGCGCTATTGTGCTTGGCTCGGCGTCGCGTGTCAAATCAGGATCCGAGAAAATCTCGGCTGTCGGAATCACCACATTAGGGTAGGCCACAACATACCAGGACGATGCTAGATGAAGCGGTTCAATTTGCTCTCCTAAACCCGTGACCCAAGCATCGCCACCCTGAATAAAAAACGGAATATCGGCGCCCAATTCTGCACCCAACTGCTGTAATTCTGCCGCTGTGAAATTTAAAGACCATAGATAATTTAGACCCACTAAAACCGCGGCCGCATCACTGCTGCCGCCGCCAAGCCCAGCACCAACCGGAATCTGTTTTTTCAAGATGACATGGGCGCCATAGTGAGTACTCGACCGCTCCTGTAACAACGCCGCTGCACGCAGCACCAGATTGTCTTGCAGGTCCCCAAGATCCACGTTGCAGCTCAGAGTAAGTGGTTGATCCGTTGGTCGCTTCTCTATTTGAATCTCATCAAACAAACTGATGCACCGAAAAACAGACTGCAGGTCATGATAACCATCAGGCCTTCGTCCAAGCACATGCAAAAACAAATTGAGTTTCGCAGGCGCCAGCAGCGACAGCGCTGAGGCTATTGCCATAGCCTAATCCCCAAAAGCACTTTGATTTCTTCCTTGACCGCCTCGATTCGCTGAGGGTGTTGCAAAACCGGCGCGCGCGATATGAGGATCTGCCAGCCAAGTTGCTCGAACCCTGATTCAAGGCTCCGCCAGCGGTACCCTTCATGCGGCACTCCCCGCATCCAGGCAGAAACGACCGATAGAGGTATATCAAGACCGGTTGCATCGCTGAACGCCAGCTGCAGCGCAGAAGGACTCATTTCAACTTGATCAACCAAACCTCGCTGCACTTGCCCTCCAACAAAACGCACTTCAATCGCGCCCAGGCCGAACGCCCCGCTAATTTTGAGCTGCTGCGTCTGCGCATCAAGCTGTGCAAGTGAAAAATTTGGGTTGATGTTCAGGCCAGTCACTGAGAGCCGTCCTTTGACCAGGGCAGGCTCGTATCCAGCAGGGCTCATCGAGGGCGAGCGCGTTTGGCATCCCGCGAGTATCAGCAAACACGCAAGCAAGAGCACTTTTAGGTCAAGCAACGTTCTAAGAGCCAAGGAAACGCTTCACGACGGATTGCAAGAAAGTGCTGTCAGGCGTCTCAGAGAGCGCCTCTTTCCAAACCCGTTTTGCCCGCCGGGTTTTTCCTGACTGCCATAAAACCTCGCCCAGATGAGCCGCAACTTCATCATTCGGGAACCGTTCAAACGCTTGCTCAAGGTAGTCGATCGCTTCTTCGTATCGATTCAGGCGATACAGGACCCAGCCCATGCTGTCGATAAAAGCGGGCTCCTCTGGTTTCAACCGTAGGGCCTTTTCGATCAAAGCATAGGCCTCGTCGTATCGATCCGTTTGATCCGCCAGGGTGTAACCCAGCGCATTCATTGCATCAGCATTACCTGGATCTAACGTCAGAACCTGTTTTAAGTCGCGTTCCAGGATATCGAGCCGATCATACTTCTGCCCACTCATCGCCCTAAAATACAGCAAGGGAATATCCCCTGCCTGGGCCTCGATGGCCTCGTCCAAGTGCTCAAACAGCGCCTCTTCGGCTTCGACCCTAGATAATAATTGTCCCTCGATCAGATCAAACTGTGATCGAAGCCCGTTGTGAGCCAGCTTTTTCTTAGCCAGATAGGATCTCGCATCCTCTAAAGACCGGTTAACGCTGATCAACTCCACAATGCGCCCTTGGGCTGACAAATACTCGTAACCGGCATCGACTTTGGCAAACTCACGCAGAGCCAAAGCGACATCACCCGTCTTTTCAGCCACCAGACCAAGATAATATTGAGCCTGATTCACTCTTTGATCGGTTCGAACAAGCCGGCCGAGGTGCAGCCGGGCTTGCGCGAAATCCGCTTGCTCGATACTCAGCATCGCCAGTGCAAACAGGATCTCACCATCTTCTGGCCGAATCTCATGGAGGATTTGATACTGCACCCGAGCATCAGAAAAGGCCTGGGCCTCGAACAACAACCGCGCAAGCAGCAGGCGCAACCTAGGCTGATCAGGGTTGATCACTAACTGCTCACTCAAGAGTTCTTGAGCTGCTTGTTTTTGATTCAAATCCGACAGCAGATTGGCTTTTAAGATAATAAAATTAAGCTCATCGGGCTTTAAGCCCAATAAAATATCGGCTGTCTCGAGCGCTGCTGGACGGTCACCAAGCGCCTCGAGAAGTGCCGCTTTTGAAAAAAGGATCTGCGGCTCGCTCGGATTTACCGCCAACATATCGTTCAGACCCAACAGCAAATCTTGTTGATCTTCTGTTGTCATTCGCCCAACCCGGTATGCGAAGTAGTCGAACTGGGCCTCACCGCCAAGACGATCAATCGCCTGCATCGTTTCAAACGCGTCGACGTACAAGGCGCGCTTAACCAACTGATCCGCCAAAAACTGATGCGCTTCTAGGGACTCTGGATCGGCTTGCACCCAAAGGGACGCCGCCTGATACAGCTTGTCATCTGCCTTCATGTAAGCCGCAAGCCGTGTAACCCGGGCAGCAACCCCAGGATCCAGGGTCTTCTCCGCCTCTATGAGATATTGATCTAAGGCATATTGATAATCACCGCGATAGCCTGCCACTTCAGCCGTCAGCAGCGCGAGCAATGTTCCTTCTGGAAAGGCCAGCACTCCCGGCTCAAGCGGGGTTGACACGACCGCGTCCGTCGACTCCGTTACCTGCGAGAACCCCGGCGCCACAGGATCGACCGTCTGACTCGCACAGCCAGCCAGAAGCCCACAGCAAGCCATCAGGCTGACCATCCGGCGCACAAATGATTGCGGCGCGCTCAGAATTCTTGTTTCGCGATGGTTATTGATATCAAACCCCTATAATGCAAATCGTTGATCCATACCTTGTGCAACCCCATCGCCTGCCGAACTCGAAAACGGCAACTGATTTTCACGGCGAACCCACGTACAATACCCCCCAGCCCGGCGAAGACTACCCTCCGGCAAACATTCTAATTTTACGAGAGAACAAAGTCATCCGGTTTGGAATCGACTGAATTAAACCATGAAACTTCTACTGCTCGGTATTAACCATGAAACAGCGCCGCTTGCTGTCAGAGAGCAGGTCACGTTTTCTGCGGGCGCTATTGCACCGGCCTTGCAGCAAATGTGTGATGAAATCGGTTTGCGCGAAGCACTCATTCTTTCCACCTGCAATCGAACAGAAATGGTCGCGGTCGGGCAACCGCAAGACCTCACCCGCCTTGGGGATTGGCTCGCTCGCTATCACAATTTAGAGCCAACCCTTTTGCAGGACAGCCTCTATCGCTATTTCGAAGAGGATGCCGCCAAACACCTTATGCGCGTTACCAGCGGCCTTGACTCCATGGTCTTGGGTGAGCCTCAAATCACGGGTCAAGTTAAAGCGGCCTTTGCCGAGGCCACCGCCGCCGGCACCGTGGGCGCGACGCTACACCGTTTATTTCAACAAATTTTTCAAGTTGCCAAACGAGTTCGAACTGACACCGCCATTGGGCAGCATTTAATCTCAACGCCCGCCGCCGGCATCAAACTTGCTAAAAATTTATTCACCAACCTCTCGGACTGTCGGTGCTTACTTGTTGGAGTTGGCGATATGATTGAGTTGGCGGCGAAGCAGCTGCTCGATGCCGGCGTGACCCAGATCACCATTGCAAATCGAACCAAGGCCAATGCAAGTAGTCTTGCTGAGCGCTGCGGCGGCGAGATTTTGGGACTTGAACAACTGCCAGAATGTCTTGAACGGTTTGACCTGGTGCTTTCCGCCACCGGCGCCAGTCTACCGATCATTGGCAAAGGCATGGTTGAGCAAGCGCTAAGACGGCGCAAAAACGCGCCGATGTTTTTAGTCGATTTGGCCGTCCCGCGAGACATCGAGCCCGAGATCACAACCCTTCGAGATGTTTATCTCTATAGCCTGGATGACCTTCAGAACATCGTGTCTGAAAATATGGACTTGAGGCGATCCGCCGCTGGCGACGCCGAGGCCATTGTCCAAGACGCCGCCATCACCTACGAGCAAGGCGAAAAGACTCGGGCGGGGCAAGACCTGGTTGTTCGGTATCGCAAACAGCTCGAGGGCCTCAAAGAGGCCGAATTAGCCAAAGCCATGGCGAGAGCAAAACAAGGGGATGACATCGACCTAGTCCTGAAAACCCTCGCCACACAACTCACGCAAAAAATTGCCCATACCCCAAGCGTTGGTCTGAAATCTCTGATCCTTGACGGCGATGTTGCTGCCACCGAGCAGGCCAAAAAATTGCTCGGTTTAAATCAGGATGACACCCCTTAATGAAAGCTTCGATTGAAACCAAACTCAGTCAAATTCAAGAACGTTTTGAAGAATTATCCGCACTGCTCAGCGATGCCACCGTTATCAACGATCAGGACCGCTTTCGCGCCTACTCCCAAGAGTATGCTGAACTTGAACCCGTCGTCGTGCAATTCAGAAAATACCAAGAAACCACGGAAGCACGGGCCGATACCGAACTCATGTTGAACGACGCCGACGAGGAACTTAAAGCCATGGCGCGCGAGGAATTGACCACCTTGCTGGCAACCCAAACCGAGCTCGAGAGCGAACTGCAGATTTTGCTGCTGCCGAAAGACCCTAATGACGCGAATAACGTGTTCATCGAAATCCGAGCGGGCACCGGTGGGGACGAAGCCGCAATATTTGCAGGTGACCTGCTTAAAATGTATTTGCGCTACGCAGAAACCAAACGCTGGAAGACCGAAATTATTAACCAACGCGAAGGGGAACACGGCGGCTATAAGGAAGTCATTGTTCGATTTGAGGGCGCGCAAGTGTATGGACAATTAAAGTTTGAGTCCGGCGCCCACCGCGTGCAACGTGTACCGCAAACCGAGTCACAAGGCAGGATTCATACGTCAGCCTGCACCGTCGCGGTTCTACCTGAGATCGAGGCGATTGACGGCATTGAAATTGCAAAAAATGACCTTCGCGTTGACACCTACCGCGCCAGCGGCGCAGGGGGACAGCACGTTAACAAGACGGACTCCGCCGTTCGACTCACGCACCTGCCTACCGGTCTTGTCGTTGAATGCCAAGACGAGCGCTCACAACATAAAAATCGCGCGCGCGCGATGAGCCTACTGCAAGCCAAACTCCTCGATAAGGCGCAAAGTGAGCAAAGCCAAGAGCAAGCTCAGCAGCGAAAGTCTCTGGTTGGCAGCGGTGATCGGTCTGAAAAGATAAGGACCTACAACTACCCTGACGGCCGGGTGACGGATCACCGAATTAACTTGACCCTTCATCGCTTGCCGCAAATTATTGCAGGGGAGCTTGATGCCGTGATTGAACCACTCAGAAGCGAACACCAAGCTGATCTATTGTCAGCCCTTGGTCTGGATCAAAATGGTGATGGCTAAATCCATTGCAGAGGCGCTTCTTGAAGCGAGCGCAGCTCTTGGCAACCAGCCTGATCATCGGCGCGATGCGGCATTATTGCTCGGGCATGTAACCGGGCTTAGCCGAAGCGTCATCATCGCACACCCAGAGGCCTTAATTTGCAGCGCGCATTTGACCCACCTCCAAGGGATGATCGAGCGCCGGCAGGCAGGCCATCCTATGGCGTACCTCATCGGAACCCAGGCGTTCTGGGATCTCGACTTTAAGGTCACACCGGATACGCTGATTCCAAGACCGGAAACCGAATTACTCCTCGAGATTATTCTCAGTCAACCTAATACAGGCCCTAAAACCGTCATCGATCTCGGGACTGGCTCTGGGGTTATTGCGGTGACCCTCGCGGCAGCCCGGCCTGACTGGTCAGTGATCGCAACCGATGCGTCGATTGAAGCCCTCCGCATCGCCCAAGAAAACGGCGCAAGCTTAAGTAACTTGAGTTTCGTCGCAGGGGATTGGTTAACCTGCTTTGACGGCATTGCGGTGGACATCATCGTGGCGAATCCGCCCTACATCGACCCACTTGATCCACATCTGGCAGCCCTCGTTTTTGAACCAAAATCAGCCCTCGTCGCGCAAGACAATGGCTATGCCGACTTGAAGGTCATCATCCATCAGAGTGCCCCACTGCTCGCCACAAATGGCTACTTGCTGCTCGAGCACGGTTATACCCAGCAAGATACTGTTCTAAAGGAGATGCGCCTTGCTGGCTACGACCCAATCGCCCATTGCGACCTTGCTGGCAATCCGCGCGCGGTGATCGGGCATCGAAAGGAGACCTTATGAACGACTCAGATCTATTGCGTTACAGTCGCCATATCCTGCTGCCCGAGGTTGATCTTGACGGCCAAGAAAAACTGCTCAAAGCCAGAGTGGCCATCATTGGATTGGGCGGACTTGGAAGCCCCGTTGCCCTGTATCTTGCCGCATCAGGCATTGGCGAGATCACTTTGGTTGACGGGGATATCGTCGAGCTTGGCAATCTACAGCGCCAAATCGCTCACACTGAGGCGGACTTAGCCCGCACCAAGGTTGATTCTGCGGCGCACGCACTGTCACAAATTAACAGCAGCCTTAAAATCATTCCGATCGCACAGCGCATTACGGGCGACGCCCTCGATGCATTAATTACTGCCGTCGATGCGGTGGTGGACTGCACCGATAATTTCGAAACGCGTTTAGAGATTAACCAGGCCTGTGTTCAGGGCCGAAAGCCCTTGATTTCAGGTGCAGCGATTCGGCTTGAAGGGCAGTTGCTAACGGTTGACCCAAACGTTCCAGATAGCCCCTGTTATCAATGCCTGTATGGCAAGGATGCTCTGGTACAACAAGATTGTGCCACCACTGGCGTGATCGCACCAATCGTCGGCGTGATCGGCAGCCTGCTTGCTCTGGAGACCCTCAGAGTGCTACTGGGCATCGCTCAGGACCATACCGGCCAGCTGACAACCTTTGATGGCCGGACCAATCGCTGGCATCAGTTTAAGTTTAACAAAAGACTGGATTGCCCTATTTGCGCTGCGCCAAGTGCGCCTTAGCTTGTTGATCTGCTTGATAAGAGGAGCGAACCAACGGGCCACTGGCAACCTGTGAAAACCCCAAAGCGCGCGCAGTCTCGGCCAAGGCCGCAAACTCATCGGGATGAACATAACGCTCGACGGCAAGATGATCGCGGCTTGGCTGAAGATATTGACCAAGTGTCAGCATGTCAACGTCGTGAGCACGCAGATCGCGCATCACCGCTTCGACTTCGGCTAAGTCCTCCCCCAAGCCCAACATTAATCCGGACTTCGTGATCACCGAAGGCTGAATGGCCTTGTAGCGCTTTAGCAATTGCAAGGACCACTGGTAATCTGCACCGGGTCGGGCTTTTTTATACAGCCTTGGAACCGTCTCGAGGTTGTGATTGAACACATCCGGTGGTGTGTCCCGCAAGATCGCTAAAGCGATGTCCATCCGGCCTCGAAAATCAGGTACCAAGACTTCCAATCGCGTGGTTGGGTTGTGTTCCCGAACAGCGGCAATGCAGGCCGCAAAGTGCCCAGCACCGCTGTCTTTTAAATCGTCACGATCGACCGACGTTACCACAACATATTTCAAATCCATCTCTGCTACTGCTTCAGCCAACTGCCGCGGCTCATCAGGATCTAACGGATTGGGTTTCCCATGCGCGACATCACAAAAAGGACATCGACGCGTACAGATCTCGCCCATAATCATGAACGTTGCCGTACCGTGGGAAAAACACTCGGGCAGATTCGGACAACTGGCCTCCTCACAAACCGACGCCAGCTTTCGCGTTCTGAGAATGCCTTTAATTCTATCCACTTCTGGATTTGCCGTTAACCGGATTCTGATCCAGTCCGGCTTGCGCAATAGTGTGTCACTCGGGATCACCTTAACGGGGATTCTGCGAACTTTCTCCTGGCCCCGAAGCTTTTCGCCTTGAACCAACCGATTTCGTTTATCAACCACTACAATACTGCTCCTTGTGCAGAACGACCGCTATTGCCCCGATCTACACTCATCTCTAGCCGAGTGATCAGCGCTTGGGTCAAGCCCACTTCAACTTCGGCGGGTGTGCAATCCACACCTTGTCGTTTCAAATCTGTTATCTCGAGTCCTTCATAGCCGCAGGGATTAATGCGATCAAAGGGTGTCAAATCCATCGCCACATTCAAACTGAGCCCATGGTAGCTATATCCCCGGGTAATTCTAAGGCCAAGGGCCGCAATCTTTTGGTGTTTTACGTAAACTCCTGGCGCACCGATTCGTGTTTCAGCCTGAAGACCTAAATTACCCAAATAATCGATCACCGCCTGCTCAATGCTGGTCACGAGCGATTTAACGGTAAGGTTAAGCCGTCTGATATTCAGTAAGGTATAAATCACAACCTGACCAGGGCCATGATAGGTCACTTGCCCCCCTCGGTCAGATCGCACTAGCGGGATCAAGCCCGCATCCAACACGTGTTCCGTTTTACCTGCCTGCCCTAACGTGAAAACCGGCGGATGGGCGACCACCCATAATTCATCGGGATCCTGTTCGACCCGGTTACGAGTAAACAGTTGCTGCGCTGCGAACACGCTTTCGTAGTCTTGGACGCCCAAATACTTCACAACGAAACCCTGCGCGCTCGATGATTCCATTTAAAGCACCATCTTCAAGCCCGGAACCGCTTTTAACTGCTCAAATAAACTTGCCAATTGATCCGCGCCCGTTGCAACCAACGAAACCTTGATCGATTCATAATTGCCACCCGCGCTCGGTCGAAAGGCGATTTTTTGATCCGTAAGACCCGGATCAAAACCTTTAACGATGGCGATGACAGCAGCCCTAAATTCTGGGCTAGACACACCAATGACTTTGATCGGGTAATCACACGGGAACTCAATTCGAGGCGAGTCTTCCATACATTAAGGAGCCAGTGGGTCGCCTGAAAACAGCGATAAGAAAAACAAACTGACCTCATCGATCAAAGTGGAAACTAAACCAGCTTCATCCACCCCGTTCAGCGCGACAACCGGTCGTTCAAGCATCGTTTCGCCTTCAAGTGAAATTCTCAACAACCCGAGTATCTGCCCTCGTCTCACGGGTGCTTTGATCACGGGATCAAGCGTTACTTCTGCGGCGAGTGCCCCCCGCGCGCCATTCGGGATTGTTAACCGAGCAGGCGCCTCAATGCCAACATCGAGCGACTCATGTAATCCGCCCCAAACTTTAACGCGTCTCAGACTTTCAAGGCCATCGTAAAGCTTAACGGACTCAAAATATCTGAACCCGTAATTA
>ENA-ORDA01003057-ORDA01003057.1-marine-metagenome-genome-assembly--contig:-NODE-3057-length-12030-cov-6.032042_pt1 | contig 12030 bp, 10 predicted proteins | sample MGYA00237778_ERZ508506 | MGnify/ENA primary metagenome ERZ508506 (study PRJEB26177, sample SAMN06267891) | marine metagenome | isolation source: Monterey Bay, California, USA | place: Pacific...
CTTTTAACTTCAAAAATTTATTTTCAAATAAATGGTACGATAGTGGGACTGTAATACATAATAATATCAATCCAATAGTTGGATCTAATGGCCATTCTTGACCGGCCCCTCTATACGGGCCTGTCGAAAGGAAGAATCCCTGCCAAAGGTAGATTCCATAAGATACCGTGCCAATATATCTAATCGGAGAAAATTCAAGAAACGAAACAACTCTTGAATTCTGATTGATGTATACCCAAAATATACCCGATAAAATCCCTGTAATTCGCCAATACTTCGCTACTCTGGAATCTCCTTCAAACCAAAAATCAACTCCAAAACCAATAATGAATAGAAGTGAAAGAATGACGGATGTAATCTGTAGGTTGCTAATTTTCTCCCAATGCTTAGAATTCACAAAGCAAGCGCCTAGACAACCACTGAATAGGTAAATTGCTGCACTTGAGGACCAACGATCCACGCGAAAAGTCTCATTCAAATCAGTTTCATTATAGATGTGGTCTTGAAATATTTGCAAAGAATATATCATCAAAATTAAAGCCGTAATGATTGATAAATTACGATTTTTCATCTTCGATAACAATAGAAATATTCCTGGCCAAATTATGTAAAAATGTTCCTCTGCTGCCAAAGACCACGTGTGGCCAAGTATACTATTGTATTCTGCCCTTGGAGTATGATTAAACCAATAAACTGCAGTCATGAATAATTGCTTAGGGGTGGTGTTTGTTTCGACAAACAATCCTAGTATGAATAGTGTGATTATAAAAAGGTAAAACGCAGGAAATATCCTCAAAGCTCTACGAATGATGAATTGTTTTAGATTCACAGTACCTGTTTTTTCATGTTCTAAGAATAATAAATGAGTAATCAGGAAACCAGTAGGTTACATGCATTTGATGCGTTTTTTTGTCAAAATCCGGACGATACTCAAGGTGTTAGAATCGTCAAATGAAAAAAATAATTGCTAGCCTGATTACCAGCCTGATTTTCACTCTCGACACCCACGCTGGTGCCATCTTATACGAGGACGTCAAAGAACTTAGTGCAGTCAAGAGGGCTATCGAACAACATGTGAATTCAGACCCGGGCAATGTGCTCGTGGTGTTTGATATTGATGACACACTGCTCGCATCTCGTCGCTTCTTTGGTGGGGACACATGGTACAACTGGCAACTTGGCCGCGAAGTCTCTCATGAAGATGGCAGCAAGGTGGTGATTACGGAGCGCAACAAGATAAGTTGCATCTTTGCCAAACTCGGAACCCTGTATGAGCTAGGTCTATATCACGCCACCGAGCCCAAAGCGGCAGAAATCATCGCTCGTCTACAAGAACAATATGATGTCATTGCTTTGACCTCTCGCTCGCCTGATTACCGCGCCGGAACTGAACGAGAATTGCAACGCGCAGGCTTCGATATGGCGAGAGATCACCTACTAGTTGAAGATACAGCCTTTGCTTATCGCTTCGATGACGGCAGGAGCAAACGCCCTGTCACCTTTCAAAACGGCATTGTTATGTCAACAGGTTTAAACAAGGGCAAAGTACTAACGGATTTACTGAAACGCACGAATCGTGAATACAACGCTATCTTTTTTATCGACGACAGCCGCACCAACATCGTCAATATGCACGAAGCCTGGAAAGACAGTGAGACTCATGTCGCGATATTCCACTATACGCGTGCGGACAAGACAGTGAACGATGAGAAGTTGCAGAATGCACTGGTATCACAGCGCACCTTCGATGAATTTCTGAAGACAGCTTTTCCGGAGCGTCATGCCAGTTTCAGTGCAGGCGAGTGCAACTAGCGATCTCGTTGCCAACGCACGCTGTGGCGTCGCCGCCTACAATGATTGCTGCGGCCAGACAGAGTTATCACAGCAGCCAATATCCACTAAGTACCTAAGCTGATAAATAGGCCTTGGGAGGGACCACCCTGAATTCGAGTCTGACCCCTCCGATTGCAAATCAGTAGCAAGTTCGATGGTATCGGTAGTAACCTGTACACTTGGTTTTCAGATATTTTGCTTTTGTGTATCGAGAGGTCGTAATGAATAAGGAAACGCGTTGATGAATAGCAAGAAACGCATTCGCCTGTCGCCGGAAGGCCGTCGAAACCAGCTTCTGGACAGTGCCAGAGACCTGATTCAGGATCAGGGCTTTTCTGGTTTCACTATGGAAGCGCTCGCGACAGAGGCGGGCGTGAGCAATCCATTGGTATACAAATACTTTGATACCCGACTGGAGTTATTGCAGGAGCTCTGGACCAGAGAGTATGAGCGGTACAACCGTAACGTTCGAGAGCAGCTAACCAAGGCCGAGAATTTTGAGGATATTGTGAGGCTGTTCGTAAACCTCAATTTCACAGAGTTATCACTGGGTGAAATTACCCATATTTTGGGCTCGCAGCCCGAACTGCGCGAAGTGACCAAAGCAAAGCAGAAATCCAATCAACGCGGCACTGGGCTATTTTTGGTGAATACTGTGGAAGAGATGTACCACCTGACACCTTCTCAGGCTACCCATCTTGTGGTCCTGGCATCCGGCGCTTCAATTGAAGCGGCTAGGCACTACGCCAGATACGGTGGTAGCCGGAAAAAAATGGTAGAGGACACCGTGAATTTTATTTTAAACGGCGCGGAGGCCTTTAGAACCTGACTGCGAATTCGCACCGCAGCCGCTCCCGACTATATTCGCGATGAATAGGGTGTAAATCTCTCCCTATAATTCGACCCACTGTCTGCAATTATCGCCTTGGCCGCTTGGGCAGCCAAGGCGATAAGAAACGACGTAGTGCCTACTGAGTGCCTACCGAGTGCCTAGTAAGCGCCGAGTAGGTCACAAGTAGCGACCTCTAAAGAATCAACTCTGCCATCTCTGCCAGATTTTCCTTATCCTGCGTCGCGACTAACAACGTGGTGACCTTGGATTCTTCCCAAGCTTGCAGGCGATCTTTTATACGCGCTTTAGACCCTACCAGTGACAAGTTGTCTGCCAGCTCGTCGGGTATCACGCGAGCGGCCTCATCGCGTTTACCTTCGAAAAACAGTTGCTGGATCTTTTCGGCTTCAGCTGCGTATCCCATACGGCAAAACAAGTCATTGTGGAAGTTGGCATCTTTTGCACCCATCCCGCCGACATAGAAGCTGAGAAAATACTTAACCCCAAGCAATGCTGCGTCGATATCGTCGGTGATGTTAACGGTCACCATTTGCGCGATATCAAAATCCGGACGCATGTCCTTTAGCGAATCCGCGTAAGTAGATTCATCGTGGGGATCGTAATATAAAGGCAACCAGCCGTCGGCGATCTCTGCTGCCAGAGCAACATTTTTCGGACCCTCGGCGCCCATATAGATTGGGATGCGATTGCGTAAAGGATGCACAATGGGCTTGAGCGGCTTCCCGAGCCCCATGCCGTCATCGCCCGGGTAGGGCAGCGGGTAGTGTGGACCATCATTGGAAACCGGCGTTTCACGCGCAAATACTTGACGAATAATGTCGATGTACTCCCGGGTGCGAGCTAGCGGTTTGGGGAACGGCCTACCGTACCAGCCCTCGACTACCTGCGGCCCTGACACACCAAGTCCCAGAGAAAAGCGCCCTTTGGACAATAGGTCTAGGCTCAGCGCATGCATAGCGCAGGAAGTGGGTGTACGGGCGGAAAGCTGCACCACCGCGGTTCCCAGTTTGATAGTTTCAGTTTGCGCGCCAATCCAGCACAGAGGCGTAAAAGCATCGTTGCCCCAAGCTTCTGCAGACCAGACTGAGTCATAACCCAGTTTTTCTGCCTCTTGTGCCATTTCTACAAAGTTAGGATTCGGACCCGCGCCCCAGTATCCTTGGGCCAAGCCCAGCTTTAAATCGCTCATTGCGACCTCCGTAAGTTTTATTGATAGATAAGATGTGCAAACTATATGTTACGACGGACCGTCTTGTGAACTGAAAGCATTGAGCAATCGTCCGCATTAGCAATACCCAGTAAAAGTGGCGGTCAGTAAATGTGCCATGCGTGTTTTCTCTAGCAAGACTATTTTTTGCCGATGGTCATTCACAATTTAGACGGGTTTCCGGGATTAGCGATCATTAGCATGTAATAAGGAACAGTTTCACGTAGGTCCTTTTGACTAAAAAAGCTATTATCCGCTGGATAGAAAACAGGAAAGTCACGAAGTCAGCAGTCCTTTTAGCAAGGTTAATGAATGCGTGTACAACGTTGTTTCTAAGTCCATCTTCGTACCGACAAATTCCTCTCGCATCATTAACTTCTCCATTACCGGCGATAGTTTACAGGCTGGCCATGCACTTGCAATGAATAACAAGAAGAAGCGCGAAAACTGCTTTGCCTGATCTTCAGACAAGCTTGGGAGCACCTCAGTCAAAATGGTAGTCCACTGCGATGCCGTTTTTCGGAACTCAAGTTTAAAATCAGCGAGTACCTTTTCACTGACATTTTGCTCCAACACGGTCCACATCGAACTTACAAGCTCGCATAGCCTTGGTCGTTCCAGCGTTTCGCGCACCAACAGTTCACTAACGACTTCAACATTTCCGTTATCTGTAAGTCCAGCCAAGCCATCAACAATGGCACCCGTCCAATCACGAGTTTCTTCCAGAACAACTTGAAGCAGAATAGCTTCGCGATTTTCAAAGTAGCGATAGCAATTCGCTTTGGAGAGATCGGCTCTTCTGGCGATGCTCGAAAGTGTGGTGCGCTCAACACCCTCACTGTCGATAAGGTCGCGCGCTGCCGAAAGAATCGCTTCTTTGCGAACTTGTTTTTGTTCTGGTCGTCGAGCGCGCCGCCACTTACCGGCGTCTTCAACTGTCTGTGTTGCCTTTACTCTCTTCTCCATAGCTAAAGTCTAACGCGCGTGTTTACAAGAGACCAGCAATCGCATATATTAGCGACTAGTGGTCACTTATATCTTGTGGCCGCTAATATTTAGCATCATCGCGTGTTTTACCGTTAACTCAGCAGCTTAGGGGAGAAGAGCCATTTCTATCTATAACGGGAAAAAAGTCCTAGTCACTGGAGCCTCCACAGGCATCGGGTATGCATTAGCCGAAGAGTTAGCAAAAAGAGGGGCAGAGGTACTCATTACTGCGCGAAGCAAGGATAAACTGGAAATGCTCGCTCAAAAAATCAAAGACGCGGGCGGCGATGCGCACATTTTTGTTGAAGATTTGTCGCTACCTAATTCCGGGATGAAACTATACGATCAAATCAAATCTGCAGGACTCAGCATCGACATTCTTATCAATAATGCAGGTTATGGGCGTTGGGGAGAACTTACGAGCCATGACAGAGACGACTATACAAAAATGTTGCAACTTAATATCACTACCCTCACCGATCTCTGTCATCTCTACATTCCGGACATGGTAACTCAGGGCGGTGGCGGCATTATTAACGTAGGATCGATGGCATCTCTATCGCCCATTCCATACGCGAGCGTCTATTCATCATCAAAAGCATACGTTTTAATGTTTTCAGAGGCTATTCGCTACGAGTATCGAGACCAAGGAATAAAAGTCATGGCGCTCTTGCCTGGTGGCACAGAATCAGAGTTTGCTAGGGTGGCGACAGAAAAATCAGAAAAACTTAGCGAGAGATATAAAGAAGGCTCCGCAGCTGGCACAGGCATGCAAACCTCTCACGAAGTCGCTCTCGAATGTTTAGAGGCTTTCGAGAAAAACAAACAATACATTCTCTGCGGCGGTAAAAACCGTCTTTTACACATGCTCACAAAACTTATGTCCCGCCAACGCGTTCTTGAGATGGTGGGCGGAATGTTTAAGAAAGTCGCAGGATAGCGTTAAAACAGATGATTATCTCATGCGCGTCCATCATCAGGCGCGTGTTGTGCTTTCCATGTTCGATGCGCACTTCCTCTGTAAGCCAAATCTAATCACGGTAATGTGGCGCTTCAGTCTCTTTGTGATCCACACTTCAGAGTATGACTAACGCACGCTGATAGTTCACTTGAACGGACTTGGGATCAATTTAAAAATAGCGCTATACTCTTTGCGTTACAGCTAATTACTCCAACGTCGAGATATGAAAATGATCGAATACCATAACCCGGAAGCGTCTGTCGGTATCGAAATGACACCCTACGCGCTATCCGCCGTCATTCAAGGTGCCAACGCTATCAATGTCGGATTCCTAGCGAACGGTTTTCCAGACTCTGAAAAATTTTTGCAGGCGCTAGAAGAAGCCATGCAAAAACTCGAACCTGGCATCGAGGTATATTCTTACAATAAAGGGAACGCCTCCATGCCGGCGAGCGAAGAGCTCCTTAGCACTATTACCAAGGAGTGCCATGCGGTCGTTGCCGCCTACGGGCATTGAGGCTCCTGTACTACTGGCACCGTGCGTGACGGTATTAATATAGCAAAACTTGGCATCCCTGCAGTCTCATTAGTCACGGAGGAGTTCTGGCCTCAAGGTGACTTCGTTGCTGAATCACTGGGTATGCCGGAGATTCCTAGAGTTCAACTGCCGCATCCCATTGCTGGCACGAGCACCCAAAACATTAAGCAAGTGGCCGCTGAAATTGCCCCCGCAGTGATCAAAGCGCTAGAGGCAAATAATGACTGAACTACTGAACGCCTCTGACGAGGCGGAAGCGCTAGAGGACTTGCATCGGAGAGGGCTCACCGATGGTTTGCCGGTGATCATCCCGACACCCGCGCGGGTCGCTCGCATGGTTCTAGCATCGGGCTTTGACGCCGATATGGTTTTGGGCACGATGGGCCCGGGTCATGGGATCGCTACCATTGAAAAAGTCGCAGTCGCCGCCGTAATGTCAGGTTGCCTACCAGACTACATGCCAGTGGTGCTGGCAGCGGTAAAGGCGGTCATTGATCCGATCTTTGACTTAACGGAGATGCAGGCGACGACCCATTGCACTGCGCCACTCATTATTGTTAATGGTCCCGCAAGGCACACCTGTGGTCCTATTTCGTCTGGTTACGGCGCACTAGGGCCCGGACACAGGGCAAACGCCTCTATTGGTCGTGCGTTGAGATTAGCCATGATCAACATAGGCGGTGGCCGGCCTGGGACCTCCGATATGGCGTTGCTCGGTCATCCGGGGAAATTCACCTTCTGCTTAGCTGAAGATGAGGAAAACAGTCCATTCCCACCCATGCATATAGACCTTGGCTTTGAGGCTGATGACAGTGTCGTTACCGTTATTGGCGCGGAGGCTCCCCACTCGGTGATTTTCAGTGGCGATGGCGACGACCCTGAGTCTTACAAAGCGCTTCTCAACATGCTAGCCATTGGCATCGCCAATGCCGGCACCAATAACGCCATACTTACAGGTGGCACGGCAACGATCGTCTTAAACCCCGAACATGCTGCCATCTTGGATCAAGCTGGCCTGACGCGGCAGGATATTGCTGAAGGCATTTACCAGCGATCCAGCATGACAGAAAAAGAAATCAGCAGACTCGCACCGGGATTCGCGCGCAAAGATTCGGGCAATAGGGATGCCTTCAAAGGGCCCGAACAACTATTGATATTGATGTCGGGGGGAAGCGGGCTTTACTCCATGGTTATGCCCTCGTGGTGCGCTGGCGCTCACAAAAACTCGGCCTCCTCCGTAAAAGTCGAGTCAGAGTTTTTCTGCGAAGTGCCTGGACTTGCTGCCCAGACAATATAACTTCTTATCAGTGAGAGTGAGACAGGCGCTTGTCTCACTCTTAACGCCCTCTTGATATCCGGCCTAACGATTCGTACGTTAGGGAACTAACTTCCCAGAGCGGTGAACTGGCCCATTTGCAGGGCTGATCCATAGCCTCCGTCTACCAATAAATTCACGCCGTTGACATAACTGGCAAGATCCGACGCTAGAAATAGCAGCGCCTTCGCCTGATCTTCCGCAGTGGCGACGCGACCTGCTCCGGTTTCAATCGCCCAATCAATCCGTTCATCCGTCATGGTTTCACGGAACGCCGGCAACAATGGTGTATCAACCGGTGATGGACAAACGCTGTTCATTCGAAGACCCTGAGCAGTCGCCGCCTTTGCCATTTGCATGGTGTATACCTGAACGCATTCTTTCGAGAAGAAATAACCATCTGCAATTAGCTCAGCCTGATCAGCAACCCAGGCAACACCTTCATCCCAACTGCTGATCGCCAGCAGCGCATTAATTTCATCGAGATGTTCTGCCCATCGGTTACCTGCAACAGAAGCCGTATTCACAATTGAACCCCCAGGTTGCATTTTCGGCATCAAACCTTCCGTTAAACGCTTAAGGCCCAGCATGTTGATACGCATCACAACATCCGCCGGCATGGTCGCGGCTACGCCCGCGTTGTTAAACAAGATGTCCACCGGCGGTTTATCGTCGGCGGTAATAGTGGCCACTGCGTTATCAATGGATACAGGATTACCCATATCAGTTTCGATAAACGCGTCAATCGGAGTTTCCGGCTCCTTGATATCCAATACCGTAATATTGTCTGCACCGGCCTGGCGAAGGAGTTCAACTAGCGCCGCGCCAATGCCTGAGTAGGCGCCAGTAATTACGATTCGTTTACCTGCAAAGTTAACTAGCATTCTGCTGTCTCTTTTTTGTTGAAGTATTCAGGAATCCCTCCCCTCCCCATCAATGCTGCAAAGTGTCTTGCTGATGCTAAGTCAGCGCCTAGATCTCAGTTTGTCTGGGCCTGAATCAGTCGGCGCATAAACTCAGTGCCTGCATTGAGTTGTTCGATAGAGATATACTCATCGGGCTGATGTGCCTGATCAATCGACCCAGGCCCACACATTGCCACCGAAAAACCGGCCTTCTGGAACTGACCGGACTCGGCCGCATAGGGCGCAACTTCCGTCGCATTTTGACCAGATAATTGTTTCGCCAACAACACCGCTTCGGCATCTTCTGCTGCATTAAAACCTGGCACATTAGCGTGAAACTCAAGTTCAACCCCAGTGTCCGGATGCACGATCCTCATTTCCGGCTCTACCACTTCCCGCACAAAAGATTCATATTCTTTGAAAAAAGTCATCGGATCTTCGCTTGGTATAGTGCGAATATCCGTGACGAAACGACAGTGTCTGGCAGTGATGTTATGCGCAGTCCCGCCCTCCACAACGCCACAATGTAGGGTCGAAAATGGAGGCTCAAAAGGATTCTCTGGGTCAGCGTTTTCTGCATTCGTGCGCTGTCGCTCCCCCAACCAATTAATCAGTCGACCCGCAATCATGACCGCAGATACACCGCGATGCTGCTGACTGGAATGAGCTTCAATACCCGTCACATGTGTGTCGAAATGAAGAATACTCTTGTGTCCAATAACCACTCGCATGCTGGTAGGTTCACCCACCACGACCGCTCGAATCGGCGGCAAATTTTCTTTAATGGTATCAATTAGCCGAGGCGCACCTAAACATCCAATCTCCTCATCGTAGGACAATGCCAAATGAATGGGCCGGTCCATCGCTGCCATATCGGGAACCAAAGCGAGGGCAATCGCACTAAACGCTTTCATATCACAGGTACCGCGACCGTATAACAGTCCATCCTTCTCTGTTAACTGGAACGGATCTGTATGCCAATTCTGACCGACGACCGGCACAACGTCCGTATGACCAGAGAGCACTACCCCTCCAGCCACTTCAGGGCCAATAGTGGCGTACAGGTTTGCCTTTTTACCACAGTCGCTCATCACCTTGTGTGAACCGATGCCGTAACCTGCCAGGTAATCCTGTACAAATTCGATCAGATCTAAATTGGACTCTGAGGAAACAGTGGGAAACGCAATGAGTTTCTCTAACATCTCGCGGGGCGAGTAACGCATGGCTTTTTGCTCGACTCTGACTGACTTGGATATGAGCGAAGCATACGGTCTTCATTCAGATTTGGAAAGTGGGTATGATTGTTTAACCTTCGTTTCATGTTTAAGTTTTTCTGATGAATTACAGACTATTTGCTTTGTTGTTGCTGGTATTACCCGCGCACGCTGAATCGCTCACTATCATGGCATTCAATGTAGAAAATCTATTTGACGCAACCCACGATCCGGGTAAAAACGACGAAACCTATCTGCCCTCCAGCGAAAAGAAAAGTCGATCACACATCGACAAGTGCAACAAAGTCAAAGTGAAGCGCTGGCGCGAGCAATGTCTTAACTGGGATTGGAACGAAGAAATTGTTGGCACAAAGTTAAAAGTCATTGGCGACGCGATCAAACAAGTCAACGACGGTCAGGGACCTGACATTATTGCCCTCCAGGAAGTGGAGAACATCGGTATTTTGGAACGACTGCGAACAGAACAACTCGCCAGTCTGGGATATCAGACCTCAGTCCTTTTAGAAGGCAAGGACTCGCGCGGTATTGATGTCGCGTTTCTCTCTAAGCTCAAAGTGTTAGATGCTGCCCATCACGAAATCGTATTTTCAGCATCCGTGCGAGATAGAGTTGGCGATACGCGACCAATACTTTCCGCTACCTTTGAATTACCAAACGGTGAACGCGTAACCGGTTATTCCGTTCACTTTCCTGCTCCCTATCACCCCACAGTGATGAGGGAAAGTGCCTTTCAGACTCTAAACGAACTATTGGCGGACATTCCTGCGGGTCAGGCTGCCTTCGCGGCAGGAGACTTCAACACCACCAGCGAAGAAGATATGAAAAAAGATGTGTTGGCACGCTGGGTCAGACCCTACTGGCAAATTGCCCACGACCTTTGTGAGGGATGCAAAGGTACCAGCTACTACGCGCCAAAAGATGATTGGTCATTTCTCGATATGGTGCTTTGGCGCTCGGGACCTGAATGGACCATGACGAAGAGCTTCCTAGCCAATGATACGCCCGATCAAGTGACAACTTATTTTAAACCAGACGGCACGCCAAACCGATTTCACCTTCCTGATGCCACTGGCGTCTCGGACCATTGGCCTCTGGTTTTGAAAGTTAAACGCCTGAAATAAACTAAGCAGCGTGGGCTTCGTCCGAGGATCCAAGACAAGCCAGGCCATCGCTGCTGGCTATCCGATTCACTCCGTCAAACGGCTGTCAAGCGAATGGATAATCTCCTCAACTTTAAAGAAATGGCAAACCCCCCAATATCGCGGCGTTGTTGCCGAGACAATCGCATACTCTGTCTCGCCGCCATTTGATAAGAAATTACCCACCATGCTGCAAAAGCCGAATAATAAGACTGCTGCCAATTGTCCGTCACGCATCAGATCATCAAAGCTATAATCGCTCACGCCACCTTCAACTAAACCCGCATGATACCCCTTGAGTAGTGCCTCGCCTTCCTCAAATAACGTTTCTGGCGCTACTGAGTTGGCAAAAAAATACATCAAATCGTAGATGCCCGGTCCCGCTGCAGCTAGCTGCCAATCATAGGCACGCGCCTCACCTGAGTCGGCATCAAAACAAAAGTTTTCGATACGCGCGTCACCGTGTAACAAGGTCTTAGGCCGGCGTTCGCAGAAGTATTTAAATATCGCACCAGCAGCTGCATTTCCGGGTTCAAACATGGGTCGCATTTGATCGGGAATCAAAACGTCAAAATCTTGCTGAAACAGAGGCCAGCCTGACCGAATCACCGGTTCGTAAATCTCAGCCCAATCAGAGAACTGATACAAACCCGCTGAATCGCCAAGCTTCGGCGCACGCCAATATTGTGCGTGCATCGCTGCTAAACTTCGAACACAAGCCAAGGTGTCTGCAGACGACAAGACATCCAACTGGCTGACAAATCGAGCACCTGCGAGGTCTTCCATCAATAACAGGTAGTCCCCCTCGCCTGACACATCGGCTCCGCCATAGAATTTTGGCGGATTAAGCGAGCATTCGGCGGAGAAGTGCTGATAAAACTTCATCTCACGCTCGTAGGCCAACAAGCCCTGCCCGGTTTCTAGATTCGAAGCTCTTAGCGTCGGAAATTTAGCGATAATCGAACTTGGCCCAGCGCCATCGATGCTCCAGGTCAGAAAAACTCTACAAATATCACCCAGAAAGCCAGCCGTTTCACCGACTGTTTCGACTTTGAAA
>ENA-ORDA01003058-ORDA01003058.1-marine-metagenome-genome-assembly--contig:-NODE-3058-length-12030-cov-3.552916_pt1 | contig 12030 bp, 8 predicted proteins | sample MGYA00237778_ERZ508506 | MGnify/ENA primary metagenome ERZ508506 (study PRJEB26177, sample SAMN06267891) | marine metagenome | isolation source: Monterey Bay, California, USA | place: Pacific...
CACGGCAAATTATTAGTCACTGGTGAGTATGTGGTCTTAGATGGAGCGCTGTCATTGGCCATCCCGACCAAGTATGGTCAGCGTATGGAGGTAGAATTTAGTGAGAGTGATACCGATAATACGCTCACGTGGTACAGTATAGACAGCGATGGTGAAACGTGGTACCGTGAGGAGTTTCTCATAGAACATAACGATACGCAACGAAGTCAAAGTGTAAGACTCAACCCTACGGAACTCTGCAATCTTAATGCGGTGAGTGATTCCTTGGTGAAAATACTCAATCAGGCGTGCAAGGGAAATTCATGGTTTTTAGGGGGCGGAAGCTATACCGTACGTACATATTTAGATTTCCCGAACAACTGGGGGCTAGGCAGTAGCAGTACCCTTATCTGCAACATTGCAAAGTGGGCAGAGGTAGATGCTTTTGAGCTATCTGAAGCTAGCTTTGGCGGCAGTGGATACGATATTGCCGTGGGTATGCTGGGTGGAGATATACTCTACCGCAGCCCAGAGATGTGGGAAGGCTATGTGTATAATCCTCCTTTTAGAGATCAACTGTACTTCGTACACCTCAATCAGAAGCAAAATAGTCGCGAGGGAATAGCTACCTATCGCAGTAAATCTCTGCATAAGGAAACAATAGAACAAGTGTCATCTATTACAGAAAGTATAATCAACTGTTATGATTTTGATGCGTTTCAACGGCTCATTACAGAGCATGAAGCGGCCATAGCTTCGCTGGTAGAAATGCCAACGGTAAAAGAAAGATTATTCTCTGGCTATGCATTTGCCATAAAAAGCCTAGGAGCTTGGGGTGGTGATTTTATACTTGCCTGCGGAGATGAAAATACTCCGCAATATTTTAAAGACAAAGGCTTTGAAACTGTAGTGTCTTATGACGAATTGGTTAAGTAACTTCTTGTTTAAGTTCATTAAGAATGAATTGCCATTTTGAATAATCTAAACACTGTTTACCTTTGTTACACTGCAAACTATAAATGAGTACCTACACTACCGCTTGGAAAAGCCCAAGCAACATAGCACTTGTAAAATACTGGGGCAAGAAGCCCACAGAAGTTCAAATACCAAGTAATGCTAGTATTAGTTTTACGCTAAAAAATTGTGCTACGAGTACTACCCTAACCTACCAAGAACAAGATGCTTTAGACATAAGTGTACGGCTAGAAGGTAAAGAGGAACCCAACTTTATTCCAAAAATAGAGCAATTCTTAAAACGTATATCGGGTCTGTTTCCATTTGTGCTTACCGGAAAATATACCATAGACACCAGTAATAGTTTTCCGCACAGTAGTGGTATAGCCAGTAGTGCAAGTGGTATGAGTGCATTGGCACTGTGTATTTGCGATATAGCAGTAGAGAAAGGATTATTGACCGAAGATAAATTCAAAGAAACCGCCTCTGAACTAGCTAGATTAGGTAGTGGTAGCGCCAGTAGATCCGTGTATGGACCGATGGGTGAGTGGGGTAAACATGTAGACTTTCCAGGAAGTAGTAACACGTATGCTATACCGTATCCAGATGTAGCAGATGTTTTTCTAGACTATTGTGATACCATACTCTTAGTACACAAAGGGCAAAAGACGGTAAGCAGTACGGTAGGTCACGGTCTCATAGACGATAATCCATATGCTCCGGCACGATTTGCTCAAGCACAGGAGAATATGACCAAGCTCCAAGGGATCTTGTCATCAGGAGATCTGGACGGCTTTATCAACTTGGTAGAAAGTGAAGCCTTAACACTGCATAGTCTCATGATGAGTAGCAATCCCTATTTCATACTGATGAAACCAGAAACGCTACAGGTGATAGAAGCTATATGGGCCAAAAGAGAAAAAGACGGAGTAAAATGGTGTTTCACACTAGATGCAGGAGCCAATGTGCATTTCCTTTACCCACAAGCCGACAAAGCAGCAGCTCAAGCTTTCATAGCAGGGGAACTTGCTCAGTACTGTGAAAACGGGGCGTACATACACGATGAAGTAGGAATAGGAGCAGAGAGGTTATAATTTTCGAATAACGTACCATACAACCGTTATTCGACCCAATTTGTCCACGAATCAACTGCTCACAAAACCAAAATTATTCCTTCGTGTTTAAAATGTGGATGGTAAAGCTGAAATATGTTTACCTTCGCACAACCGGTAGTTCAAATGATTAAAGAGTCACTTTTCTATAGTAAGATACTACTCTTCGGAGAGTACGGTATTATCCAAGACACTATGGGTCTTTCTATTCCGTATAATTTTTACAAAGGAAAATTTCATATGGCGGAGGATAAATACTCGGATTCCAACGAGCATTTGCGTACTTATTTCACCTACCTGTCTTATCTAGATGTAAGCGGTGAGGCTGTTGCAAAGCTAGATTTAGCAGCATTCAAAAAAGACATTCAATCAGGTATTGCTTTTGATTCGTCCATTCCTCAAGGGTTTGGCGTAGGGAGTAGTGGTGCTTTGGTCGCAGCTATTTATGACAAATATGCTGTAGACAAGATAGATTCAGAAAATATAAATAAAGGAGAGCTTTCAGAACTGAAAGCCATCTTTGGTCAGATGGAATCTCATTTCCATGGCAAAAGTTCTGGATTGGATCCATTGATATGTTACCTAAATCTGCCTGTGATCATTAAGTCTCAAGAGGAACTAGACACCGTAGGATTACCACAAGAAACTGCCGAGAGCAAAGGAGCTATCTTCTTGCTAAATACTCATACTCCTGGAGAAACACAACCGATGGTGCAGATTTTTATGGAGAAAATGAAGGAGCACGGATTTCGAAAGATGATGAAAACCGAGTTAAAGAAATACAACGATGAGTGCATCAAGTCCTTTCTCAAAGGAGACTTTAATCCGCTTTTTGGCAACTTAAAACACCTTTCAGCTCTATTGTTGCATAATTTTAGCCCAATGATACCAGAGGGTTTCAAAGGGGTATGGAAGCACGGAATAGAATCGGGAGACTACTATCTCAAATTATGTGGTAGTGGAGGTGGGGGATATATCCTCGGATTTACCCGGGACTATGCCAATGCTCAAGAGCAGCTCAAAGATTACGAACTAGAACTCGTACAACGCATCTAATTGTATTACGGTGAACGCGAAGAGATTTCAAAAACGCGATTCAGTCTACTTAAAACTTATTGCTTTACTGTCTGCCGTACGATGGAAAAATGTGCTTTTCACCGCAGGAGCGCAATACATTGCATTTCTATTTGCCTTTAATGTAAAAGAAGATATCTGGCACTCACTGGCAGAAGTAAAAGTACATCTTATTATAGCCAGCACAGCATTCATACTTGCAGGAGGTTATATCATAAATAACTTTTACGATATAGAAAAAGACCTTATCAATAGACCGTACCGTACCCGTTTTCAGAACTTAGTAAGTCGAGGTTTTAAGCTAAACTTTTATCTAATGCTCAATTTTATTGGGTTAAGCATTGCCTTATTCGCCAGTTGGCGAATATTCCTATTCTTCATGGGCTACGCAGGGCTGCTTTGGTTTTACTCCCATAAGTTGAGTAAGATGGTGCTCATTAGAGAATTAACGGCTAGTTTTCTTACGGTTTTGGTCTTCTTTAGCTTGACACTCTATTTTCAGACGATGAGCTTATCCTTTTTTCTGTATGGAATGAACCTCTTCTTTGTTCTTTTTGCACGTGAGGTATACAAAGGAATAATTTGGCTAAAAGGAGATGTGATGCAAGGCTACGAGAGCATTGCTACGAGTACAGGTATGAATACAAGCAAGCGTATTTTTCAAGTGATCTTGATCTTTAGTATCGTTATAGATGCGGTATTTTTGTGGGTACACACCAAGCCAGAGTTATTCTATGTTTTAGGAGCTATTGCTATTTTAAAAACCATAATGCTCGTACTCATAGAGCATAATACTAAGCCGATTCATCGGATATTTCAGGCAGCTATCCTACTCTTTATTATTGGTGTAGCGTGGCTATGAAGATGTGTATGAGAATGCATTCACAGGCACGATGCGAACGGGAACTAGTATAGGTCCAGAAATGACTGATGACCTTTCTATTCCCTCTTTTCTTTAGACAAAGTGATACGGCAGAGAATAATGAACGGTCTTGCGCTATATGTTGGGACGTTTATATATAAAATGAAATTTAGAGTTGCTCCATTAATACTGCTATCCCTTCCTCAAAACTTCTTGGATGATAGCCCAGTACTTCTTCACTCTTGGTGAGATCAAAACCCGTAATAGGTGGTCGTTGTGCTGCTTGATTTAAGGTTTTGCTACTTACCTGTGTTATTATGGACTTGTCAAGACTAAAATAGTCAGCTACTCGCTCTACTATCTCTACTATACTCATTTGGTCTTTGCCGCTTAGATTGAACACGCCTTCTGCCTCTTTTTGTTCTATGAGTTTGCATCCAATGGCAAGATCTTCTGCCAGTGTAGGACTACGTACTTGGTCATTTACTACATTAATAGGTTGGCCTTTTTCCAAAGCACCTTTAGCCCAGAGTACAATATTGCTTCTGCTCATATCATGCACAATCCCGTATACCAATATGGTCCGAGCAATACTCCACTTATCGCATTGGTTTCGAACCATATTCTCGGCAGCTAGTTTCGTCTCGCCATAGTAGCTTAATGGTTCTGGTTCAGCTTCTTCGGTATAGGGTCCATCTTCCCCATCAAATATAAAATCAGTACTTAAGTGAATAAAGTGTGCTTCAACCGCATTTGCTGCATCCACTAGGTATTCCACTGCATCTACATTGAGTTTTTCAGCGCCCTCTTGGTCAGTTTCACAAGCATCTACGTTGGTCATAGCTGCCGTGTGTATGATAGTATCTGGCTTATGCAGAGTAATGATATCCTGCACATTGCTTGCATTAGTTACATCCATAGACACATAGGTGTATCCATTTTTTACGGGATAGCGATTTTCCCCTCTTGCAGTTGCTATCAGTGCTATTGTTTTATCACGTAGGTAGAGGTTTATTAGCTTTTGGCCAAGCAGACCGTTACTTCCTGTTAGTAGTACTTTTTTCATTTCAGTTGCAAAAATGGGTAGTTGGTTTGTAAGGTAATTCGTTTTTGGGCTACTTGCTTCTGATGCAGATCGGGAGCGTGTTTCGGCCGGTGAGCCGCTAGCTGCGTGTATTTTTGTACCTCTTGAAGTATGCCAAGAGTCTTTTCCGAGAAATAGGTTTCGCAGAACCGTTGCCAGATATAATCTTGAGCCAAGTTAGTAGGATGTGTCATATCATCTTTAGCAAAGCGATAGTCACGTAATTCGTCAATAAATATTTCATAAGACGGAAAGTAGGATGTGCTTTTAGTTCTATCAATGACCTCGTGCAATGCTGATAGTAACGTAGCTTTACTTCTGCTACTTTCTTGTACTCCACTGCGTAGATGTCGTATAGGACTTACCGTAAATAGTATATGTGCCTCTTTATTGAGTTGAGATACGTGTTTTATAATTGTCTCAATAGACTCTTTTACTTTGGTAAATGTGAGTTGTTTTTGCTCAAACTCTTTGGTCGGTATCTTATGACAATTGGCCACCGCAACACCAGAGTAGGTATAAACCAGTGAAGTGCCCAGTGTAATCACAACCACGTTAGCCTTGCTTATGTCTGTTTTTATCTCGTGTAAGATTTGGTTGCTGGCCTCTACTGCTTTTTCGGTCGATGAGTAAGTGAAAGATCCGTGGTGTTCCCACGAGAAGGCCTTATCTCTCCATTCAAAATCGGCCAAACTATAGATCTGGTCGTGAGCTACACGGCCCAGTATAGTTGCTATACTCTGTGGATTGTAAATGATTCCAAATGGGTTTGTAGTAACTTCAAACCCAAGCGAAGTCATGCGTTCTGACTGTGAGTCAGCGAAGCAAGATCCTATTAAATAAAAAGACGGCCATTCTTCTTTTAGGGGTTGCTTGGCTATGGGTATGTCTATTTTTAATTTCAAGGTGGGGCAAATTTAACCCGAAATAAAAAAGCCAGAGGAATCGTTCAGGCTTTAAGAATATTATTACGATTTAGACTTGGTTACACGCATGGGTAAAATTTTTGGTAGTTGCTCCAACTACTAGCAAAGGTGCAAATCCAGTCGTATCATCGTCAGCACAAGAACTTACACCCAAAACAACCACTACAGTAAAGCAGCCATCGTATTTGCGTTTACGCTTATCATAAGCACAAAGAGACTAAAAAAAATGCCTTGTTTAAGACAAACAAGGCATTTTAAAATCTAAACCGAAGCTAGATTACTTACAGTTGTATTTGTAGGTTTTGTCATTGTTAAAGAGGTTGGCAATTGACTGCCTAGAGGTGATAGGGTAATTGTTCTCATTATACGTGTAGGTGCCAGTGATTGGCAGAGTAACTTCTTGAGATTCTATTACGGTTACTATATTCCCACTCGCAAGATTCTCTGGAGTAATAGCCAACGGGTCTATGTCGCCGTCAAAAGCAAAAGCCAAATTACCATTGAAGGGACTTTTCTTTCCATCAAAAGTGATATCAGATATTGTTACTTCGGTAATAAATGAGTCAGACATTTCGTCGTAGCTTTCTGCTATACTTGAGTTGAGTTTCCCATTTACGTACGTGAAGCTAGTTATGTCAGTCAATGTTGCCTCATCTCCACTGTAGTAGCTGTTTTCTATTTTTGTGATATTGCCATTACTGGATGTTATTTCGATAAAACTATAAGGTATTCCATCTTCACTAATGTTAATACGCTCAGGAATAGAACTCCCAACAGCATATATAAATTCAGCTGTTTGCTCTTCCGTCACTACCGAAGATAATTTACCATCTGCACTGTAGACATAAGAACTTATTGTCGTTTCGCCATATTCTACTTCGATTGATTGAATTAGTATGCCATTGGTGTTGTACTCGTATGTTGTGGTGGTGGTATCTCCTTCTTCAATGTCTGTTACTTCAGTAGGCATGCAACTGATTGGCGCTGTTCCTGCCGGAGCTGGATCGTTTTCTTCGTCTTCTTTGCAACTGGATTGTGTTACTATTCCTGCACCTAGTGCAAGTATTAGCGCCATTTTGAATAATTTTTTCATATTTTTAGTATTTCTGATACTGCAATAATCGGTTTTTTGAAGTAATAAAAGATCATGTCGCTGAAATTTGAACTGATGCTTACATTTGCACCGTTTTGGTAGCGATAGAAGATAATCACACAAGAAAGCTATATATAGAGAGCTATGGGTGTGCAATGAATTTTGCAGACAGTGAAGTAGTAGCATCTATAATGGCAGAGGTGGGAGTAGAGACTACGAATGATGAGATGGAAGCGGATATTATTTTTATTAATACATGCTCAATTAGAGATAACGCAGAGCAAAAAATCCGAAACAGACTAAAGCATCTACGACACAATAAGAAACAAAACAAAGAGCTTACTATAGGAGTCCTTGGCTGTATGGCAGAACGACTCAAGAAGCAATTGCTAGAAGAAGAAAAGCTCGTTGATATAGTTGCTGGGCCAGATGCTTACAAGGAACTTCCTGTTTTATTAAGAGAAGTAGAAGATGGTCATAAGGCAATCAATGTTATGCTCAGTCTGGAAGAAACCTACGCCGAGATACAACCTACCAGACTAAATAGTAACGGGGTAACAGCATTTATCAGTATCACCCGAGGGTGCGATAACATGTGTAGTTTCTGTGTAGTGCCATTTACACGAGGGAGAGAACGTAGCAGAAATCCAGAGAGTATAGTAGCTGAAGCACAAGACTTGGTAAACAAAGGGTACAAAGAAGTGACGCTGCTTGGACAAAATGTAGATTCCTACTTATGGTATGGTGGCGGTGCCCGTAAAGATTTCGATAAACTTACTGCAGATGAGCAGAAAAGTAGCATATCGTTTGCTAATTTACTAGAAATGGTAGCACAAGTAGATCCTAGTCTACGCGTACGCTTTTCTACCTCTCACCCCAAGGATATACATGACGAAGTGCTTTATGTTATGCGTAAATACGACAATGTCGCCAAGCACATTCATTTACCGGCACAAAGTGGGAACACACGTATACTAGAGAAAATGAATCGCACGTACACGCGTGAGTGGTACGAGATGAAATATAATCGCATTAAAGAAATACTGCCAGAGTGCAGTGTGAGTTGCGATATTATTACAGGTTTTTGCTCTGAGACTGAGGAAGAACACAAAGATACACTAGACCTATTGCGTAAATGTGAGTACGAGTTTAGCTATATGTACTTCTACAGTGAGCGACCAGGTACGCTAGCCGCGCGTAAGTATGAGGACGATGTACCTGAGGAGGTAAAAAAACGCCGACTCACAGAAGTCATTGAAATACAGCATGAAATAGCGATAAAGCGAAATGCCGCTCAAGTGGGCAAGGTGCATACCGTACTCATAGAAATGCAGAGCAAGAAAAATGCAAACGAATGGATGGGCCGCAATAGCCAAAACATCAAAGTGATCTTCCCAAAAGGCAATTTTAAAATGGGTGATTATGTAGATGTTAAAATCGAACGTAGTACAACTACAAGTTTGATTGGAGTAGCTGTTCTGTAGCAATATAACTTAGAGGTCAGGAATGCATCCAAACGGATAGCGTTTGCGGTTTACCTGCAGGAAATAGCCATAAATGGCTTTGCCAACAAAAAAGTCCCTCTAGCTCGAGCTAGAGAGACTCCAATATACGTAAGACGTATAAAATTCTATTTATTTTTAACCGCGAGAAAAACCCAATATTGTTTCCTCAATAATGTCACAAGCGGCATTCAATTCTTCTTCCGTAATAACTAATGGAGGAGCAAATCGAATAATATGGTCGTGGGTAGGTTTTGCCAATAGGCCATTATCTCTAAGTTTCAAACAAACATCCATAGCAGTTTTCTTTACGCCGTTATAGTCAAACGGAGTAATAACTACAGCATTCAGTAAACCCTTCCCTCTGTAGTGCTCTACTATCGGAGAATTTATTTGACTCATACGTTCCCTGAATATCTTACCAAGTCGGTACGCATTCTCAGCTAAGTTTTCATCTCTCACTACTTCTAGAGCAGCAATTGCTACTTTGTTTGCCAATGGATTCCCACCAAAAGTGCTGCCATGCTCCCCAGGTTTAATGCATAGCATAATATCATCGTCAGCCAATACCGCACTTACAGGGAATACTCCTCCACTTACTGCTTTCCCTAGGATTAGTATATCAGGCTTTACTTCTGGCGTACCAGAACAGTTTTTATCTATACAGTCACAATCTCCACAAGTTGCCAGTAGACGCCCCGTTCGTGCTATTCCTGTTTGCACTTCATCTGCAATGAACAAGGCGTTATACTCTTTGCAGAGTTCGTTTGCCTTTTTTAAGTATCCTTCGTCTGGAACCATTACTCCAGCTTCCCCCTGTATAGGCTCTACAATAAATCCTGCAATATTCGGATTTGCTTTCAATGCTGCTTCTAGTGCATCTGTATTGTTGTATTCTATTATTTCTACCCCCGGTAGATATGGTCCAAAACCACCCTTACTGTCTGGATCCGTGCTCGCAGATACTATAGCTATTGTTCTGCCATGAAAATTCTCAGTAGCAAATAGAATTACTGCTTGATTTTCTGGAGTTCCTTTTTTTTCATAAGCCCATTTGCGGCAAAGTTTTAGAGCAGTTTCTACTGCTTCTGCACCTGTATTCATAGGCAGTACTTTGTCAAATTTGAAGTACTCCGTCATAAACTTTTCATATTCTCCAAGCGTATCATTGTAAAATGCGCGTGAGGTCAGCGTGAGGGTTTGTGCTTGATCGGTCAATGCTTTTACAATTTTTGGGTGACAGTGACCTTGGTTTACAGCACTATATGCACTCAAGAAATCATAGTATTTTTTGCCATCGGTATCCCAAACGTGTATCCCTTCACCTTTTGCCAAAACAACAGGTAATGGGTGATAGTTATGGGCGCCATGTTTATCTTCTAGTCCTATGTAATAGTCTTGTGTCATAGGGCAAAACAACATTTTTTTTTCCATCTAGGCTAATTGACATTGCTTGAAGTTGGACTAACGTACCAATTCTAAAATCAATCTGAACTACAGGTATGATTTCATGCCTGCTATTTTTGGGATTGTGCTGTTATATCTATATTGCAGAGCTCGTGAAGTTTTTATTAAATAGCTTAATCGTACTCGTGTTTGGAGCATCTACTTGTGCTACTGCCCAAGTTATGGTTTTAGAGTCAGAAGATTTTAGGTTGCATTACCCTGCAGAAGATAGCTTGGAGATATACATCCTGGACAGTCTTTTTGAAACTTCACTCATCCAACTGCAAAAAGACCTGAACTATTATACCAATACGTCCATTGATGTTTTTTTTCATCGGCCTAATACCTTCAGTACTATGAACGAAGGAGTCTCCTCAAAACAAACGAATGAGGGTGTCATTAGGCTTAGTCCGCTAATTGTTTCCATTTCTTTAGACTCAGATGTAGAATCGCTGCGCTTTAGTTTTAGATCTCAAGTAGCTCAACTTTTAGTGGAAGAAATGCTCTACGGAGGCAATTTTCAAGACAAAATCAAAAGTGCCAATCTGGTCAATCTACCAGACTGGGTTCTCCCAGGGTTGTATCACTACTTGGGTTCTGGGTGGTCCGTTTATGATGACAATAGCTGGAGAGCTGTCTATGAACAGCACGGATTCAAGAATTTAAATTCTATTCCACTCTTCTATCGCGATGTAAAAGGCGCCTCTTTTTGGAAATATATTCACAACAAGTACGGTGAAAAAGCTGTCCCCTCATTATTATACATGATGCGACTCACCCGAAAAATGAACAGCGCCATATTCTATGCGTTTAAAAAAAGCATGTATGAAGTGTCACACGATTGGGCATCTTTTTATAAAAATCAGTATGTACAAGATCAGAATAGGTTAAGTCCGTTAGGTGGAATAAAGTTGAATAACAGCATAGTTCGCGGAATTCACGTAGTTGCAGACACCTTATTTTATACATTCGAAAAAACAATCACGGGATATGCCATATTCAGATTTTCAGGGGGTGACTTCATCAAAACAAAAGTGTATAGTGCGAAAAGTACCTTAGCGGCAAATCTGGTGCCATCGGCATTTTATGCAACAGTAAATAAAGTAAGATGGATACTTGACCAAGGGAGTGCATACATCGATTGTAGATTAGATATTTCCTCTGACTCACTCATTTCAAGAGACATTAAGGTGCCATTTAAGATCTCATTTGTCAAGCTTGATTTAGATAGCACATATTTGGTGTCTTCTTCTTGGAATGCTTCTAGTGTTTATAGCTATTTGACTACTAGTCACAAAATAGTTGCAGTCCGTGGCTTTATTTCAAGTTTTGATGAGCGAGACGGATCTGTTATTGCTTCTGTTCAGAAATGGAACGATTTTGCTGTTTTGCACAAAACATCACGGGGCATTACTCGCATTTTACTGAGAAGTCAAGATATGCTTAGTGATGTAGTTTTTGCAAATGATTCTACCGTTCTATTCAATGCTGGTGCTGATGGAATAATAAACGGTAAAGTCCTCAACTTAAACACACAGAGTGTTGCCAGCTTAACCAACTATCGATACAACATTACTTCACATCAGTATAATCAGAATGTATTTGTAGAGCGACTAAACAAAGGCAACTATGCAGAGCTATTCATTACAGATTATTTGCCTGTTCATAAGCTATATGTTTATGATACTATATACCCTACTGCAGATTTCAGTATGGATATTAATACAACCTATGAGGGCACAAGAGAGTCAATAGATGAACTTCCAGATTCATTGCTCGAGTATACATTTCAGCTGCCGGTGAGTCCCGCGTCTGATTACGACGCTTATGGAATTGATTCCTTGCCGTTAAAAGTCCCTTCGGTAGACGTTAATGAACCCCGAGTATGGCAAAATTCTGAGCAGATGCTTTTTTCCCAGGCATACTTAAGACTTACCAATACAAGTCAATTCATTGATCAAAGTGTATTTATAGAAGCCATACCACTCCAGTTACCTA